>ERZ779705.1845-NODE-1845-length-12567-cov-3.555627_pt1 | contig 12567 bp, 8 predicted proteins | sample MGYA00511385_ERZ779705 | MGnify/ENA primary metagenome ERZ779705 (study PRJEB29588, sample SAMEA2145301) | human gut metagenome | biome: human gut; feature: human-associated habitat; material: faeces | place: Denmark | collected 2008/2010 ... | reverse complement strand
CCGTAGCCGGGGGAGTGGCTTCCCTGCCGTACAGTTATCTTTCTTCCGCACCGCCTTCCGGGGAAAATGAAGCTGTTATCGTTCCCTTGCAGAAGGATGCCTGGGCCACAGTCATTTCCAATCCCACATTGGTTGTGGGAAGCGGAACGGAAGATGCGGTGCGGTACACCCTCCTTCCCGTGCTGAAGGCGCGCAGTATCCGGCCCTGCGGCATGCTGTCCTGGGGAAACGGCAAAGCGGAACGGGCCGGAGAGAAAGAACTGGAGAAGGAATATCCCGGAATCCGGAACTGGGGCGCGGAGTTCGGGGAATGTCCCGTCCGGCAATGGAGGTTACGGCCGGGCAATGCACTTGTGCTGGAAGATTTTCCTGTCCCGTTGCGCACGGGAATCCGTCAGGACCGGAACCGGGTGTTGTCATGGGAATGCCGCGGGCGGCGGTTCCTGATGATAGGGAATACCGGGTTTTCTTCCCTGGCGCGTGCGGAGAAAACACCGCGGGCGGACGTATTGCTCATCGGGCATCATCCGCGCGACCCGGTGGACAGCGCGGCGTGGATCAGGGCCACAGGCGCCCGCGCGGTCATTTTCACGACGGAGCATGAATGCCCCGTACCGGAGGGAACAGCCGTATACCGTCTCCGGGAAACCGGAACCCTCTATCTGCGGATGGAAGAAAAGAGCGTGCAAATTATCCCCTGGAGGGGCATGGAACGCCGTACAGAGTAAATCCCGTGCTTTCCTCAATGCGGATGGGAAGGATCTCTCCCGCCAGGTCAGGGGCGGCATCCACCATGACGGGCTTGTTCTGGGAGGTCCGGCCGGAGAGGCGCGCCGCATTCGTTTTGGACGGCCCTTCCAGAAGAACTTCCTGCACGGTGCCTACCAGATCCCGGTTTTTCCGGATAGCTATTTCATTGACTACGGCCAGAAGATCCTGGTTGCGCGCTTCCTTCACTTCCTCCGGAATCTGATTCTCCATAACGGCGGCGGGTGTGCCGCGGCGCGGGGAATAGCGGAAAATGAATGCGTTGTCAAACTGGACCTGTTCCACGGCCTGCCTGGTCAGCAGGTAATCCTCCTCCGTTTCTCCTGGGAAGCCCACAATGATATCCGTGGTGATGGACAAATCCGGGCGTGCCTGCTTCATCCGGGAGCAAAGGTCCAGATAGGTTTCATTCCTGTACGGCCTGCGCATCATTTTCAGGATGCGGTCGCTGCCGCTCTGCATCGGGAAATGAATGTGGCTGCACAACTTGGGAAGGTAGGTGAACGCCTGCACCAGATCCTGGCGGAAACCGATGGGATGCGGGGAAACGAAGCGGATGCGCCGGATTCCTTCCACTTCATGCACGGCTTCCAGCAGCTGGACGAAGCCGCCCTTGCCGCCTGCCGTTTCCATCTGCCTGCCGTACCGGTTGACGATCTGGCCCAGCAGCGTGACTTCCTTCACGCCGGCGTCCGCCAGCATCTTCACCTCATCCACCACGTCCCGGATGGGGCGGCTGCGTTCTGCGCCGCGGGTGTAGGGAACAATGCAGTAGGCGCACTTCATTTCGCACCCCTGCATGATAGAGACATACGCCGTGGAGCGCACGCCGGGATTCAGGTGATCCCGGATTCGGTTCTGGGAATCCTCCTCTTCCGCCACATCGCACACATGCGTACCGGAAAAGGCGGTTTGCAACTCATCCATGCGGCGTTCCTGGCGCGCGCGCAGAATGCCGTCCACATGTTCAAATACGCGGTGGTATTTCTGGGTGCCGACCACGAGGTCTAGGCGCGGCAGTTCCTTGAACAGCTCCTCTTTTTTACTTTGGGCCATGCAGCCCATCATGCCGTACACTACATGCGGACGGTGCCGCGGCTGCTGGGCAAGAAGCCCCATTTTTCCCAGAGCCTTTTGTTCCGCCTGTTCCCGGATGGAACAGGAGTTGAACAGGATGACGTCCGCCTCATCCTCGCGGTCCGTCATGGTGTAGCCCTTCTGCACGAACATGCGGGCCACCTGTTCGGAGTCCCGTTCGTTCATCTGGCAGCCGTAGGTTTTGATATAAAGCTTGGGCATGGAAAAAATCAGGTATTTTTTTTCAGGGTGACCACGCATTCCAGATGCTTGGTCTGGGGGAACAGGTCAAAGGGCTGGACGGCGGTGACGGAATACCCGGCCTTGTCGAATTCCGCCAGATCCCGTATCTGGGTGGCGGGATTGCAGGAAACGTAAACGACTTTTCCGGGGCCGAAGGCAAATAACTGGGCCAAAAATTCCGCACTGCATCCTTTCCGGGGAGGGTCGATCACCACGGCGGTTTTTCCTGCAGGGAAATCCACCCGGGCAAAAATGGCTCCGGCGTCCGCCGCCAGAAATTCCGCGTGTTCAATTCCGTTGCTGCGGGCATTGCTGCGTGCCCAGTCCGCAGAAGTCTCGCTGACTTCCACGCCCAGCACTTTTTTAAATTTCTTCGCCAGGCTCAGGGCGAACAGGCCGGAACCGCAGTAGGCGTCCACCAGGAATTCCTCCCCGTCCATACTCGCCTGTTGGGCCACGTAATCCGTAAAAAGCGGAAGAATGAAAGGATTATTCTGGAAAAAGTCTCCCGCCAGAAAATGGAATTCCAAATCGCCCACCCGTTCGCAGGCGACGGCATTGTTATTGGTGATGACGGTTCCTTCCGAGGCCCGGAGCAGAATGGTGGCTCCCCGTTTGAACCGGGCGGCGGCCTGGTAAACGCTTTTGCGGGCCAGGGGCAGGGCTTCATTGATGCACTCCATGGCAATCGGGCATTGCGGCACGTCCACTACGTCCCTTCTGGAGCCTGCTTTCAGGAAACCGATGGCCGGCTTGCCTCCTTCCTTCGGCTTGTCAAAATGAGGCGTAATCTTGGAGCGGTAATGGTATTGGCGGGGGGAGGCTACGGCCGGATTGACGGGCAGTTCCAGCCCTGCCTGCAAGCGGAGCAGATCCGCTACCTGCCGGGTCTTCCAGAGAAGCTGGCGGTCATAGGAAAAATGCTGGTACTGGCATCCCCCGCAGGTTCCGAACAGGCGGCAGCCCGGTTCCACGCGGTCCGGGCTGGGGTTAATTACTTCCACCAGATCGGCGGAGGAATAGTTCCTGTCATTACGCCAGACGCGCGCCTTTACACGGTCTCCCGGCAGGGCGAAGGGGACAAAAACCACCCATCCGTCCACGCGGCCAATGCCGTCGCCTGCATTGGAAAGGGCGTCAATATCCAGTTCAAGCTCCTGGTGGTAGGAAAAAGGTTCGGGGTGGAAACCCTTGGGAATGGTCGCAGTCATGGTGGTGGGAAAAGATTATGGGGCGGAAGGGGTAATCAACTTGCCGTCCAGATCGTACAGCAGGGTTTCCGGCAGCCGGGGGGTGCGCAGTCCGGGGCGGAAATCGCCCGGCAAGACAGCTGGTCCCGGAGCGGACTCTTCATTCTCATCCTCTGGAAGAATTTCCTGTTGCGCCGGAGCGGGAGCCCAGGGTGCGGGATGGTCCGCCGGGGCGGTTTGTTCCGGCTGAACGGCTGGAACCGGGGCGGGGGCCTGAGGCGCCGTTTCCTTGTTGGAGGCGCAGGAATAGGTCCAGGTCAGCCCGGCAATCAGACAGGAGCGGATCAGGAGCTTTCTCATGGCGCGGATTCTTACAGCTTCATTCGGACTTGGCAAGTGAATAGCCCTGCTATGGTTCATGTAAAGGGCATTTCTTTTTTCCCGGAAACCGGGAAACGCTTGCTGTTTGACTATCCCGGGATAGTATCTATAGTAGGAACACGTATGAGGCCTTTCCTTTTTTTATGTTGTTCCGCTGCGGTTTCAGGGCTGTTTGCCCCTCAGGCCGGCATAGCTCAACAGCGTCCTCCCATTTTCGGGTTTGCCAATAAAAACAGGATACCTGAAGTCAATAAATCGGGCAGCCCCGTTTTTGACAAACTCCGTAATGAAGCTATGAAGAAAAAGCTGCCGCTGGTGATTTACCTGACCGGTTCTTCATGGTGTTCCCGGTGTAATATTTTTACCAGGGAATATATTAAAAAAACAAATTTCAAAAATGCCGTCGGGAAGAAATTTATATTCTGGCTGGTGGACACCAAACAGGTGCCGGGCAATTCCCCGGGAACGTTTAAATTCAAGATGGTTCCGGAAGAAGCCGCAAAAATCGTGGGGTGTGTGGATTCCCCCCGTGCGCCGTATGTGGTTCTTGGCCCTCCCGCCGTGTTTATCATTGACCCTGTTTCCGGAGAATTGATCAAAAGCCTGTTCACCAAAAGTGAAGTGGACAAGTATGGAAAGCCTCTTGCCGGAATTATTGAAGAAGCCTGGAATAATCATGTAAACCGGAAGAAGCTGAATTGAAATGCTTAATGGCAAGGTATCCGCGAAGCCAAATAATGACGGCGGCAAAAGCGGAATGATGAAGCGGAACGGTTTTAAACGGTTATCCGTTGGAAAGTGATTTTTGACGCGTAGCGCCGGGAATGGCAGCTTGTGGTTTCTGTTGGTTTATCAAGTCCTGACGTGTTGATATTTTAACTTTGCAATATGAATTAAGAATAATTTTAATTAATATGACCAGTATAAAGCAAAGAGACGAATTGCAATCTACTATTTGGAAAATCGCCAACGAAGTGCGTGGCGCCGTTGACGGCTGGGATTTTAAGCAATTTGTCTTAGGAACTCTTTTTTATCGGTTTATCAGTGAGAACTTCACCAACTTCATTGAAGGCGGTGACGAAAGCGTCAACTATGCGAATATGCCGGATGACGTTATCACCCCTGAGATAAAAGATGACGCCACCAGGACGAAAGGGTATTTCATCTATCCTGCTCAGCTTTTTGTGAATATAGCAAAGAATGCCAACAACAATCCTAATCTGAACACGGACTTGGCAGCTATTTTCGATGCGATAGAGAGTTCTGCCAATGGGTATCCGTCCGAACACGACATAAAAGGGCTGTTTGCCGACTTTGACACCACAAGCAACCGTTTGGGCAACACCGTGGAGGAGAAAAACAGGCGTTTGGCGGCAGTCATCAAAGGTGTGGAAAGCCTTGATTTCGGTAATTTTGAAGATAATGAGATAGATCTTTTCGGAGATGCTTACGAGTTCCTGATTTCCAATTACGCCGCCAATGCCGGCAAATCCGGCGGAGAGTTCTTTACGCCTCAGAATGTATCAAAGCTGATAGCGCGATTAGCTATGTCGGGATTGGCTTCCGTCAACAAGATTTATGATCCGGCTTGTGGTTCGGGTTCGTTGCTGCTTCAAGCGAAGAAACAGTTTGATGCGCATCTTATTGAAGATGGCTTTTTCGGGCAGGAAATCAACCACACCACTTACAACCTGGCGCGGATGAATATGTTCTTGCATAATATCAATTATGACAAGTTCGACATAGCGCTGGGCAATACGCTGCTCAATCCTCAATATGGCGATGAAAAACCATTTGACGCCATCGTCTCAAATCCGCCATACTCCGTCAATTGGATGGGAAGCGACGATCCAACGCTTATCAATGACGACCGCTTTGCGCCGGCAGGAGTGTTAGCGCCAAAGTCAAAAGCTGATTTTGCTTTTGTGCTTCACGCCCTCAGCTATCTTTCCGCCAGAGGCAGGGCCGCCATTGTCTGCTTCCCCGGCATCTTCTACCGTGGCGGCGCGGAACAGAAGATAAGGAAATATCTTGTGGACGGCAACTTTGTGGAAACGGTCATTGCGTTGCCTCCCAATCTCTTCTATGGAACGGGCATCGCCGTGAATATCCTCGTGCTGTCCAGGCACAAGGCTGATACGAAGACGCAGTTTATTGACGCCAGCGGAGAAGATTTCTTTAAAAAACAGACCAATAACAATGTCCTGACAGATGAGCACATAGAAAGAATAGTCGATATATTCGACAGAAAGGAACCGGTGGAATATGTTGCGGCATTAGTAGATAACAGCAAGATTGCGGAGAATGGCTATAACCTCTCTGTGAGTTCATATGTAGAGGCGAAAGATACGCGCGAGGTGATTGATATTGCCAGGCTGAATGCCGAGGTGAAGCAAACCGTGGAGAGGATAGATGCGCTGCGTGCGGATATTGACGCGATTATTAAGGAGTTGGAGGATGAATAATGAGCCAGCGATAAAGGGAGGTGACATAAAATGAGTAGACTAGATGAGCTTATTCAAGAACTCTGCCCAAATGGAGTTGAAGAAAAGAGACTTGGAGATATTGCAACGGTATCAAGAGGTGGTAATTTTCAGAAAAAGGATTATGTTGAGGACGGCGTTCCTTGTATTCACTATGGTCAAATTTATACGCAGTATGGTCTGTTTATTGATAAGACCATCAGTTTTATAAGCAAAGAAAAAGCAAAGAAACAGAAATTTGCTGTCAAAAACGATGTTGTTATGGCAGTTACAAGCGAAAATATAGATGATGTTTGCAAGTGCGTTGCTTGGCTTGGCGATGAAGCTGTTGCAATCAGTGGACACACAGCGATTATTCATCACACCATCAATCCTAAGTATTTGGTGTATTATCTGCATTCCACAATGTTCTATAAGCAGAAAACAAAATTGGCTCACGGAACAAAAGTTATTGAGGTAACGCCAGATAAGCTGTTGGATATTACGCTTCCTGTGCCACCTCTTGAGGTGCAGAGTGAAATTGTCCGTATTCTGGACAATTTCACGGAGCTTACAGCGGAGCTTACAGCGGAGCTTACAGCGAGAAAGAAACAGTATGAGTATTATCGCAATAAACTATTGTCTTTCAGTGTGTTAAATAAATCGGGGGGGGGTAATATTGTTTAAAAAGCTGAGAGAAATTGCAGAATACTCGCATAAGAGAATAAATGCGGCAGCTATGAAAAAAGCTAATTATGTCGGCGTTGATAACCTTTTGCAAAATAGAGCTGGCAAAGTAGGATCAAATTACGTTCCCACTAAAGGGAATTTAACTGCCTATGTTGTAGGTGACGTACTAATAGGCAATATTCGTCCTTATTTAAAGAAGATATGGTTGGCTTATAATGAAGGTGGTGCAAGTGGAGATGTCTTGGTAATTCATTTAACAGACCAATCAGTGGATGTTAAATATCTATACCATGTATTAGCGGACGATAAATTCTTTAACTACAATATGCAATTTGCCAAAGGAGCAAAGATGCCTCGTGGCAGCAAGCAGAAAATAATGGATTATATAATCCCTGTTCCTTCGCTCGAAGAGCAACGCCGCATTGTCTCCATTCTCGACAAGTTCGATATGCTGACAACCTCCATCAGTGAAGGCTTGCCAAAGGAAATAGAACTGCGTAGAAAACAGTATGAATATTACCGTAACCAATTATTATCATTCCCTGATAATAAAGCAACGGCCTGAATATGGGAGAAACATTGACAGAAATAGCTCAGGAGTTAAAAAACAGCCCAAAGAAGGTTCAGCTTATCTATGCCTTTAACGGTGTGGGAAAGACGCGGCTGTCTCGCGCATTCAAAGAGTTGGTGTCGCCCAAGCATGAGGAAGAAGAAGCGCAAGACGGGGATACTGGCGTAAAAGTATTGTATTATAATGCTTTTACTGAAGATTTGTTCTATTGGGATAATGATCTGGCCGGGGATACAAACAGGAAGCTGGTGATATGTCCTAATGCCTTTACTGACTGGGTGCTTGAAGATGAAGGACAAGACAGTAATATTATAACTAATTTTCAGCACTATACCAATGATAAACTGACTCCACGTTTCAGTAAAAATTATAAAGAGGTTTCCTTTTCTATAAAAGGCGGCAACGAAGAGCAAATTGATAATATCAAAATATCGAGAGGCGAAGAAAGCTGTTTTGTGTGGTGCGTGTTTTACAGCCTGCTGAAAGAGGTAGTCGAAGTACTGAATGATTCGGAACCGGAAAACCGCTCGACAAATAAGTTTGATGATTTGGAATATATATTCATTGATGATCCAGTAAGTTCGCTGGATGAAAATCATTTAATAGAATTGGCTGTCAATATAGCAGAAGTTATAAAAAGTAGTGATTATAATTTAAATAAATTAAAATTTATCATTACGACGCACAATCCTTTGTTCTATAATGTAATTTATAATGCATTAAAGGCTGAGGCAGGCTATATGCTAAGTAAATATGAAGATGGGACTTTTAAACTTGAAGAAAAGAAAGGAGATTCAAACAAAAGTTTTTCCTATCATCTTTTCCTAAAGCAGACTATCGAAGAGGCGCTTGATTCAGGCACTGTTCAGAAATACCATTTCACGCTACTGCGCAACCTTTACGAAAAAACGGCAAACTTCTTAGGGTATCCCCAATGGTCTGATTTGTTGCCTGATGACAGGCGAACCTACTATAACAGGATTATTCAGTTTACAAGTCACTCTACATTATCCAATGAAGCTGTGGCGGAACCGACAGAAGCAGAAAAGCAAACTGTGGGATTTTTATTAAAGCATTTAATTGATAACAAGTACTGGAAAGAGGATCTGCAATGACACAATACAGCACCATAGCGGAATTACAGAACTTTATCGTTCTCGACAGCTACACCAGGAGTTCAATAGTAAACGAGCCGCACGCAGGTTATCAGACAGAGGCGGCTTTGGAACGTGAATTCATAGAAGACTTGATATCACAAGGTTACGAATATGTTCCCAGCCTTGTTACGCCTGACGCCCTGCTCTGCAATGCGAGAAACCAGTTGCAGGCATTCAACAATATCGTTTTTACCGATTCTGAATGGGGTCGCTTTCTGGAGGAATATCTGGACAAGAAGAGCGACAGCCCTGTTGAAAAAACGAAAAAAATACACGGTGATTACATCTATGACTTTGTGTTTGATGATGGGCATATTGAGAATATATACTTGGCAGACAAGACGAATATTGCCCGCAACAAAGTACAGGTGATTAATCAGTTTGAGCAGTTCGGGGAACAAGCGAACCGTTACGATGTCACGATACTGGTAAATGGGTTGCCTATGGTGCAGGTAGAGCTGAAAAAGCGGGGAGTGGCTATCCGCGAGGCTTTTAACCAGGTGCATCGCTACAGCAAAGAGAGCTTCAACAGCGAGAGTTCACTTTATAAATACTTACAGGTTTTCGTCATCTCCAATGGTACGGACACCCGTTATTTTGCCAATACCGTAAAGCGCGATAAAAACAGTTTTGACTTTACGATGAACTGGGCGAAGTCGGACAATATGTTGATTAAAGACTTAAAAGATTTTACGGCGACATTTTTCCAGAAAAATACGCTGCTGCAGGTTCTTTTCACATATTCGGTGTTTGATGCCAGTAACACGCTGCTCATCATGCGACCCTACCAGATTGCGGCAACGGAACGCATCTTGTGGAAGATAAAAAGTTCTTATCAGGCTAAGAAATGGAGCAATCCGGAGGGAGGCGGATACATCTGGCACACCACGGGGTCTGGCAAAACTCTGACGAGTTTTAAGGCCGCACAGCTTGCCACACAACTTGATTTTATCGACAAGGTGTTCTTTGTTGTTGACCGCAAGGATTTGGACTATCAGACGATGAAGGAATATCAACGTTTCTCGCCCGATAGCGTCAATGGGTCAGAGAGCACGGCGGGATTGAAGAGGAACATAGAGAAGGATGACAACAAAATCATTGTCACGACCATTCAAAAGCTGAACAACCTCATGAAGAGCGAAAGCGACTTGCCTGTCTATCAAAAGCAGGTTGTATTTATCTTCGATGAGTGCCACCGTTCCCAATTCGGAGAAGCGCAGAAGAATCTGAAAAAGAGATTCAAGAGATATTACCAATTTGGTTTTACGGGTACCCCTATCTTTCCTGAGAATGCTTTGGGGGCGGAGACTACGGCCAGTGTGTTCGGCCGTGAGCTGCATTCGTATGTCATCACAGACGCCATACGTGATGAAAAGGTTTTGAAGTTCAAAGTGGACTACAACGATGTTCGTCCACGGTTTAAGAATTTGGAAACTGAAAAAGATGAAATCAAGTTGAATGCGGCAGAAAATCAAAAGCTTTTGCTTCATTCAGACCGAATCAAAGGGATTTCCCAATACATCTTGCGGAATTTCAGGATAAAAACACATAGAACGCAAGGGAATAACAAGGGCTTTAATGCCATGTTCGCAGTAAACAGCGTTGAGGCTGCCAAACTGTATTATCAGGAATTGAACAATCTGCAGAAAGAAAGTGACAGGCCCCTGAGAATTGTCACCATATTTTCTTTCGCCCCAAATGAAGAACAAAGCGCTAAGGGCGATATCAAAGATGAAAATTTTGACCCTTCGGCAATGGACAGCAGCGCCAAAGAGTTTTTGGCAAAAGCGATTGGCGATTACAACGTGATGTTTAAAACAAACTTTGGAGTGGATAGTAAAGAGTTCCAAAACTATTATCGCGATTTGGCCAAAAGAGTAAAAAACCGGGAAGTTGACTTGCTCATTGTGGTCGGTATGTTCCTTACCGGTTTTGATGCTCCTGCTTTGAACACGCTGTTTGTAGACAAGAATCTGCGTTATCACGGTCTGATGCAGGCGTTTTCACGTACCAATCGCATCTATGACGCAACCAAAACTTTCGGCAATATCGTTACATTCAGGGATTTGGAACAATCTACAATAGATGCGATCACTCTGTTTGGAGATAAGAACACAAGGAACGTAGTGCTTGAAAAGAGCTACAAGGAATACCTTGAAGGATTTAAGGATATTGCCACCGGCGAGGCGAGAAAAGGGTATGTGGAAGTTGTCATGGAACTGAAAGAAAAATTCCCTGCCCCGGATGAGATAGTGACGGAAGCAGATAAAAAATCCTTTGTTAAGCTGTTCGGAGAATATCTACGGATAGAAAATATTTTACAAAACTACGATGAGTTTACGCAGCTCAAAGCCCTGCAAAAAATAGACAAAGAGAATCGTGCGGCTCTTGAAGCGTTTAAGAATGCCAACTTCTTGACTGATGAAGATATTGCAGCCATGCAGGGCATTGATGTACTGAAAGAGCGAACCGTACAGGATTATCGTTCGATATACAATGATATCCGAGACTGGTTCAGACATGAGAGGAACGGTAAAGCTCCGGAAGATTCAAAAATAGACTGGGATGATGTGGTTTTTGAAATTGATCTGCTTAAATCTCAGGAAATAGATCTCGACTATATTCTCGGACTGATTTTCGAACACAACAGGAAAACGAAGGACAAACCTGCCTTGGTAGATGAGGTGCGCCGTGTTATCAGAGCGAGCATCGGGAACAGGGCAAAAGAGAGCCTCATTGTTGATTTTATCAATGAAACGGATTTGGAACCGATTCGAGATAAGACTGATATTATTGCCGCTTTCTTTACTTATGCCCAGGAGAAACAGAAAAAGGAAGCTGCTGCTCTGATTACGGGAGAGAAACTGAACGAGGAAGCTGCAAAGCGATATATTCAAACATCTTTGAAACGGAAGTACGCCAGCGAGAACGGCGCTGACCTCAATGCTATTCTGCCGAAGATGAGTCCATTAAATCCTCAATATCTGACGAAGAAACAGAGCGTCTTTCAAAAAATCGTCGCTTTCATTGAAAAGTTTAGGGACATCGGAGGTCAAATTTAATACCTGCACACGGGCAAGCTGCCCGATTTTGCCGCCCTCATCCGGCATCATGAGGTATTACTCTTCTAAAAACGGTAAATGAAGCGCAGCCATGGGCGCGGCGTGCCGGAATAGTAGGGATACCACCGGTGTCCGGGGTGGTGCATAGTGCGGCCCCATTCATCCTGACGGCGCGCCTGGGGCGCATAGAAGAGCTGCTTCCACTCCCGGCTGACGAAGGAAGAAGGCTCTGTTTCCGAAGCCGGAGGCGCCAGAAATGCCTGGAGGGCGCTGGAAGAACAGCAATAATAGGGAATGTTGAACCGGGGCGCCATTCCGAACGCCAGCAGAAGCCATATCCAGACGCGGAGACCGGGATGCCGCGTCCAGGAGGAAGCCAGAAAGGCAAGCAGGCAGGCCATGGCCGGAACGCTTCCTTTGCAAAGCAGGTCATTGACGTCTCCGTTCACGTAAAAAAAAGGCAGAATCAGGCCGGTTGCCAGAGTACAGATAAAGAGGGGATTCCTCTGGAAATCCCGCCAGCAGAACAGGGCGTACAGCAGGAATGAGGTCGCCATAAGCAGGAAATCCCCCGGACGCGTATAAAAAGGCCGCATGCCCATGTGGGAGGATGGCGCGTTTACCGCCCCATAATAAAGAAGAAAACACGTTCCCAGCAGAACGGCGGCCGAAAAGGAGGGATGGAGCAGGACATCCCGGAGAGGGAGGACGCCTTTCCATTGGCGGCGCCACTGGCAGGCCGCCAGGGGCAGCCCTCCAAGGGCCGCGAGGGGGGAATAAAAGGCCGTGGCTGCGAACAGAATAGGCATCCAGTATAGGGGCATGCGTCCTGAAGCCAGGAAGATGAAAAAGAGCAGAACAGGAATGGATGCGTTTGCGCTGCACATGATTTGTTCCGCCGTGCCGAAGTAATGCAGGCGGAACAGGTTCAGCCCCAGCCAGCACTGGAGATTCAGCAGAGAGCCG
>ERZ779705.1816-NODE-1816-length-12737-cov-2.075698_pt1 | contig 12737 bp, 10 predicted proteins | sample MGYA00511385_ERZ779705 | MGnify/ENA primary metagenome ERZ779705 (study PRJEB29588, sample SAMEA2145301) | human gut metagenome | biome: human gut; feature: human-associated habitat; material: faeces | place: Denmark | collected 2008/2010 ... | reverse complement strand
CAGCATATCATCATGGTGTTCGGGCAGTGCACTGATACTTGGAATGCGGATGAGACTGAACAAATCCTCCATCATTCGGGACTCGTTCTCTGCTATATATTTCTGAATTTCGTTCATAAATTGAATTAAACATTAAAGCTGCGTGGTTTTATCCAGCAGGTAATAGTCAAGTATAGTCATCGCAGCCATTGCCTCTACAATGGGAACGGCGCGTGGCAGTACACAGGCGTCATGACGGCCGCGAGCTTTCAGCGTGGTGTCCACTCCGTCGATATTAACAGTCTCCTGCTCCATCAACAGCGTAGCGATCGGTTTGAATACCACACGGAAATAAATGTCCTGTCCGTTACTCAATCCTCCCTGAATACCTCCTGAATGGTTGGTATGCGTTTCAATCCGTCCGTTGTTGTTATAGAAAACGTCATTCTGTTCCGACCCCTTCATCTTCAGTCCCTTGAATCCTTCACCGTACTCAAATGCTTTGGCAGCGTTGATACTTAACATCGCATTTCCCAAAGCCGCATGGAGCTTACCGAAAACGGGTTGTCCCAAACCGATGGGGCAGCCTTTGATGACACAAGTCAGCGTACCGCCGATAGTATCGCCTTCTCCTTTTACCTTATATATAAGGTCTGCCATTTCTTTTGCCTTTTCCGGGTCCGGGCAGCGTACATCATTTGTCTCGATCAAGTCGAGATCGTAGTCCGAGTAAGTGCCTTCCAGTTTGATAGCTCCTACCTGTGAGGTGTAAGCAGTGATACTGATACCTAACTGGCGGAGTGCCAGCTTGGCCAAAGCACCGGCTACGACGCGTGATACCGTTTCGCGTGCAGACGAACGTCCGCCGCCACGATGATCGCGGATACCATACTTCACTGTGTAAGTATAGTCGGCGTGTGAAGGGCGATATACATTTTTCAGATTGTTGTAGTCATTAGAATGTTGGTTTTCGTTCCAAACGATAAAACCGATGGGGCAACCGGTTGACTTACCTTCAAAAATACCGGAAAGAAACTCTACTTTATCAGCTTCTTTGCGTGCGGTGGTAAGGATGGATTGTCCCGGACGGCGCCGGTTCAGTTCCTGTTGTACGAATTCTTCGTCGATAGTGATTCCGGCGGGAAATCCGTCAATTACTCCTCCAATTCCTTTTCCATGAGACTCACCAAAACTTGTGAGCCGAAAGATGTTGCCAAATGAATTAAACATAGTCGTGGCTTTTTAAAATTACTGTATGCAAATATAACAAAGTTTTCGATAAGATTGTTGTGAACTCAAAATATCTTCAAAAAAGGTGGCATATTGAACCTTTTTTCTTCTTTTCAGTTGATAAATGATGATTAATAATAACTAAACCAATGACTGTATGAAAAAGAATCCATGAACGGGAAGATAATGACGTTCGGGGATATTGTAATAGACAAGTGCACCGTAAAGAAGGGAGAGGGGATTTCGACCTTTACAGGACAACAGCAACTTACATTTGCTGGAGAGGCGGCTGCCTTGGGAGCTTGCGATGTAACTGTGGTGAGTTATATTTTAAATTTTCAACGGTTTGATATAACCGTTTGAGGAATAAATTTTTAGCTAGATATTTGAGAAGTGGCGGTAACGATTAAGAAACCGTGCAATTTTCAGCGTTTTGCTGTATCTTTACTGTCAAATAACTCTTTATGCAAAAGTAGTCAAAATCCACAGTCAAGCAAAATAATTGGCTATTTTTAGTCGTAATAGGTTCTATTTAGTCGTAAATAGTCGTAAATAGTCGTAATTCGGCATATTTAGTCGAAAGTACCGATTATGACTTAACATACCACATCCTGCCTTTAAGAATGATTGCCCCTGCTTCTTTCATTTCCACAAGAATGTTCCCAACCATTCGTTCCTGCTGTTCCGGAGTCTTGGTCTTAGGAAGTACATCTTTGAGATAATCAAATATCGCATCACGCTTAGTTCCTGCCGAACCAGCATTTTGAAGATACTGCAAAATCATTTGTTGGAGTTTTGCTTTATCTAGTCCTCTGGTGCGAGTATAATGTGGTAACTGTTTTGTCCTTTTAGCAATATCAAGGGATATGCTATATTCAGAAACAGTCCCCTCTAAAAGACCTCTATTCAATAAGTCTATCACATTCTCATCAGAAATTCGACGTCCTTTTTGTACTGAGTCCAAAAGAATACAATCTTCCAATGTCAATGTTTTGTTTTCTTTGAGTAGCTGTGTGTATTTTTCATTGATTGTATTCCCATATATTGTCACACCAACCTCTTTATTTAATACATCTATTTCATAATCCGGCATCGGGAAATGACGACGCCTTTGTTCATTGAACATCTTTTTAATGCCACGACTTACGGTGTCTATCATGTTGAAATTCACCATTGCACGACAAAGACACTCATTTCGGAAATGACGTTGAGGTCCTCTGGTTTCCAAAGCCTTTTGCAGAGTACCAGGAATAAAACTACCTCCATTTGCATAGTAAATCCATCCGGGATTTTCTACAAAATTGATGCGCTGCTGTAAAGTATAATCCTGATGTGCAATGGCATTATGCAGTGCCTCACGAATAGTGTAGTCATCATATTGCTTCATTGTTTCTGGGAATAGTGTTCCTCCTGGCAATTCCCTCATTGTCAGATTGTGTATCTTGCTCAAGATTTTGTCAACGGTAAGAATAAATGGAGCAGTGAAATGTTCATAATCTACGACATTTTTGAATTCGTCCCGTAAAGTCCATGTAACTTCAACTACAGCAGGACGAAGTTTAAATACAGAAACAGGTTTTCCCAACAGAATAATAGCTGCACGAGTCAGTTTCCCACCGATCATTATTCCACTATTGGAAAGAAAATCTTCCAACGTCCATGCATCAATTTCCTCAGAAGGAATATTGGAAGAATGTACCTTTTTAAACATAATACGAGCTTTCGCTACAGCCAATTCATCCAAATCCGCTATTGTCGCATTAGGAACAATTTCAGCAGACCAATCTTTGGCTTCAAAGACAGGTTCTTCTAGAATAACGGCAAGCCGTTCTTGTGTCATCTCCACCAATGAATCTTCGACACGCTGCCATGCTTTTTTATGAGCATAAACCGGACGTCGAGGTAAATGTTTTGGAATATGGATTATCCAAACCGTTTTATGTGTATCCTCTGTAGTATATTCGTCAATACTTAATCCTTCGGAAGAAAGATTGGTACAATGCTCTATCAGTTTCCATACAGCAGATTGGGCATTCAAATTAAACTTGGATAAATCTGTCCCAACAATTGCCAATGTTTTATCCTGCACACCGATAACAAGATGTCCTCCCTCCATATTCGCCATGGCTGATACATATGAAATAACATCATTCTTTTCATCTCCGGCAAAGGTGTTCTTGAGATTTTTCATCTCTTTCCACTCACAGCGTGCATTCTCTTGCGGAAATTCACGGAGTAAATATTGTTGAAGTTCTTTTGAGGTCATAATAGAATTTTTCTACAATTTAGTAACTGAATTTGCCAATCTTTTCTCACCATCAATTTCAGTTGTATAATAACGCTGATTTAGAGTATTTAATAATTCAGTTAGTTCTTTTTCATTGGATATACGAAATCTATTTGTCGTAGCATCATATAGATTAGGACAATATTGGCTAATATAATTAGGTATTCTATTTTTTTGTTCGGTTGAGAAATTATTGTATCTTTCTGTTGCTTCCTTAATCCGTCTGCGATTAGCCGTTTTTACTTGATCTTTGCTAAAATCTGATTCTAAATTAATAATATCCATAGATAGAAAAGTTTCTACCTCATCATCTGTTGCTTCCCTGTACAATTCATTGATACCATTGAAAATAGATGTTATAGTATTTAGGTTTTTGAAGTACAATCGGTCCGTATCTTTTACAAAGATACAGTCTGGAGTATCTTTTATTACTAATATATTATCTTCTTTTAGGAGTCTTGCTTGATCTGAGGGATTCTGTAAATTACCCCAAGAAATCATACTCCTTTTTGAATACAAATAACTCGGGGTGATTTTTTGCAACAAAAAATATTTATCATTTTGTATGGAAACTACGAAATCTATTTTTTTATAATCCTCTCTCCTCATATATGAGTATGAAGTTGGAACAAAATTTTCTCGTAATAATGATATACAATATTCTTTTGTTGAAAAATTTTCAACGACAAACCATTCACCTTCTTGAAGTTTATACTCATCATCATAACTTCTAGCATTATCAAACTCTTCAATGTTATCAAATACTGTTACGTCAGATAAAACTCTATAATAAGAGCCGTTTACTCCTTTAGTTTTTGAAATTAAATAGTCCATAATTTATTTCTCAATATCAATATAGGTAAAGTCGTTAATTTGTCCTATACGTTTAAATTCGCATATTTCTCTTAATTTAATCTCTTTCTTAGTCATAATTAGTATTCTATGATTTCCTGTAGTCACAAAATAGTATCGATATCCTAAAATATGGAAAATTGGATTATACAAATATATTTCTGCACAAAAACATAGAATTGTAACAGCTCCATAAATGAAAATTAAAGATACTACAGTATTTATACTTAAACCAACAAATACATAGGCAAAAAATGTAGGCAGGAAAGTAGAACTTGCAGATTCTATTTTTGTGATACTTTCCCCCTTTATTTCTGTAGGATCTAATTTATAAAACCTTGTAGTTCCATACCAAGTAGTCAGTATTGGAACAATAAAGTATAAACAATAAGAAATCCAATTAGGAAAATCTATCGGAATACTTTTGTCTGTAAGATACATCCAGATTTTCCCAAGTGTTATCTCTTTATTGGTGAAACATATGCTAATCAGCAATAGAAATGCATTAGCAACGAATATTAATTTGTATAGCTTCATATATTTATCTCAAAATTATTCTGTACAATATCATAGATGTCCACCAACACCTTTAAACTTTTCGACAAAAGCGGCAATTTTTTCAAATACCTTATGTTTTTTAGTCAGATATAAAGGATTCAACGGGCTCATTTTGGGCAGGATGTTATTAAAGTCAGTTCCATTCTCACTTGCGTATTCACGTCTTAAAGACACTTCAATATAATGCTTGGCTTCTCTTTCATTCAGATTTTCGCTTTCTATCAAATCCGAGGCTTCCTTCTTTTGCTTAGTTTGCGCATATTCAAAGAATGCTTTTATAATTTCAGTTCTATCAGAAATGACATCGAGATTAGCATCATTGATAAAATCAACTATCAGGCTTTCTTTGGCTCTGTTGCCGACACTTGACCGGATAACCCTGCGGATTTCTTCTATCAATGAAGATTTGTCCATCTTCTTTTTGTTATTTTCAAAAATCAGCTCAAGAATATAATCTAGGTTTATCTCCTGTGATTTAAGCAAATCTATCTCGAAAATGACATCATCCCAGTCTATTCTTAATTTTTCCGACTTCTTTCCTTCTTTTTCTCGTCTTAACCAATCCCGTATATCGTTATAAGTCGATTTGTAATCCTGAATGATTCTATCAGACAGCATTTGTAGTTTCTGCATTTTTGCAATATCGTCGTCAGTGACAAAATAATCGTTCTTAAACGCTTCAATTGCTTCTGGATTACCGCTATCTATTGTTTGAAAAGCTTTGAGCATAGTGAACTCATCAAAATTCTGCAATATGTTTTCTACCCGTAGATATTCGCCAAACAGCTTGACAAAATCTTTCTTATCTTGTTCTGTAACGATATTGTCTGTATCTGGGAATTTATCATTCAGTTCTTTTACAATTTCGATATATCCTCTCCGTGCTTCGCCCGAAGCAATGTCTTTGAAGCCTTCCAAATATTCCCTGTAGCTTTTTTCCAGCACTACATTTGCGGTATTTTCATCACCGAATAATTTTATGGCATCAATCGTATGTTTTTCGAGATCTCTGAACGTAACGATATTGCCAAACGTCTTGGTGGCATCATAAATTCTGTTGGTGCGGGAAAATGCCTGTATCAATCCGTGATACCGCAAGTTCTTGTCGACAAACAGCGTGTTCAAAGTAGGAGCGTCGAAGCCGGTAAGGAACATGCCTACTACTATCACAAGATCTACATCCTTGTTTTTCACTCTTTTAGCGAGATCTCTGTAATAGTTCTGGAACTCTTTACCGTCAATGCCAAAACTTGTTCCAAATAGGGTGTTATAATTGTCAATGGCTTTTGTCAAAAACTCTTTTGCGCTAAGGTCCATTGCCGACGGTTCAAAGTTTTCATCAGGTATCTCACCTATTGCGCTCTGCTCTTCGTTGGCTGCAAAAGAAAATATGGTAGCTATTTTCAATGGTTTCTCCGAGTTTCTCTGCAATAGGTTCAATTCCTCATAGTAGCATTTGGCTGCATCCACACTACTGACAGCAAACATGGCATTGAAGCCTTTGCTGTCACTTTGGTTTCGATGGGTCTTGATTCTGAAGTTGTGCAAAATATATTGTGAAATCTCATTTATACGGGCAGGATGAAGCAAAGCCTGTTTGTTTTCTGCGGCACTTAGCTTCTGCTCGTCAAATTCTGTTTCTATATTCCTGAAACAGGGTTTTACATTGTTGTAGTCAACCTTGAATTTCAGCACTTTTTCGTCGCGGATGGCATCCGTTATTACATATGAATGCAATTCTCTGCCGAACACACTCGCCGTTGTTTCCGAACCATAAGCATTCTCCGGGAATATGGGGGTTCCCGTAAAACCGAACTGATAATACTTCTTGAACTTTTTTCTTAATTGTTTTTGCGCTTCACCGAATTGGGAGCGATGGCATTCGTCGAAAATGAAAACAACTTGCTTTTGATAAACGGGCAAATTGTCTTCACTTTTCATCAGATTATTCAGTTTCTGGATTGTAGTGACGATGATTCTGTTGCCATCCTTCTCTATATTCCGTTTCAATCCTGCTGTGCTTTCAGACCCGTTGACACTATCTGGAGAGAACCGCTGATATTCTTTCATCGTCTGATAGTCAAGATCCTTGCGGTCAACGACAAAGAATACTTTGTCGATAAAGTCCAGTTGGGTTGCCAACCGTGCTGCCTTGAAACTGGTAAGCGTTTTTCCCGAGCCTGTGGTATGCCATACATATCCGCCACCTTCGGTTGTTGACCATTTTTTTGCTTGGTATGCGCTTCTGATTTTCCATAACATACGTTCTGTCGCAGCAATCTGATACGGGCGCATTATAAGCAAGGTATTGTTGGTGTCAAAGACAGAATAGGTAAAAATGACATTGAGCAAAGTGCTCTTTTGAAAAAAAGTTTCTGTAAAGTCTTTGATGTCCTTTATCGCGGTATTTTTTGCATTTGCCCAGTTCATGGTAAAGTCAAAGCTGTTTTTGTTGCGCTCAACCGTATTGGCAAAATAACGGCTGTCCGTGCCATTTGAAATGACAAACACCTGAATATACTTGAAAAGTGAATTGTCACTGTTGAAACTTTCTTTGGAATATCGGTGTACTTGATTGAATGCTTCTCGGATAGCCACACCACGTTTTTTTAGTTCAACATGCACCAACGGCAAACCATTGACCAATATCGTCACATCATAGCGATTAGCCTGTGTTCCAACTTGCTCAAACTGATTAATTACCTGCACCTTATTTCGGGCAATATTTTGTTTGTCGGCAAGATAGATATTTTTGATATGTCCGTCATCAAAAACAAAATCATATATGTAGTTATCGTGAATCTTACGAGTTTTATCAACCAAAGTATCACCTGGCTTATCCAAATATTCCTCCACAAAGCGCAGCCACTCCTTATCAGAAAACTCCATCTCATTAAGTTCCTGAATCTTTATACGGGCATTATCCAACAATGCTTTAGGTGTTGAAATATCCGAGCGATATTCATAACCCTGATTCACTAAATCCTGGACAAATTTGCGTTCAAGGCTTGCTTCCGACTGATAAGTCACCGAAGGCTCATGAAGTTCATTATACTTGGTATAGTCGTCAAGTACTATGAAGTTATTTGATTCTGCTATGATGTTATATTGTGCCATTTTATTATTCTGTATAGTAGTTATTATCAATAAGATGCTTGAATAATAGCTTCAATGTCTCTTGCTCTGGTCTGGTAGGTTCAGGAATTGTTTCGTAAGATAATGTTGAATGACTTGTAAATTGAATGATTCTGTTATAGTAAGTCTTCTTATCATCAGGCAACAAATCAGACCATTGCGGATATCCTAAAAAGTTAGCAGTCTTTTCATAAAGATTCCGAAGAAGCATAAAGTGGTATTTCTGAATATTGTTGCTGTCAATTGCTTCTTGGATTATCTGTTTTAAATAATGATGATATGAAAAACTCTTGTTGGAATCTCCTTTCTTTTCTAACAAGTCGTAAGTACCATCCTCGTTGTTCTGGAGCAAATAGCAAGCTTTGTTCCCTGTTTCGTTGAACAGAACATTGAAAAATAAGGGATTGTGAGTTGAGACAATAAACCGCAAGCCATTTGCTTCCTTTATAAGTCCGCCTAAATTAACCGCCAATTCAATCAAGTGGTTTTCATCCAATGAACTTACAGGGTCATCAATGAAGATATACTGCAAGTCATTAAACTGATCGGTTTCTCGTTCGTCTGGTTCTGCTATATTTAGATTCGCAACAATTTGGTTAAGCAGGCTGTAAAACACACACCAAATAAGGCAACTCTCTTCGCCTCTTGAAATCTTGATATTGTCTATTGTTTCTTCATTTCCTCCTTCAATGGAAAATGTAACCTCATTACATTCTTCATTGAAGCGGGGTGTTAATTTATCGCTGGTGTAACGCTGAAAATGAGTTATAATATTTCTTTCCTGTCCTTGATTTCTGAGCACCCAATCGGTAAAGTTGTTTGGTTGTATTTTGAGTTTCCTGTCAGAATCTGCATCCAAATCATTATCCCAATAGAACAAATCCTCCGTGAATGCATTATAATACAAAACCTTTATTTTGTGTTCCTCCGATTCGTCATTCGTGCTTTTGGGAGAAATCAACTCCTTGAACGCACGAGACAAACGTGTCTTACCCACGCCGTTAAAGGCATAGATTAGCTGTACCTTTTTATTCGTGTCACGAAGACTTTGTGCTATTTCAGTTAATGATTGTCCCATATTATGCGCTTATTTGGATTCTTGGAAATGACAGTAATTTATTTCTATAATATTCGTATTGTTCCTGCACTGCGACCATTTCTGCCGGAATACCTTTGGTAAGATCACCCACCAATGCATCAAAATTATTAAGTAGTGTAGCTATTCTTACTTGTTCTTCATGTGCAGGAATAGGAATAATAGCATTACCTAAGCCCTTGGCCGATATAGAACATATTTTTCCTTCAGACACATACTTAACAATTTGCCTGTGATAATAATTTGACCGCAAATAATGGGAAACATATTGAGGATACAAGTCACTTCTAAATATGAAACAGGCATCATGCACTGCAGCTGGTTCGTCTCCGAGCCAAGCTAAGCCAACTCCAATGTCTTCTTTATTTTCACCTGCGGCAACGATTACTACATCATTCTTTTGAGCATACCTCATTTTTGAGGCAAGCTCATTTCTAAGCCACCCTTTACTTTGAGTTGCATATAGTCCGTAATATGTGTACATATCCCCGTAATGAATGCAAGGAACACCATTACTAACAATGTCTGTCCTTACAAATCGTTTACCTCTTATAAATGTTCCTATCTCACTCATTTTCAACCAAGTTACGCTTTGCGTATCCCCCCCCCCAATTTTATCAAACATTAACAATTTATTACGATAATACTCATATTGTTCCTTTCTCGCTTGCAGCTCCGCTTGCAGCTCCGCTTGCAGCTCCGCTGCATATTCCGCGAAGCGGTCGAGAATTTTGACGATTTCTTCTTGAATAGCAGGATGTGGAATTGGAATAAGAAAATTTTCTATGCTTGAAATATGAACATGAGGCACACCCCCTCCTTTTTTTGTGGCATAAATCTTATCTTGCACATTTGTTAAACAATAATACAGATATTTTGTGGAAACATTTTCGCAACCTTTTATAGAAAATGCATCACACACAAATATAGACTCGTTCCAATATTGTACATAACCTGCTCCTGCACCGCTTCCTGCTACTGTAATAGTTTCACCTTCTCTATTAAATTTGTCACAATAGAATGCTGGAACTCTTCCACCAGAAATTACAGGATATGCACCTTCTGTTGAGTTATTTTTAGTCAACGATGTCCCTCTTTGCATTATTGATACTTGTTTATCTCCTAACTTCTTGTACTCAACCCCATCCGGACAAAGTTTTTGTATTAATTCTTGCAGTTCACTCATAGTTCATCCTCCTCCAATTCTGTTACTATTTTGTCTATTTCAGCACGCAGTTCGTTTTCCCGTGCCACAATCCGGCGGATTCGTTCGTTCAATTCCTTAATGTCTGTCTTTGGACGGGTGTCTTCCACCTCAATATAACTGCTTACCGACAAATTATAATCATTTTCAGCAATGACTTTATAATCAACCGATTTGGCAATATAGTCAACATCTTCCTTTTTATCAAAGATGGCTATAATCCTGTCTATATGCCTGTCTTCTAGTATATTGTTGTTGGTCTCTTTCGTAAAGAAACTTTCTCCGCTTGCATCTATGAACTGGATTTTAGTATCAGACTTGTGTTTTGATAGCACCAGAATATTAACCGCTATCGAAGTGCCATAGAACAAGTTGGAAGGCAATGAGATAATGGTTTCCACATAGTTCCCGTCCACTAAATATTTCCTGATTTTCTGCTCAGCTCCGCCTCTATAGAAAATACCGGGGAAGCAGACAATAGCTGCACGTCCCTTGCTTGAGAGATAATATAACGCATGAAGAACAAAAGCAAAATCGGCTTTTGATTTCGGTGCAAGTACTCCAGCAGGAGCAAAGCGGTCGTCATTGATAAGAGTCGGATCATCCGAACCAATCCAATTTACTGAATAAGGTGGATTGGAAACAATGGCATCAAATGGCTTGTCATCACCGAATTGAGGATCAATCAGTGTGTTCCCAAGTGCAATGTTAAACTTATCGTAATTGATGTTATGCAGGAACATATTCATACGAGCCAAGTTGTAGGTCGTATGATTTATCTCTTGTCCGAAGAATCCATCTTCAATTATGCGGTCTTCAAACTGCCTTTTAGCTTGCAATAGTAATGAACCCGAACCTGCGGCAGGGTCGTATATCTTATTGACAGTAGCCTGCTTGTGCATGGCAAGTCGTGAAATGAGTTTTGAAACATTTTGCGGAGTAAAAAATTCGCCTCCAGACTTTCCTGCATTGGCGGCGTAATTGTTTATGAGAAATTCGTAAGCATCACCAAAAAGGTCTATCTCATGTTCCTCAAAATTTCCAAAATTCAATCCTTCTACACCTTTTAAAACAGCCGCTAATCGACTGTTTTTGTTTTCAACGGTATTACCAAGCCTTGTACTGGTTGTATCAAAATCGGCAAACAGTCCTTTGATATTCTTTTCGGAAGCATAACCATTGGCCGAACTTTCGATAGAATCGAAGATGGCTTTCAAATCCGTATTAAGATTGGGATTGGTGTTGGCAGTCTTTACCACATTACCAAAAAGCTGGCTCGGATATATGAAATATCCTTTTGTCTTTACAGCATCATCTTTAATCTCAGGAGTGATAACACTATCAGGCAAAGAAGCATAGTCGATACTATCGTCTCCACCCTCTATATAGTCAGTAAAATTTTCACTGATGAAACGGTAGAACAATGTGCCTAAAACAAATTGTTTAAAGTCCCATCCGTCAACAGCCCCACGCACCTCATTGGCTATTTTCCAAATCTGAGATTGCAGCTGTTCTCTTTGCTGTATGCTTGTCATTATTATATTACTTTTTCTAATGTTATCAAATAATTTCTTGTGGCAGATAATATTTACTTACTTTTATTGATAAGTTCTCTCCGTTCAATATTTAATAGTTCTGCTATTCTTGAAAGAGTAACCAAATCAGGCTGTGAAACATTGGTACACCATTTTGATATTGTTGATGGATCCCTCCCCAACTGTTCTGCCAGCCACTTTCCTGTTTTCTTTTTTTTCTACCAAAACCAACTTAAGTCTATTTATATCTTCCATGCCAATCATTAAATTGAATTTTACGTAAAGGTAATGAATTAATTTTGTTCGGTAATAGGAGTAATTCACTTTTTGTTTTGCACATATTTACCGACCTTGGAAGGAAAGGCTTTAGCAAGTAGTTGGGGCTCCCGAAATATTTCCGGTGCCCCAAAACACAACTTGATGTTCGTTTGAACATAAAAATCAAGATAAAAAAGCAGGTAAATTTGTCTGTAATTTAAGTATGACCAAAAGCAATTTGATATTGGATTGTTGGTCGGATATAACCAGTAGGTCAGTAATCCAGCCAACCATTCAGTCATTAACTCAATCAGTCAGAAATATCTATTATGACAGTAAAAATTTAATTGGATCAGATGACAAAATTATCTAAGAGCCGAATTGCAAACACCCTAAACATTAAAGTATATAGATGCGAGATTTTATTCATACGAGAGGAAATCCTGAGTGTCGGGCTTCCTCCCGTTCGTTTTTTCGATGTGCGCAAACGACGTTTCGGCAGCCGATTCCTCCGTTTCGCTTTATTTCTCCCGTTTTTCTCATTTATTCCGGAGATTTTTTATACCTTTGCGGCCGGTTGTGGTAATGCAGTATTTTTCTTTG
>ERZ779705.1790-NODE-1790-length-12958-cov-2.186158_pt1 | contig 12958 bp, 9 predicted proteins | sample MGYA00511385_ERZ779705 | MGnify/ENA primary metagenome ERZ779705 (study PRJEB29588, sample SAMEA2145301) | human gut metagenome | biome: human gut; feature: human-associated habitat; material: faeces | place: Denmark | collected 2008/2010 ... | reverse complement strand
TCGGCACCAGTATTGGAGCAGCTTCCGGAGCCGCGGCAGGGCTTGCGGTTGACCTCTCTGCCGCCGGCCTTACGATGGGACTTTCAACACTGGTTGGCGGGCTCATTGGTGCCGTGAGCGGCATGGGTGCCGCGCATGCTTGGAATCTCCAAAAGAAAAAATCCGGCGCTGAGCTTTTTTGGAGTGAAAAAGCGTTATCCGGATTTCTTCTTGAAACTGTGCTGCTCTATCTCGCAGTAGCGCACTATGGTCGTGGCCGAGGAGATTGGAAGGAAAGTGAATCTCCTGAATTTTGGAAGGATGCAGCGCTTCGCGCTATTCAGGAAGAAAAACTCTCCTTTGAATCGCTTCGTGATTCAGATCCTGACACAGCATTGGGAAATTTGATGCAATCCATTGACCGTATCCTTAAGAGAATTTTTACTGAACTCTACCCATCCGCATAAGCCCACGCATCATGTCTTAATGCTCTTTCCAAGACTGCTTATCAAGAATAGGACCGTCAATAATGAACAGCTGACCGTTGAAGTCGTCCATCTTTGGTGCTCCCTTGAAGAAAGTTCGGCGATGTATATCTTCTCGAGCCGGGCGACCAGCAATGATCTCACCAATATTTTTGTTGCTCGTAAGTTCCTTACTTTCTTTAAATGGATAGTCAGCGTTGAAATCTTTCATTAAAAAGAAAGCCGCTGCGACGCCATCATCCACTCCCAAAAGACGTGACTTAGCTTCAGGGCTGTCAGGTTGACCATGATCGGACGCCAAAATAATTCTGGTGTTGTCGTAGATACCTTGTTCACGCATCCACCCAAACCATTTGGAGAGCGAGCGAAGTGCGCAAACTTCCGTTGCCATATGGTTTTCATTCAAGCCGTCATCGCGAACATGTTGTTTAACGTCTTTTTGCAGGCGGCATTCCCCCAACTCCATCATCCAAGGCCTGTGCGTCATTTCGCTGTCAATGAATTTAAACGTACTCTTCTCTGCATTGACGTTGGAAATATCGGGAAGCTGCTCAAATAGCGCCCAATCTCGCAACGCTCTTAATAAGAGTGTGGAAGACTTGTCGCGCATGAAGTCCGATATCCAACGGCCGTCTCTATAAATCAGGTTCTTCATGCTCCATGGCGTCGCGTTAAAAAAACTGACTGCCAACAGGAAACTGTCAGAACTGCCTTTGCCGACCTCGAGATTGTTTGCTTCGATGTAGCGGTTCAGATAACTATCACCCAGCGAACGGATCGTGAGCGCATCAACCTTGGCATGCTGTTTAAACCGCTGGGGTTCAAGCCAATTACGTTCATAAATTGAGGCTTCCACATCGTTGCCAAGCGTATTGACGAACTCGGCATAGTGACGATTGATCTTTTCGGCCAGCAAATTTTCCGGTTTTTCAGCATTCAATGCTTCCGGTGTACAGCGCAGCCCGCAAAGCATGGAAGCGATGCTTGTGATGGTGTTTCCACCTGTCGCGAGCGTATCGGAATACCACGTGAAACCTCGATAGGCATCCTTAATGTCAGGAAACTCCTCTACGATCTGACGCATGTGCGTGCCAGTAAAGGCATCGAGCATAACGACTACGGTGTTTGGCTTTGTTTTAGAGAATCCGAAAAGACGGTCGTTGAAGTCAGGCAGATCCACCGATTCCGTATGACTCATATCCCGCCATTTGTTTTGACTCTGCCACAAGCTGAAAGTGCCGTTACCAATAGCAGCAACAATGCAGAGCACAAAAAAATTCTGTAGCCATTTTGAACGGCCGGAACGGACAAGAAAAACAAAAAGCGCTCCGACGACACTAAAAACTGCAAAATCGACGGCTAAATTGCGAAATTTGTAGAGCGGTACCGTATCAGCAATTTGGAACGCATCGATTGTGCCTACATTCATCGGTAGCAGGAACGCGTACACAGTAAAGAGTACTGCCAGGAACCCAAAAAGATAGCCGGCAACATTTAACCGCCCCTGGATGCTGAAAAGCTGCCCAATGACCCAAAAGAGAACAGCCCCAATCACAATCCAGCAAAGCGACTTTGCCAAGATATCAGCCGCAGGCGAGAAGATCTCCGGTGCAGTGCAGTACGCCTGAATAGGAAGGTATCCCGCAATGAGGATCACAAGCCAAATGGAAGCCGATGTAAATAGCGTCGCCGGACTCTTCTTCGGATATAAAAATTTCGAGAAGTTGACACGCACGGAAGTGAGTGCGAGCGTCGGAATCAGGAAAAGCAACCCGCCAATCAGTGAGAACTGATGACGATTGTCACCCGCAAAAAACCACTTGAACCAAACCTTAAGGCCATACCAAAGAATGACAGCGACAACGAGAAGCATCACCTTATGATCCCGCCAAAGCCGAAGCCGCACAATCTCGATAATGCAGAGTGCAGCAAGCAAGAGGTAGCCAATGTCGGAAACGGTACTGAAGTGAAGCTTGATCGTTTCGGGCAAAATCGACATTTGATTGCTTGATGCAAATGCCAACAAGGTCGCAAAAAGCCATACGCCGACCAGCAGCCAAGGATAAGCCGCCGGATGCCCCTCGTTGGAATCCGGTCGGCCAATTATCTGCTGGCGCCAAAAGTTCACTCTCGCCATTAAGCTCGCAAAGTTCATGCGATCAAACAAGTCATAAACGATGTTCTTCCCTAATGAGAAGATGTTGTTGCATGTCCAATAAAGGACGAGACCGCTAGCAGCGTCATAGAGCAAAACAAGAAAAACAGCCGCCATACCATAGAGCTGAATCTTGTCCCTGCGAGAAAGATTGTGCGTGTAGACGAGCGCAGAAAAGAGATTGATCACCGTCATAAGGATCGGCATAACGTTGATCGACCAGTTTCCTAACGAGATCATCGCATCGGGTTTCGAAAGATCCGTAAGCCCCAGAAATGAAACGCCCGAAAAAGGCGCAAAATGGCTTAGAAAATGGTAAGCGGCAAAAAAGAAAGGAATTTGAAGGAAAAAACCGATGCTCGAACGCAACGTCAAAAGCGGCGTATACCCCGCCTGACGTTGCATAGTCGAAATCATTGCAAACCGCTCTTGCCCTTTAAAGACCGTCTTAATCATGGCTTCCTTAGCTTCGAAGCGTTTGCGGATAGCGCGCTCTTCTTCTTGCCAAGATTCGGCCTTGATATAAATCGGCAGGATGACGAAGTTGACCACTAGGCTCATCACCACGATAGCCCAGCCCCACACATGGAGACGGTCGTACCCCCAGTAGAGCACCGAATGCATCCAGTATTCGAGCGGTGCAATCAATATGGTGTAGAAGAAATCGAGCATTGCGGGGAACTGCCGCATCAAGCGGCTTCAACAGAGCTGTGAAGGGAAGACTGCAATTGCACGGAGTGTGCTTGAGCAGCAGCAACGAGAGCATCGGCGATAGGGCCGCCGGCATGGCCGAAATTGACGACGTTTTCGTCGCGTACCCTGCGAATCGCTTCTGTTTGAGTAGTAAGGTCACCCAACATTTCTTCAACCATTGTCGGAATTACGGATTCGTTGCCTGCCGGCACGCGACGACCGATTTGGTCGAGTGCTTTCATTTCCCAGGCTTCATGAGGAATTTCCCACGCCTCAAATCCTTCTTTCAAAGGACCGTTCCCCACCGAAATAACCGGCCGCAAGAACACAAAGGCGAAATCGAAGATAACACCTGAAACGTCCGACACCATCAGTGATGCACGCGATAAACTCGAGAAGCCATCGGGATTGCGATCCCACTCGACGTTTTTACAGGTTTGAAGATCCGCCGCAACTCGCTCCATCACCTCTCGGTCAGAAATAAAGCTTTGCGGATGGGGGCGAAGGATAACGTGATAGCCGGCCGATGCCAAAAGCTTCGGCACCAAACTCCCCGTACGCGTCAACAAACCGTTGCGTCCCCAAGTCGGCGCAACCAGTATCGTACGGGGTTCCGGCACACCGACCTGCTCCGCTCGTGCAGCATAGACATCCAAATATGGACATCCGAGAAGCGGTAAATCTTTGCGAGACGTTCCGCGAAGTTCTTCGAGTCTGCGCAGACTTTCTGCCTGTCCCGGTCCCGAACAAAACACCGCATCGTAATAATCAAAACTGTAGAACTTATAGGTGTGTATGTCACCCACTGCATGTACGATGTGAACGTATTTTTTAACGCCCGGGGAACGGCGAATCTGCAGCACATCGATTCCCGGCGTCGTAAGCGCAAATACATCGGCTTCGAGAAAGCTAAGTGCCGTATAAGCAGTATTGCCTTTGCCGATGTACTTCGATCGGACAGTATCATCCAAACCAGCATTGAAAACTGGATCATTTTCATCGCTTGTCAAATAGGTGCACTTCACACCGCGCTGATGTAGCGCTTCCAGCACAGGCTTAAAAGTGAGCCAATAGGATCTGCTCTCAGAATAAAAAACAATGGAATTGTTTTTCAGATCGTCCCTTTTCCCTGTCATACGGAAAAAGAGTGCGCGCATCATGGAAGGCAGTCTCCGGATTACAAAGTAGCCCGTAGAAACCAAACCCATCACGACGGAAAGCAGCATACTCCCCGTCCCGGGATCGAGATAGGCATGAGCATCTATCGGCAGCAACCCTAAAAAGACTGTTGCAACAAGAAAATCAAAGCGTTTTTGCAGCATGCATCAACCGAAGAGTAAGAAGTCTAACCGCCAAGACGGAAGCGAAAATCAAAGTTGACATAGCAGCGCCCTCGGAAATGAAGCCGCTGTCAATCAGATCAATCACTGCCACCGCCGCCACTATACTGGCCGGCTTATAGAGAAACACCACAGCAGAAATAGTCGTCATCGCCGAAGCGAAAAGATAGGTGAAAATTTCCGCAATTCCGCTTTGGGAAAGCGGCAGTACTACACGCAGAAGGGTTTGAAAACCCGGAACGCCGAGACTGCGCCCCACGGATTCGTAACGTCGATCGATCTGTGAAAGCACATTCACAGCCGTCAGATGCGGTACGGTGTAAAGGTGAATTGTCGTATTAAAGACGAGGAGCATCATGCTGCCGACAAATCCCGAAAATAGCGAAAGTCCGGAATAGGCGAGCGCAAACCCAAGACCAAGCACGGTTCCTGGAACACAGAGCGGAAACGATGCTGCTGCACGATAAAGACGCACCATACTCGGTGCGGCCGATGCACGCAAACAGGCATAGGCACCAGCAAACGCTGCAGCCGTGCCAAGGACGGCGACGGAGAAGGAGAGCACTAAACTATTAACCCACGGGCGAAGGCCATAGGTTGAGGAGCGGAAAAGAAAATTTTCCAGTGTCAGTTCGGGCACATAAGGCCAGAAGGTAATGAACGACCCGTAGATCACAATGCCGATGGATGCCGCGAGTGCCAGAACAATCCCCCAGACACAAAGATTGGCAACCAGATCACGCAGCGGATTGGCATGCAGATCAAAAACTGCGACGTTCCCGACAGTGTTTCGCTGCTTTAAACGGCTCGAACACCAGAACGCCAAAACTGCAGGCAAAAGGAGCCAGAGAGACAATACCGCCGCGGCGAAATTCTGACTGCCTATCGCTTCATAATAGATTTCCGTCGCCAATACAGGAAAACTCCCGCCAAGCAGCTTCGGGACACCGAAATCCGTTACTGTCAGGATGAAGGCAATAAGAAAGGCGTTGGTCATACCCTTGGCAGCATAAGTGAAGACGATTGTCCGCAAACGCCGCCAGTAACCCGCTCCCAAGGACTCTGCCGCAATAAGAAGACGCTTATCGAGCGTCTCGAGTGACAAACTGATCTGCAAAATGGCATGCGGAAGCGCAAAAATGAGTCCGCCCCAAAAGAGTCCTGCTGGGCCGTAAAGTTCTGTTTGCAAAATGAGGCCATTGCTGCCCACCAGATAAATCAGGCCAATGGCCGGCATCACTGAAGGGGCAAAAAGCGGTGTTAAGTAGAGCGCCTTTACGACAGCTCTTCCGCGTATCCTTGCCATGGCCAGAGCATATGCCGCGATAAACCCTAACAGCGTAGCTGCCGCAGCAACCGCCGTCCCAATCATTAGTGTATTGAGAAAAGCTCGTCCGTAATATGGCGTCCAGCAGGCAGCACTCATTCCGTCCCAAAGGGCCTCTCCAAGCTTTTGCGCAGGTACAAGCACCCCCGCGCCCAAGAAAAGAACGAGTACAGCAACGAGCACAGTACTTGGTGTCAGCGTCTTCATTTTTCCGACCATTGCCGCCAACCAGGCAGAGGAAGCCTTACCGCATATAGCGCCTTGAGCGTAAGCTCTCTGGCGATAGGCTGAAAACGAGGAACGTCGGCAGTAATTCGGGTTTTAAAGTCGTTGAGCAACAGTTCCACCCGCACGTTATCGCCCATGAACGCACATTTCTTAAGTTGCCCGACATAGGTGTATGGCTTTGCGAGCGACGCTTCTGTTGGTAAGAGTACTTGAACGTCACCCCAGCGTATGCCCGTCGGCTCGCCATTGTTGACGGCCGGCAGCCGAACGATGTTCATACCGCCCACAAAAGTTGCAACGAACTCCGATTCAGGGGAGTCGTAGATCGCCTGGGGGGCACCAGCCTGCTCAATCTTCCCGTTATTCATGACAACGATAAAGTCCGATAACGAGAGCGCCTCCGTACGGTCATGCGTAACCATCAAGGTTGTGACACCGCTCTTTTGCTGAATTTCTCGGAGTTCTTCACCGATCGAAGAGCGCGTCCAAGCATCCAGTGCGGAAAGCGGTTCGTCAAGCAGCAAAAGCTTGGGATTAGGCGCAAGTGCACGAGCAATGGCCGTGCGCTGCTGCTGCCCGCCCGACAGTTCATCTGGATAGCGGTTTGCAAACCCGTCAAGATGCGTAAGAGCGGCTAATTCTTTAAATCGTGCAGCCATTTCGCTGCTCGATGCCTTCCCATGCAGACCGTAAAGCACATTTTCCTTCACCGTCAAATTGGGAAAAAGCGCATAGTGCTGAAAGACAATACCGATACCGCGCTTTTCTAGCGGCACATGCGTGATGTCTTCACCGTCAAGCCAGACTTGACCGCCGCTCGGCTCCACAACACCAGCAATCATCATGAGCATCGTCGTCTTGCCGCAGCCAGACGGTCCAAGAATGCTCGTGAAGCCGCCCTGCGGCAGGCACAGAGAACAGGGAGCAACGGCCGTCGTCCGGTCATAGCGTTTCGTAAGTTCGTTGATTTTGAGAGTTGAAGTAGTCATTGCCGAACCAGATTTTGCCAGCGGCGAACAATTGCTCTTTTTTCCTCTCCGGCTCGCCCAAAGTCGAGCGGCAGAAAACGCGAGGAAATATTCCGCCCTTCGGGCGTAGAAAACGCAGGCAGCGCGGCAATGCCGCTGAAACGGGCAGCAATGCGAGCAACAGCCTCTGAAGCGCAGAAATCCAAAAAGATCTTGGCGTCCTCCGGATGAGGACTCCCGATAGGCAGGCCGCAAGCCTCCGCATCCCAAGCAATTCCCTCAATCGGTTCGACCGTAGCGACGGGTATGTTGTAGCGCAGAAACGGCTTGATGAACGCTGCAGAGCTTAGACCAACAGCAATTTCACCCTGTGCGGTCATCGCTGCCGGACGAGCACCCGAACTTGTATAAAAAAGCATATTGCGGTTCAGGCGCTCGCAATAGTCCCACCCCTTCTTTTCCCCAAAGCCCTGCAGCCAGCCAAGGAAAAACATGTAGCCGGTACTTGAAGCTGCAGGACTCGGCATGACAATGCGTCCTCGAAACTGAGGATTCAAAAGATCCATCCAGCTTTTGGGGTAAGGTATGCCGAGACGAGTTATCAGATCAGTATTGATGCAGATCGAGCCGCCCCAGGCATTGATGCCAAACCAATTGAAATCCGAATCACACATGCGCGGGTCTAGTGCCGCTGCATTTTTCGGCCGATAGGGTGTGAGAATTCCTGCCTTCTTCAGACCCATCATCGCAATGGCAGAGAGACCCAGCACAACGTCTGCCTGGGGACGCTCTCTTTCCGCGACTAGCCTCGCAGCAATAGGACTTGCAGACGCACGCACATATTCGATGGCAATGTCGGGGTGCTCGGCCTCAAAAGCCGACTTATAAACCGGAAGCCATTCTGGTTCAACGGCCGTATAGACCAGAAGCGAACGCCGCTCAGCCCTCACGGCCGGGGCCGCCAAGGACGCTCCCAACAGGAGTCCTAATTGTCGTCTGGTACAGCGCCAATCCTTCAGCACGCTTTACTCCAGACGGAATTCCTTCTTGATGGATTCAATCAAAAAGCGAGCCACCTTATCCGAAGCGCGGGAATGCTTGGGATCGTCAAGATTCATCTCAATCAGTGAATCGAGCACTCGCTCACGCAGCATTGAAGAACTAATCCCCTCAGTTCTCGGGAAGATGATCAGTTTTTCCGCAGGAATATGGTTGGAATTATCTGCGCCGTGCACTAAAAGGTCACAGTGCTGCGACTTCATGAAGTCTTCAGTAATGAGCCAAGGACAAGAAACCACTTCACTTACATACTTAATGCTCTCAAGGATTTCCTTTCGCTCTGCAAAGTTGAGTTCAGGCACATATCCCTTGGTTTTCTTAACTTCATCATCAGACGTAAGCGCCACTACCACTTCGCCAATCTCTGCAGCCTTCTTGAGCAGACGAATGTGTCCGTGATGAATAAGCGTCGCCGACATATCAACCATTACACGCGGCCGCTTGCTCTCTGCCATACTTTTCTCCAACCTTATTTAAGGCATTGCGCATAACTGCCGCCCAATCTTACCGGCGGCCAGTTCATCTATTCACATAAAAAACAAGCCCCGATGATCGCACAAACCGTTCATCGGGGCTAATCGCGAATACCTGAATCAACTATTCAAGCGATTTACGGCACCATTTCCTCAACTTCGTCGCGCTTACGCTGCTTAACGAGATCCTCGCGCTTGACGCCGAGATAGAGGGCGATCGCCGCCGCCACGAAGACGGAGGAATAAACACCCAGCAAAATGCCGATCGTCAAAGCAAGTGAGAAGTAGTGAAGCGCAGGGCCGCCGAAGAAGAACATCGAGAGCGTCATGCAGAGCGTGGACGTATGGGTAATGACCGTACGAGAAATCGTCGCAGTAATGGCTGAATTCACAATTTCCATGCTGTCAGCACGGCGCATCGTGCGGAAGTGTTCTCGTACGCGGTCGAAAATAATCACCGACTCGTTCACCGAGTAACCCAAGACGGCAAGCACCGCCGCCAATACCGGCAGCGTGAACTCCCAGTGCATGACGGAGAAGATGCCCACCACGATCACAATATCGTGAAGGTTGGCGATGATGGCTGCTACCGAGAACTTCCACTCAAAGCGGAAGGCCAAGTAGATCATGATGCCTACCACCACCAAGGCAAGCGCCGTACCGCCGTCACGGGCGAGCTCATCGCCCACCTGAGGGCCGACAAACTCCGTACTCTTTAACTGCACATCAGGGGTTTTCGCCTGCAGCACCTTCATCACTTCAGCAGCAACCTGGCCGGACGTCTGTCCTTCCTTGGTCGGGACGCGAATCACCACGTCGCTCGCCGTGCCGAAAGTCTGCACGAGCACTTCCTTGGAAACCTGCCCGAGATCCTCGCGGATCTGTTCAGTGTTGGCCGCTGACGGATACTTAACCTCAAGCTGAGTGCCGCCAGTGAACTCGATTGAAAGCGCCAAACCGTGCGTGAAAATCCAATACACAGCGACGATGAAGCTGACGAACGAAATCGCGTTCAGCACATGGCGATAGTGCATGAACGGAATGGTTCGATGAATGCGGAAGAATTCCATTTTCTTGTCTCTCCTCGCTTACTTCGCCTGAACCTTCGCGGGGTCCGGACGCCAGATTTGGCCGATATGGACGCTCGTAAGCTTCTTCTGGCGGCCGTAGATCAAGTTGATCAGGGCGCGGGAAACGATGACGGAAGTGAAAATCGAAGTCCCAATGCCCAAGCAGTGCACCACAGCAAAGCCGCGAACCGGGCCGGAACCAAAGATCAAGAGCGCCAAACCGGCGATCAAGCTCGTTACGTTCGAGTCCAGAATCGTGGCAAAAGCGCGTTCATAGCCCTCACTGATAGCGGTCTGAGGCTGTCGTCCGATGCGCAGTTCTTCACGAACACGTTCGTTAATCAGCACATTCGAGTCAACGGCCATACCGAGCGTAAGCGCGATAGCCGCAATACCCGGCAGCGTGAGCGTTGCCTGCAGCATCGACAGAATCGCAATCAGCATCATGACGTTGCAGATCAGCGATATGGCACTCACCACACCAAAGACCTGATAGTAGACCGCCATGAAAACGGCAATCACAATGAAGCCGTAAAGCGTTGAGCGGAAGCCCGCCTCAATGTTGGCTTCACCGAGGCTCGGGCCGATCAGGCGTTCCTCAACGATTTCCATCGGTGCGGCAAGCGAACCCGCACGAAGCACCAGCGCTGTATCAGTCGCCTCCATGGTCGTCATCTGACCGGAAATCTGCACGCGGCCGCCGCCAATTTCCTGACGAATAACCGGAGCCGTCACGACCTCGCCTTTGCCCTTTTCAAAGAGCAGGATGGCCATGCGGCGACCAACGTTTTCGCGGGTGACTTCCTGGAAGATACGGGCACCGCGGTTATCAAGCTCAAGGTTGACGGTCGGTTCCTGCGTCTGACTGTCAAAGCCCGGCTGCGCATCGTTGAGATTTTCACCCGTAAGGATCACGCGGCGCTTGACCAGAATCGGACGTCCGTCACGGTCAGTGAAGCGTTCGTCGCCAAAAGGCACCGTGCCCTGCGCGAGCTGAGCCAAGGCTTCGGGAGAATCGTCAACAAGGCTCACTTCAAGCGTCGCCGTGCGGCCGAGAATGTCCTTGGCCTTAGCCGTATCCTGCACACCCGGGAGCTGCACCACGATGCGGTCGGCACCCTGCTGCGCAATGACCGGTTCGGCCACACCGAGTTCATTGATTCGATTGTGAAGCGTCGAGATATTCTGCTTCAGCGCGTAATTCTGTACGTTCTGAATAGCCTTCTGCGAAAGCTCCGCGTGGATCACATAAGGAGCCTTGGAGGCTTCGGGCAGCGTGAGCAGCAAATCAGGCTGCGTGTTGCGCAGGAGATCGTTTGCGCGATCGCGTTCTTCGGCCGTCGCAAAACTGACTTCAACATCGTTGCCGATACGGCTGATGCCGGTGTGACGGATGCGCTTGTCGCGAAGCTGCGTACGCAGATCGGCAGCAATGGCGTCTGCACGCTTGGTGAGCGCCGCACGCATGTCAACCTGCAACAGGAAGTGCACACCGCCGCGCAGGTCAAGACCCAGATACATCGGCAGAGCATTGATCGAAAGAAGCCATCGAGGCGTATTCGGCACCAAATTCAAAGCCACGATATGGCTCGGATCCTTCGGATCGGAATTGAGCGTCTTCTCAATCACTTCGCGCGCACGAAGCTGCTCTTCAGTCTGAGTCGGATCAAAACGCACGCGGATGGTATTTTGCTGTGCGCCTTGTTCAAAGAAGAGCCCGTTGGGCTTGAGGTTCGCGTTCGCGAGCGCAGTCTCTACCTGCGAGAGCGTCTGCTCGGTGACCTTCACCGTTGCCTTGCCGGAGGTAACCTGCACCGCAGGCGACTCACCGTAAAAGTTCGGCAGCGTATAAACGAGCCCAATAATGAGCACGATGCCGATCAGAATGTATTTCCAGAGAGGATAGCGATTCATCGTTCGCTGTCTCCAATTGCCAGTTTTGAAGGGTGGTCTCCGCACTTGCGGATGAGAGGGGCTGCGTCAAGGCGGCCCCTCAGCAAGCGCAGGCCCGATGTCGCTGAAAAAGCGGCGCCGGGCCTCCAAGAGAGCCGATTCCGACCGGTGAACCGGACCGGAAATACGGCGTTCAATTAGAACTTAACCGAGCCCTTCGGCAGAACCATCTGCACCGCAGAGCGCTGCATGCGGATAACGACGGGCTTGCCGTCCACGGAAGCGACCTGCAGAGCCATCGACTGTTCGTCAACGCTCTCAATGCGGCCGGAGATGCCGCCCATGGTCATCACTTCATCACCCTTGGCGAGCGCGTCGCACATCTTGGCGTGCTCCTTTTGACGCTTCTGCTGCGGACGGATCAGGAAGAACCAGAACACCACGAAAATGACGATGAGCGGGACAACCTGAACGAGGAAGCTTTCCATCCCGCCGGCGGAAGCGGCTTCGCCCGCTGCCAGGGCATCGCTGATAGGGAACAACATGAAGACTCCAATCAAATAAGAACGGATCAAGAAAACGTTCGGGAATTCAAGACCCACTTTGGAAGGTTGTGATTATAAGGAAGCGTTGAGCGGCATGACCTTAAGACATCGAGAACGTCTTATTGTCTTATTCAATGCCGCGCGCACGATCCGTACGAAATTGCACTTTCCAGGCTTCAAACGTGCCGTTTTCAATGGCGGCGCGAATTTCACCCATAAGTGTTAAATAGTAGTGAAGGTTATGGATCGTGTTGAGCCGCGCACCGAGGATTTCCCCCACCTTGTGCAGGTGATGAAGATATGCACGGCTGAAGTTGCGGCAGGTGTAGCACGTGCACGACGGATCAAGCGGCCGCAAGTCATTGCGATAGCGGCTGTTCTTTAGCTTCAGGTCGCCAAAGCGCGTGAAGAGCCAGCCGTTTCTCGCGTTGCGGGTCGGCATGACACAGTCAAACATATCGATGCCGCTAGAGACGCCGTCGACCAAATCCTCTGGCGTCCCCACCCCCATCAGATAGCGCGGATGGTCTTCGGGAAGCTTGTAAGCGACTTCGTCGAGAATACGCAGCATCTCTTCCTTGGGTTCACCCACTGATAGGCCGCCCAACGCATAGCCGTGGAAGCCGATATCCTTCAGACCTTCGAGCGACTCTTCACGCAGGTGGTTAAACATACCGCCCTGCACAATGCCAAAAAGCGTATTGGGATTTTCCAAGCGGTCGAATTCATCCTTCGAACGCTTG
>ERZ779705.1785-NODE-1785-length-12996-cov-2.039719_pt1 | contig 12996 bp, 7 predicted proteins | sample MGYA00511385_ERZ779705 | MGnify/ENA primary metagenome ERZ779705 (study PRJEB29588, sample SAMEA2145301) | human gut metagenome | biome: human gut; feature: human-associated habitat; material: faeces | place: Denmark | collected 2008/2010 ... | reverse complement strand
ATTAATTCAATAAGGAAGTAGAAAACAATGCATTACAACGAATATACATTGCCGAATGGCCTGCGCATAATTCATGAACCGACTCTCTCGAAAGTAGCTTATTGTGGTTTTGCCATCGACGCCGGAACACGAGACGAGGCGGAGCACGAACAGGGGATGGCTCATTTTGTGGAGCATCTCATCTTTAAGGGGACGGAGAAGCGGAAAGCCTGGCATATCCTTAACCGGATGGAGAATGTAGGCGGTGACTTGAATGCCTACACCAATAAAGAAGAAACGGTAGTCTATTCCGCTTTCCTGACCGAACATCTGGAACGGGCGCTCGAATTGCTAGGGGATATTGTGTTTCATTCCACTTTTCCCCAACACGAGATTGAGAAGGAAACGGAGGTTATCATTGATGAAATCCAATCATACGAAGACACTCCGTCGGAATTGATATTCGATGATTTCGAGGATATGATTTTCCGTAACCACCCGTTGGGGAGGAACATCCTGGGTAAGCCGGAACTGTTGCGTAGCTTTCGCACCGAAGATGTCCTTTCGTTTACGTGCCGGTTCTATCAGCCGGGAAATATGGTATTCTTCGTTCAAGGGCAATATGACTTCAGAAGAATAATCCGTCTGGCGGAGAAGTATCTGTCGGATGTCCCTGCCGGAGAGGTAAACAGCCGACGTGTGCCTCCTCCGCTTTATGCTCCCGAGCATTTGATGGTCGCTAAGGATACGCATCAGGCTCATGTGATGATTGGCAGTCGTGGATACAATGCGTATGACGATAAGCGTACGGCGCTTTATTTGCTGAACAATATTCTTGGCGGTCCCGGTATGAACAGCAAGCTGAATGTATCTCTGCGCGAACGTAGGGGACTGGTATATAATGTCGAGTCCAATCTGACTTCTTACACCGATACGGGAGCTTTCTGTATCTACTTCGGCACTGATGTTGAAGATATGGATACCTGTTTGAAACTGACTTATAAGGAGTTGAAGCGGATGCGGGATACGAAGATGACTTCGTCCCAGTTGGCGGCGGCCAAGAAGCAACTGATAGGGCAAATAGGAGTGGCTTCGGACAATTTTGAAAATAATGCTTTGGGAATGGCGAAAACCTATTTGCATTATCACAAATACGAGTCGTCCGAGCTTGTCTTTAAACGCATAGAAGCTTTGACGGCGGAACAGTTGTTGGAGGTGTCCAATGAAATGTTTGCAGAGGAATATTTGTCCACGTTGATTTACAAATAATTAGTAGGCGGTCTTGCTTTTCGCTGATTAAATTCGTATCTTTACAGATTTTATTCTTTTCTCTAAAGAGATGTCACTCTATAAGGTGCCGTTTGTCACCCTATAAAGTGCCTTTTGTCCCTTTGTAAGGTGCCGATGGTCACCTTGCAAGGTGACGACTTCCCGGCTACATAAAACCGCACTGTTTTCTGCACTGAACATTCTTATTCTCTGCACTGAAGAGTCCTAAACATAGTAAGAAAAGAATTATGGCTTATTACAATTTGAAGAAAAAACCGTCCCTTACCACGAAAGAGGGTGAGAAGGAAACAATGTATGCCGACATTGTGTATAGCGGAACGATTACGGCAGAGCGTCTTATCCGGACAGTGGCCCAGAGAACCGGTTTCAAGGAGGGGATGATAGAAGGAATCCTTTCCGAGTTGCAGAACGAGACGTTGGAGTACCTGGGTGAAGGATACCGCGTCGAATTGGGAGAATTCGGTTTCTTTTCAGCCAAAGTAAAGTCCCGCCTAGTGGAGAACAAGAATGACTTGCGTTCAAATTCAGTTTCCTTTGATGGAGTGAATTTCCGTGCATCCAAGTCTTTCCGTACCGGTATCAGGGGAGATTTGGAACGTAGGAGATGTATCGGTTTCCGTACTTCGAAAGAGTGGAACAGGGAGCAACTGGAACAAATTGTATTGCAGCATATCCGGAAGCATGGGTTCATCACAAGGACTACTTATACTGAACTCACAGGTCGCTTGAAGAACTCCGCGCTTGCCGACCTCAAATCTTTTACGGCCGAAGGGATTATCAAGAGAGTGGGACATGGCAATCAGATGCATTTTATTGTGCCGCTCGTTGACGATCTGTAGCTTGTGTGCGTATTTGCGGAACGGATGAAGAGTGATTCTAATTAAAAAAGAGGGATGCTACTTGTTTTCGTCTGTATAATTCGTATTTTTGTAGCAGATCAGGTACGTGTGTGCTAACAATCTAAAAACAGAAGCAGTATGTTGGTAACGGGTAGAAAACTCCCCATCGGGATTCAGGCTTTCGAGGATATTCGCAATGACGGGTATCTGTATGTGGACAAAACGGCATTGATGTGGACTATAGCGAACATTGGCAAGCCTTTCTTTTTAAGTCGTCCGCGCCGGTTCGGAAAAAGTCTGTTGATATCTACGTTCGAAGCCTACTTCAAGGGGAGACGTGAGCTTTTTACGGGGTTTGCTGTGGAAGAGTTGAAGAAGAAGTGGGAAGAGCATCCAGTGCTTCATCTTGACTTGAATGCCCGTAAGTACACCACTCCGGCGGATTTGGATGCTATTTTAAATCAGCACTTAGAACGATGGGAAGCGGTGTATGGAGAAGAAAAGCGTGACCGTGCTTCGGAAGAACGTTTTGCTTATGTCATCCGTCGTGCTTCCGAACAGACGGGCAAGGGTGTTGTGGTATTGGTGGATGAGTATGATAAGCCATTGTTGCAGGCCATTCAGAATGAACCTCTTCTTGAGTCTTATCGTTCTACCTTAAAGGCTTTTTACGGGGTATTGAAGAGTGCGGACCGTTACCTCCGTTTTGCGTTTCTGACCGGTGTCACAAAGTTTTCTCAAGTTAGTGTGTTCAGTGACTTGAATCAGTTGAATAGCCAGACTGAACGTCATTATCAAGTCATCATATATTTAATATTCAAGCTGATGGGGCAGTTCACCCAAGCGGAGGTCCATAGCTCACGGGGTCGTGCAGATGCTGTTGTAAAGACTCCTAAGTTTGTTTATGTATTCGAGTTTAAGTTGAAAGGAACTGCCGGACAGACACTGCAACAGATTGAAGAGAAAGGCTATACGCTTCCTTATGCGGCGGAGGGTCGGCAAGTGATAAAAGTCGGTGTGGAGTTCAGTGCGGAAAAGCGGAATGTGGAGCGCTGGATGGTGGAAGAAGAAAAATAACTGAATAACTAACTTTTGTATTTTAAAGCTTGATACTCCAATGAAAAAGAATAGTCTGTTATTCCTTGTATTTCTTTCTTTGCCGTTATATACTTGGGCCGATAAGACTTTAGATTCACTCTTGAACGTGCTTGACCGGACGATTCAAGAGCATGAGACATACGTTGCCCAACGTGAGTTGCGTATCGGACATCTTAAGTTATTGGTAAATGGAATAGAGGTCAAGTCAGCGGAACATTACAACTTGAATAATCAGATATACAAAGAATACAGAGCTTTTATCTGCGATTCCGCCATTCATTATTTGAATGAGAATATACGGATTGCAGAGTATCTGCATGATACAGACCGGAAGATAGAAAGCAAGCTGCAGCTCTCATTACTACTATCTTCGACGGGGATGTATACAGAGTCTATCGACGTTTTGGAGTCGGTAGACCGTCAGGAGGTAGCCGCTCGCTTAATCCCGGATTATTACACTTGTTTCGATCATGTGTATGGAGAATTGAGCGTTTATACACAGGATAAAGCCCTTTCGGGACATTATTGGAGTATCTCGCAGGCATATAGGGATTCTTTGTACGCCATATTGCCGCCTGCATCGGAAGAACGTCTGTTGATGCGTGAAGCGTTGCTTCGTGACCAACATCAATATGAGGAAGCCTTGAAAATAAATGACCTCCGATTGGCGGAGATGGAGCCGTATACACCTCAATATGCGATGGCCACTTATCATCGTTCCCTCATCTACAAGTACAGTGGGGATCATCTAGGGGAGGAGAAGAATCTCTGCATCTCCGCTATTTCAGATATCCGTTCGGCTATTAAAGATCATGCGTCGCTGTGGATGCTTGCCCAACTTCTTTATGAGGACGGAGATATGGAGCGTGCCTATCAGTATATGCGTTTCTCATGGAATGCGACCAAGTTCTACAATGCCCGTTTGCGTAGCTGGCAAAGTGCTGATGTACTTTCACTGATTGACAAGACTTATCAGGCAATGATTGAAAAGCAGAATGGTCGTCTCCAGCAATATCTGTTGCTTATCACTACATTGCTGGTACTGTTGATAGTGGCTTTGGGCTATATCTATCGTCAGATGAAGAAACTTGCGGATGCACGAAACCATCTTCAACAGGCTAACGAGCAGTTAAACGGACTGAATGAGGAGTTGAGGCAGATGAACAGTTGCCTGTCCTCCACCAACATAGAACTTTCAGAGTCCAATCAGATTAAGGAGGAATATATCGCGCGGTTTATCAAGCTGTGCTCCACCTATATTAACCGTTTGGATGCTTATCGGCGTATGGTGAATAAGAAAGTATCCGCCGGACAGATAGCGGAACTTTTAAAGATAACCCGTTCGCAGGATGCTCTTGACGAAGAGTTGGAAGAGTTGTATGCCAACTTCGATACAGCCTTTCTACATCTGTTCCCCGATTTCGTGAAGAAGTTTAATGACCTGCTGCAGGATAATGAACGGATTGTATTGAAGAAAGACGAACTGTTGAATACCGAATTACGTATTTTCGCTTTGATACGTCTAGGCATTGAAGACAGTTCACAGATCGCCGAGTTCCTTCGTTATTCGGTGAACACAATCTATAATTACCGTGCAAAAGTGAAGAACAAAACTCGTGGCTCGAGAGAGGATTTTGAGGATTTAGTACGAAAAATCCGCTAATCAAGGTTGTAAACTATCCACTTTTTTAGACTGAAGAAAAGAGAGTAAGCTTTTGGAAATGAATTGTTTGCCTTTTAATGGTATCCACTTATTGTCCCCTCCTTATGAATTCGTTCTCATTTCTTTATAATTTTGACCTGTGCTTCGGAAGCAATGAGAGAAACTCCATTGCGGACGGACGTTTATTATTAACTTTAAAATTAGTACGCATGAAAAAGAACAGGCGAAAAATCCTTTCGGGGAGTCGCAAGATTCTCTTTGCTATTCTGGCAATGTTTCTATCATTGAGTGCATCCGCACAACAAATTACTGCCTCCGGTCAGGTGCTGGATGCGCAGAACGAACCGCTTATCGGTGTTAGTGTACAGGAAAAAGGAACGACTAACGGTGCGATTACCGATCTGGACGGTAACTTTTCATTAAATGTTCAACAAAATGCCATTCTGGTATTCTCTTATGTGGGCTATAAGTCGCAGGAGATGAAGGCTACCCGTCAAATGAAGGTCACACTTCAGGAAGATAATGAAGTGCTTGATGAAGTGGTGGTCATCGGTTATGGTTCGGTGAAACGGAAAGATGTGACGACAGCCATTTCTTCCGTATCCACCAAAGATCTGGATATGCGTCCCATTGTATCTGCCGGACAGGCCATTCAGGGTAAGGCGGCAGGTGTATCGGTCATCCAGCCCAATGGTACGCCGGGAGGCGAGATGTCTATCCGTGTGCGTGGTACTACTTCAATGAATGGTAGTAATGACCCGTTGTATGTAGTAGATGGAGTGCCTGTAGACAATATCAAGTTCCTTTCTCCGAATGATATTGAGAGTATGCAGATCTTGAAAGATGCTTCTTCCGCATCTATATACGGTTCGCGTGCCGCTAACGGTGTGATTCTTATTACGACAAAAGCAGGTGCGACGGGAAATGCGAAAGTTTCTCTGACTGCCCAGTTCGGACTGAATAAAGTGGCCGATAAAGTGGAGTCCTTGAATGCATCACAGTACAAAGAATTGCAGGACGAGATCGGACTGGTGTCTCTGCCTGACGGATTGCCCGACCGCACCGATTGGTTTGACGAGACATACCAGACAGGGAAGACCCAGAATTATCAGATTGCTGTATCCAATGGCAACGAGAAGATGAAATACTATCTTTCTGCCGGATATCTGAATGAACAAGGTGTGTTGGATATCTCTTACTACAAACGTTATAACTTCCGTGTGAATCTCGAAAATCAGGTTCGTAAATGGTTGACTGTTAGTGCTAATATCTCTTATTCCGACTATACAAGCAATGGAGGAGGCGCTATGGGTACAGGAGCGAATCGGGGAGGTGTTATTCTGGCGGTTATCAATACTCCGACGTATGCTCCGGTTTGGGACGCTTTGAACCCGAACCAATATTATAATAATTTTTATGGAGTGGGCAATATCACCAATCCACTGGAGAATATGGCACGTGCAAAGAACAATAAAGATAAAGAAAATCGTTTATTGGCTTCCGGTAACGTGTTGCTGACGATTCTTCCTGAGTTGAAATTCAAATCGACACTTACTCTTGACCGCCGTAATGCTGTCAATACTACTTTCCTTGATCCTATTTCCACTACTTGGGGACGCAACCAATATGGAGAGGCTTCGGATAATCGGAACATGAATACGGTCCTGACATTTGATAATGTCTTGACTTATAATAAGAACTTCAAAAAGCATGGACTGGAAGTCATGGCCGGTTCGTCGTGGACGGATTCCGACTATTCAAACAGTTGGATTAACGGTTCTCATTATCGTGATGACCAGATCCAGACCTTGAATGCGGCCAATAAGATTTCTTGGGATAATACCGGAACAGGGGCTTCCCAATGGGGTATCATGTCATTCTTCGGACGTGTAGCCTATAATTTCGACAGTAAGTATCTGCTGACTGCCAATATCCGTGCTGATGGTTCCTCTAAACTGCATCCTGACCATCGCTGGGGGGTATTCCCATCATTTTCTGCCGCTTGGCGTATCTCTTCAGAAAAGTTTATGGAAGATCTGACTTGGATTGATGACTTGAAGCTGCGTGGAGGTTGGGGACAAACGGGTAACCAATCGGGTATCGGAGACTATGCTTATCTGCAACGTTATAACATCGGTCGTATCGAATGGTTTAAGAAAGGTGAGGAAGGGGATAAGACGGATTATGCCAATGCCGTACCGACCATCAGTCAGGCGAACTTACGTACATCCGATTTAACTTGGGAGACAACCACACAGACAAATATAGGTTTGGATTTGACAGTCTTGAATGGACGTTTGACGTTCAATGCGGACTACTACTATAAGAAAACAAAGAATATGCTGATGAATGTATCTCTGCCTGCCGGCGCTGCCGCAGCCACTTCGATAGCCAGAAACGAAGGTGAAATGGTGAACAAGGGTTTTGAATTTTCTATCAGTTCGAAGAACTTCCGTGGCGGAGCATTTACTTGGGATACGGATTTCAATATTTCTTTCAACCGGAATAAACTGACGAAGCTGGAACTGCAAAAAGTGTATTATGATGCGAAGACAGCGGATGTAGTCAATGATTATGTCGTACGTAATGAGCCGGGGCGTGCTTTGGGAGGTTTCTATGGCTATATTAGCGACGGTGTGGACCCGGAAACCGGTGAGCTGATGTATCGTGACTTGAATCATGATGGTAAGATCTCATCTTCCGACCGTACTTATATCGGTGACCCGAATCCGGATTTCACTTACGGTATGACCAACACATTCTCTTGGAAAGGTTTTAATCTGAGTATCTTTATACAAGGTTCGTACGGAAATGATGTTTATAACGCTTCACGTATCGAAACGGAAGGTATGTATGATGGTAAGAATCAGTCGACCCGCGTGCTGGGACGCTGGAGAATACCCGGACAGATAACGGATGTGCCGAAAGCCAATTTTAAACTGTTGAATTCTACTTATTTCGTGGAGGATGGCAGTTATCTGCGGTTGAAAGACGTCTCTTTGTCATACAACGTGAAAGGCAAACTCTTGAAGAAATGGGGAATCACCCGTCTGCAACCTTATTTTACAGCTACCAACCTGCTGACGTGGACCAGTTACTCCGGTATGGATCCGGAAGTGAACCAATGGGGTAATAGCGGTACGGTGCAGGGTATCGACTGGGGAACTTACCCGCATTGCAGATCATACGTGTTTGGTATTAATGTTGAATTCTAATGAAAGGAAAGATTATGAAACTAAGAACTATATTTTACGGATTAACCTCCGGCTTGCTATTGGGACTTTCTTCCTGCTCGCTGAATTATGAGCCATTAGACACCTATTCGGATGTGACAGAAGGAATAACGGATAACGGAACGAAGATTGTGTTCAAGGATAAGGCAGCTGTTGAAAGCCATCTGACTACGCTTTACAATCAGATGCGTGATCGTCAGGAACATTGGTATGTGGATTTGCTGCTGATTGCGGATTCTCATTCAGACAATGCCTATGCAGGTACTACGGGAGCGGAAGTTGTTCCGTTTGAAAATAATTCTATTGAAGGATCGAATTCTGTATTGGAGCGTGACTGGAACCGGTATTTGGAGGATATTGCCCGTGCCAATAAGCTGATTTGCAACATCGACCTGGTGAAAGATAATTCATTGACTGTCGACGAACGGGCACAGTATAAAGCGGAAGCGGAGATATTCCGTGCTATGATTATGTTTGATATGGTGCGTCTTTGGGGAGACTTTCCGGTGATTACAACTGTGGCGGATGATATTACTTCGGATAATATTGAAGATGTATATTCCCAGTATTTTCCTGAGCAAAATACGGAACTTGAAGCTTACCAACAGATTGAGAAAGATTTATTGGATGCTGTGAAGTATGCACCGGACAATACACTGAGCAATAAGACATTATTCACCAAATCGGTGGCACGTACATTATTAGCTAAAATTTATGCAGAAAAGCCGTTACGTGACTATACGAAGGTAATCCAATATTGTGATGAAGTGAAAGCGGATGGCTTCGATTTGGTAGAAGACTTCAGCGATTTGTTTGGCATGAACGATGCTAATACGGATGCGAAAGTACGTAATACAAAGGAAGCTATTCTTGAGGCACAGTTTACTCCCGGAGCGGGCAATTGGTGTTCGTGGATGTTCGGACGCGATTTGGTGAACTGGAATACCAACTTCACATGGGCGAAATGGGTAACTCCGTCACGTGACTTGATTAATGCTTTCAAGAAAGAAGGTGATGAGGTTCGTTTTAAAGAGTCGGTTGTTTATTATGACTGTTCGTGGAGCAATTATTATCCGTCGGATAATTATCCGTTCATGTATAAATGCCGTTCGGCCAATAGTAGTATCATAAAATATCGTTATGCTGATGTGTTGTTGCTGAAGGCAGAGGCATTGATAATGCAGGATACACCTGATTTGGAAGCGGCTGCCGGTATTATTGATGAAATACGGAAACGTGCCGGTTTGGGGAAACTTCCTTCATCTATCCGTGAAAACAAGAATTCCATGATTGACGCTTTGCTTAAAGAACGTCGGTTGGAGCTGGCTTTTGAAGGACAACGGTGGTTTGATTTAGTACGTCTGGACAAGGTAGAAGAAGTGATGAATGCTGTGTATGCGAAAGATTCAGGACGCAAGGCACAGGTTTATGCTTTCGATAAGAACTCCTATCGCTTGCCTATCCCGCAGTCAGTAATTGATGCGAATGATAAGATTCAACAGAATCCGGGTTATTAATATATTAGAAACTTAAGATTATGATAAACATGAGAAATATAGCATTGACTTTTTTAGGATGCTTCACCATATTAGCTGCATGCAGCAACAGTGACGACGCAGAAAAACCGGTAGCACCTGTTCCAACCGGAGATGTAACGATTTATGCAACGACCAACAGCCTGACACGTGATTTAACCCGTGATGCGGTTAATTTCAGCTCGAAGGATAACCTAGCACCTACTTCTATCACGCTGGATCCTACAGAACAATATCAAACAATGGATGGTTTCGGGGCAGCCATAACGGGAGCTACCTGCTTTAATCTTTTACAGATGCAGCCGACGGACCGCCATGATTTCCTGACCGAAACATTCTCTGATAATAGTGGTTTCGGGTTTAGTTATATTCGTATTTCGATTGGTTGTTCGGACTTTTCGTTGAGCGAATATACTTGTTGCGATACGAAAGGAATAGAGAACTTTGCTTTGCAGAGTGAAGAGAAAAACTATATCTTGCCGATTCTGAAAGAGATTCTGTCTATTAATCCTTCTATTAAGATTATTGCAGCCCCCTGGACTTGCCCTTTGTGGATGAAGGTAAAGAGTTTGGAAGATCTTACCCCGCTGACGACGTGGACAAGCGGACAGCTGAATCCTGCTTATTATCAAGACTATGCTACCTATTTCGTAAAATGGGTACAGGCATTTAAGGCCGAAGGTATTGATATCTATGCTGTGACTCCTCAAAATGAGCCATTGAATCATGGCAATTCGGCTTCGATGTACATGAGTTGGGAAGAACAGAGAGACTTTGTGAAAACTGCACTCGGACCTCAGTTCAAGGCTGCGGGATTGGATACAAAGATTTATGCCTATGATCATAATTATGATTACAGCAATCTTGAGGCAGAGAAACAGTATCCGGTCAAGATTTACGGTGATAGCGATGCATCCCAGTATATAGCCGGTGCAGCATATCACAATTATGGCGGCGATCGTGAGGAACTGCTGGAAATCCATAAAGCTTATCCCGAGAAAGAACTACTGTTTACGGAAACTTCTATCGGTACATGGAATAGCGGACGTGACTTGTCAAAGCGATTGCTGGAAGATATGAAAGAAGTTGCATTGGGAACAGTGAACAATTGGTGTAAAGGGGTGATTGTATGGAATCTGATGCTTGATAATGACCGTGCTCCCAATCGTGAAGGTGGTTGCCAGACTTGCTATGGAGCGGTGGATATCAGCAATAGTGACTATAAGACAATCATTCGTAACTCACATTATTATATTATTGCCCATCTTTCAAGTGTAGTGAAACCGGGCGCAGTACGTATCGGTGCATCCGGCTATTCCGACAGCAATATTATGTATTCTGCTTTCGAGAATACGGATGGTACATACGCCTTTGTTTTGATGAATAACAATGAGAAGACAAAGAGGATAACTATCAGTGATGGTAAACGTCATTTTGCTTATGATGTTCCTGGCAAGTCTGTGACCTCTTACCGTTGGGCGAAGTTGAAATAAGAACCTTAAAAGTATAAAGACATGAATAAAAGTATCTATATAATATTGGCATTGGTAGGAATACTGGTCATGAATTCCTGTAGTGACGATGAATTCCTTTCGGGTAATCCGGATATGGAACTCGGAACTGGGAAAGTAAGTGCGCTTTATGGCGATAGTCTCCCGTTCACCATTAAGGCTTCGGATGTGGATGTACCTCTTTCTACTTTGAAAGCGAAACTTTTTTATGGAGAGGAATTGGTGTCGGAAACTGTGATTCGCACCAAGACAAGTGGTAGCGATTATACGGGCAAAGTCTTTGTGCCTTATTATCCCAACGTGATTGATGGTAGGGCTACTTTGAAGTTTGTCCTTCAGAATATCCATTTCACTACTACGGAAATGGAGCGGGAGGTTGTTTTGTCCCGACCGGACTTCCCTTATGTCACTTTGGTTGACGAAATGGGTGAAGAATATCTGATGAAGAGGCAGTCTCTGTATAATTATAGTGTGACCGGTAGATTTCCTCAGGATATGAAGGCTTATTTTAAAACCCCGAAAGTCGGTGAAAACGGTAACGAACTGACTTTCGGATGGGATAATGAGAATCAGCTTTCGGAAGGGAAGAATGTGGATCCCATCACTTTCTCCGGTACGGAGGCAGAACCTTATGAGGTAACTTTCAATGTTCTTACATACGCAGTTTCTCCATTGGTCAATGTATTGTTTGACGGAGAGAAGATGATAGCACAGGATGCGAATACTTATCTGATACAGAAATCATTTACTCAGGGACAGTCCATAGTAGTTGTGGGTATAGATCTGGATGGCTGGTGGATTAATCCGGATTATTTTAGGAAAGAATCCAATGGTACATTGACTTTCTTACCGGTGAATGGCAAGTATCGTGTAGTAGCTAATATGAAGCAGAAATATTTTAGTGTGACCCGCATGAACGGTGATGAGGAGGCTACTCTTTCTGATGACGGACATGGTGCTATTTGGTTAATGGGTTGGGGAGTCGGCTCTCCTTCATTGGATAGCCAGTTTGGGTGGAATATCGGAAGCAACTATTGTATGCCGGAAATTTCATCAAAGAAATATCAGTTTACCGGAGTGGCAGGCCCTGAACATGGTTCATCAATAGGACAGCGTTTCCGTTTTGATTATATAAGTGCTAAGTTCTTCTTCCAGAATGGTTATGGAGGAGAATTTTCTCAGATAACATTGGCTTCCGGTACAGAAGCATTGTTGAAGTTGACAGATAGCAAAAATTTTGAACTTGCTAATGATGTAAAGCTGGAAGAGGGAGCGACCTATGTACTTACTGTTGATTTGACAGCCGGAAATGATAAGGCAGTAATTTCTTTCAAGAAGATTTCAGATGGAGAGGTGAAACCGCAACCGACACTAGTACAGACATTGTATTTTGATTTCGGTGGTAATGAAAGTGGAACTCGCGGGGAACCGACAGTCTCCCCGGATAATAATGGAAATTACTGGAATAATATTATTAATAATGATGGATTTTATGCAAAGAAGGGCTCTGTTTATACCAATTTTGTAAATTCAAGGAATGATCAGACAGGCTTTTCATTGACGTTGAATTCACGTTTTACGGCTAATAAAGCAGGTGGTTTGACGAATCCGGATAAAGACAAATTAGGTGATTTAGCAGTGATTACAGCCACCGGTGATTATTTCTTCTTAGAAAAGTTGGAAGATAATGGTAACTTTACTCTTTCGGGCTTGGATAAAAATAAAGGGTACAAATTTTATATGTTTGCTAGTCGAGACGCAACTCAGATTCGTACAGCACGCTACACGATAGCTGGTACAAACGAATGGGCAGGAGAATTACAGGCGGCCGGCGCCGATTGTGGAGGT
>ERZ779705.1764-NODE-1764-length-13149-cov-2.490377_pt1 | contig 13149 bp, 10 predicted proteins | sample MGYA00511385_ERZ779705 | MGnify/ENA primary metagenome ERZ779705 (study PRJEB29588, sample SAMEA2145301) | human gut metagenome | biome: human gut; feature: human-associated habitat; material: faeces | place: Denmark | collected 2008/2010 ... | reverse complement strand
CGCAGCCGGTGCACCTGAATATGTATAAGCCGGTTTTACTGCCGGTCTTGGAGCCTGTGCTGCCTTTGCGCCGAAGCCTGCCAGCGCATTGTTTACATTCGTATCTTCCAGACCTGTTGCAATAACGGTAATAGTTGCCGTATCCGTACAGCTTTCATCATACATTGCACCAAAAATAATATTGGCATTCTCACCTGCGAGTTCCTGAACATAGCTTGCAGCTTCATTGGCTTCAATCAAGCTGATATCGCCTGAAATATTGATAATAACGTGTGAAGCACCTTCGATGGTTGTTTCAAGAAGCGGACTTGTAACTGCCTGCTTTACAGCTTCCACTGCCTTGTCATCACCTGTTGCCGTACCGATACCGATATGGGCAACACCCTTGTTAATCATAACGGTCTTGACATCGGCAAAATCCAGATTGATAAGACCCGGTACATTAATCAGATCCGTAATACCCTGCACTGCCTGCTGTAATACTTCATCTGCTTTCTTTAAAGCATCCGGCATCGTTGTTCTTCTGTCTACGATTTCAAGAAGCTTGTCATTCGGAATGACAATCAGTGTATCTACATTATCTTTTAATTTTTCAATTCCTGACAGCGCATTGGTCATACGCGTTCTGGCTTCAAACTTAAACGGCTTTGTAACAACACCGACCGTAAGGATTCCCAGTTCCTTGGAAATCTTTGCAACAACCGGAGCTGCACCGGTTCCTGTTCCGCCGCCCATACCACAGGTAACAAATACCATATCGGCACCTTTAATGGCCTGTGTCAGTTCTTCTACATTTTCCTCTGCTGCCTTTTCACCAATCTCAGGCTGGGCACCTGCACCCAGTCCCTTTGTCAGCTTTTCACCGATCTGAATGGCTGTCGGCGCTTTGCATAACTGCAATGCCTGACTATCTGTATTAATTCCAATAAATTCTACACCACTGATATTTTCATCTATCATTCTGTTGACCGCATTATTACCGGCGCCGCCAACACCGACAACGATAATCTTCGCTGCCGAATCTGCTTCGTTTGTCATAATCTCTAACAAGGGTACCTGCCTCCTAACATACTTTCGCATTTCTGCACTATGACTTATTCTATAATTTTTGTTGCAAAATAGCAATAGCTTTTTCTAATTTTCTTTCTTAAAAATAATAGAAGCAGTTGTTCCGTCATAATTTTCAAGATGAAGCGTTCCTTTCATTCCGGTAAGCTTTTCTGACACCTGTTTTAATGCATACAGCTTATCATTGCAGTCTGCGGCACTGCCAAACATAACCTTTACATTCCCCATATAAAGACTGACATTATACGAAGAATCAAAATACACCTTTTTTACGCCCAGCTGGTATTTATCAAATGCCTGTGTCAGTTCCAGAATCTGTGAAAAGACCGCATCGTTACCGACCTCGAGTTTGGCATCCAGTACAATCGACTTAAAATCCAGTCCCGTAATCTGCGGTACATCTTCATAATTTTCCGAAGAACTCTCCACTACAATCCCGTCTTTATCAAAATACATATTACAGCCCATGTAGCTGATATAACCGACAATCGCTTTTTCATAAACTGCAACGTTCATTTTATTGGGCCATGTCACTTCCACATCATATTTCTGTATAAACGGAATATTTTTATTCTTTTTGCCAAACAGCGTATAAATCAGCGCATTAGGATGTTCTGTTCCAAAAATGCACTCTGTCATCTGCTGCTGCGTATAATGCTTATTGCCGGTATAAGTAATATCCGTTACCATAAAACCCGCATAAATGCCGCCTCCTGCCAGCAGCAGCGCAATGACAATCTGGTGCAGGGACTGCAGCAGGTGCGCAATCTGACGGACGCGCTTGCCGCCAGTATCCATTTTAATTTTCTTTTATTGTTTTTTCTGCCTAACTGTTTTCCCATTCAATCTCTGCTCCAAGTCCTTTTAAATTTTCACATAAATCCATATACCCGCGCAAAATATAGTCTGCATCATGAATAACCGTTGTTTCCTGTGCTGCCAGTCCAGCTATGATAAGTGCCGCCGTTCCTCTTAAATCTTCTCCGTATACTTCGCTTCCCTTCAGCGTTTCTACGCCTTTTACAAGCACGCTGTCCCCGGACAGTGTAATATCCGCACCCATTTTTTTGAGCCATGGCACAGTCTTAAAACGGTTTTCAAAAATCTGTTCTTTTAAAATCAAAGTGCCCTCGCCCACACTTGCCACAGAAAGTACCATGGACTGCATATCCGTCGGAAAATCCGGGTAAGCACCGGTACATATCTTATGAAGATTCACCGGACGGTGATACATCTGCACCAGCATGGCTTCTCCCTCCATACGGATATCCATGCCCATTCCGGTAAATACATCCAAAAATCCGCGGCACAGTGACGGTGTCACACCCTGTAAGTAAACACTGCCACCACAGGCAGCTACCGCCGCCATATAGGTTCCGGCGACAATACGATCCGGCTTTGCAAAAAATTCTGCGGACTGTAAAACGCCTTTTCCACGTACCCGGATGCACTCTGTCCCTGCACCGGTAATCACTGCACCACACTTTTCAAGATAGGCGCACAGGCTTTCAATTTCCGGTTCCTTTGCCGCATTGTAAAGCACAGTCGTTCCACACTGTGCCGCTGCTGCCATCAGGGCATTCTCTGTTGCACCCACACTTGGAAAGCGCAGGGTGATTTCTGACGGGTGAAGTCCCGTTGTTTCCATTTCAATAAAATCTTCTGACACGCTCCATGATGCCCCAAGGCATTTGAGGGCATGCAGATGAATGTCTAACGGACGGCTTCCGATGCTGCACCCGCCCGGATAAGCAAGCCTTACTTTCCCGAAACGTGTCAGCACCGGTCCCATTAACACGGAAGATGCCCTGAGCTGCTTTGTGTCCTCTGCTTTAATTTCCTCGTACTCTGCCATGCTTGTATCAATGACAAGGCATCCTTTTTTGAAATCCGTCTTACAGTGCAGATGGTTTAAAATCCCACACATTGCACGTACATCGGCAATATCGGGACAGCCCCGTATTACCGTAACGCCCTCATTCATCAGAGATGCCGCCATCACCGGAAGCACTGCATTTTTCGCACCGTGGATACATACACTGCCAAACAGCCGTTTTCCGCCATTTATTACGATTTTTCCCAAAATAAAAACCCCCGGAGAAGCTATATTTTATTATATTCGCCAGACTCCGGGAGGTTGCTATCTTTCTAACCGTATTTTACTTGAAATATTTAAGACAATCCCCATTTCCAGCAGCAAGAAGAAACTTGCCGTACCGCCGTAGCTGATAAACGGCAGTGAAACACCGGTATTCGGGATAAAGTTGGTTACAACGGCAATATTTAATACCACCTGTACCGCTACATGGGCAAATACCCCTGCTGCCAGCATTGTACCGAATAAGTCTGGTGCATTCTGCGCAATGTGGATAATCCGCCACAGCATCAGTGCAAATACTAAAATAATGCACATTGCCCCGAACAGTCCGAGTTCTTCACAGATAATGGAAAATATCATATCGTTTTGTGATTCCGGGATAAAACCCAGCTTTTGCAGACTCTTTCCGAGTCCTTTTCCAAACAGTCCGCCCGAACCGATTGCATAAAGTCCCTGCACGGTCTGGTAGCCGATTCCGCTGGAGTAATTTTCCGGCTGAATCCACATGAGCAGACGGTTCATACGGAAGTTTTCTGTCATGCCCTGATGCGCAATGCCGAGCAGCCAGTTATATAACGCTGCTACACCGCCCGCGCCAAGTCCTGCGAGTACCACGAAAAATTTGTATTTCGGATACGCCACAAAAATCATGACGAAAGCGATTGCCAGAATAATCAGCGCACTACTCATATTGCTGGAAATCACCATAATCAGGATTGCTTCAAGTCCTGCAATCAGTACAAATAAAAAGAAATTATACCACAGGCGTTTAATCTTTGACCCTGCCGCACATACTGCCGCAGACAGCATAATAATCACGGCCGTCTTTGACACATCCGCAGGCTGCACGCCAATCGGACCGAAACGGATCCAGCGCGTTGCACCGTTGGCAGTTTTACCAAACGGAATCAGCGCCAGAATCAATAACAGCGACAGTGCAAAAAACGCCGGTGCGATTTTCCTTAAAACATGGTAGTCTAACCGGTACATAATATACATCATAATAAAGCCCAGCACATCAAAAATCAGCTGTTTTTTAAAATAGTACTCCGAACTGCCGTATTCCATCTGTGCCGTGTAAGAACTGGTACTGTAAATCATCACCAGTCCGAATCCAACAATAAATATAATGACAAATAAAAGGCTATAATCAAAATACCTTTTATTGGACATCTTTTTTACCTTTCTTGCCATACCTCACCTCATTTCTGCAGGCATTTTAATGCCGGAAGAACCGCGAGCCAAATTCTATTTGGCTCTGCGATAAAAAATTACTTTGTGACGCCTGCGGCACAAAGTGATATGCGAAAATCTTTGATTTATGGATTTTCGCATTCTCCTCATTTCCGCAGGCATTTTACCTTTAAAGGGCATTTACATATTCTTTAAACAGTCTGCCGCGCTGTTCATAGTTATCAAACATTCCCCAGCTTGCACATGCCGGTGAAAGCAGTACGGCATCGCCGTCTTTGGCATTTTCCGCACAGATATCCACAACTTCTTTTAAGGACTCTGCCTTAATGATATTGGTAAAGCCGTACTTTTTAGCCGTTGCTTCAATTTTGTCACTGGTCTGTCCGATTAATACCAGAAGCTTGACACGGTCTTTAAATGCTTTGACATATAAATCAAATTCTGAGCCTTTATCATATCCGCCGCCGATTAAAACCGTCGGTCTTGTCATCGCTTCAATCGCCTTGACTGCCGCCTCCGGGTTGGTTCCCTTGGAATCATTGTAATAGCGCACGCCGTTTTTTTCTGTTACAAATTCAATCCGGTGTTCCACTGCCTTAAACTGCTTAATCTGTTCTACAATAATTTCATCCGGGATACCGGCTGCCTTTGTAATGCAGACTGCCGCCATGACATTTTCATAATTGTGTGCGCCAATCAGATTCATGTCGTGGACATTCAGCAGTTCCTGCGACCGGATGCCGTCTGTATAGCAGATCATATCGCCTTCCATATAAGCGCCTCTGTCCGGCTTTGTAAATCTTGAAAACCACACAACCTTTGCTGTTGTATGCTCCCCGAACTCCCGCAGGTAATCATCGTCAAAATTCAGTACGCACACCTCTGACCCCTTCTGGTTCATCGCAATCTTTTCCTTTGTCTGCACATAGCAGTCCATCGTATAATGGCGGTTTAAATGATCCGGCGTAATATTTAAAATGGCGCTCACAAGCGGGTGGAATTCATGCACGGTTTCCAGCTGGAAGCTGCTGATTTCCGCCACGGTATAAGAATCTTTGTTACTTTTTAAAACCTCTGTTGTATAGGGATTGCCGATATTACCGACTACGAAAGTATCCTTATGATATGCTCCTACAATCTGTCCTACAAGGGCTGTTGTCGTTGTCTTCCCATTTGTTCCGGTGATTGCAAGGACTTTTCCTTTATCGAATGCATAAGCCAGCTCTACTTCGCCCCATACCGGCACGCCTGCCGCTTCAAATGCTTTTACAACCGGGCTGTCAATCGGCACACCCGGACTGATAACCAGTAAATCCGAACTGTCCGTTAATTCTTTTGTCAGCTCTCCCAGAACAATCTCTGCTTTGTATGTACCTAATTTTTTTTCAATATCTTCTATCTTTAACTTTTCGTTTCCGTCATACAGCACAACTTCTGCACCAACTGCATTCAGCAGTCCCACTGCACCGATTCCACTGATTCCGGTTCCTACTACTGTCACTTTTTTACCCGAAAATTCCATCTTTTTCTCCTTTTTCCCTGCATTTTGCAATTAAATTTTATTTTACTATCAATTCGGGTATATTTCAAGGTATGGAAGGATATTTTCAAAAAGTTCCCGGATCACGGGTGCTGCGATTGTACCACCGTAATATACGCCCTGCGGTTCATCAATCAGGCACATGGCAATCACCCGCGGATTGTCAACACTTGAAAAACCGACAAAGGAAGCGATGTATTTTCCCGAACCACGCGGCAGTTTTTGGGAGGTTGCCGTTTTCCCGCCAATGGAAAAGCCTTCAATGTACGCATTTTTTCCGCCGCCGTCCTCAACAACCTGACGTAAAATGTCTTTCATGGTATTGCTCGTTTCCTCTGTAATGGCATCGGTTACGATTTCATAACAGAATTCCTGTACGGTTTCTCCGTCTGCGCCCGCCGCCTTTACCGCAAAATGTGGTGTCACCAGTTTGCCGCCGTTGACAATTGCCGCCGCCGCACGCAGCATGATAACCGGTGTAATCTGAAACGACTGCCCGAAAGACATTGTTGCCAGCTCTACTTCTCCCACATTTTCAATTTTATGGATAATTGTCGAAGCTTCGCCCGGCAGATCAATTCCAGTCTTTCCCAGAATACCCAGCTTGCTTAAATACTCATAAAACCGTTCATTACCAACCCGCCGTCCCCACTCAATAAATGCAGGATTACAGCTGTTTATGTATGATTCCTTCCGTCTGTTATATACTTGTCTTTATACGTTTCTCTATATCTGCCCGTCTGTTTTCTTTGTCTGTTTATCCTGATGTATTCCTGTACTTACATCCGCCCAACAGCCTCCATTTTTGCCCATGCTGACATACCGGATTCTGCCCTGCTGTTTTAATTCTTTTAACTTTTGCAGGATATTTCCCCGGGAATACCCTGTATATTCTGCAATTTCCGCTGTGGTCAGCCGATTTTGGCTTAAAAAAAGCTGTTCTATCTTTTGAATACTCTCCTGCCTTTTTTTCATTTTGGCATGGATATGACGGTAAGGCATCATCCGGCACGCTCCTGTCCGGTAGCAGACACACAGGCGGTTATCGGGATAAACGGTTATTTCAGACAGCGTGTTTTGTACCACCGCCTGACGGACGGCTTCCTGACCTTCTTCTGAATACAGATACTGACGGATAGCAAAAAGCCGCTGCCCGGGCTTTGCCGTATCGTTTCGTTTTTCCTGCTCTGTCATCTGATTTATCTGCTGTGCCAGCATTTCCGATGCCAGTTTATAATCACTGTCACTCACAATCCCGTCCATATACTTTTGAAGCAGGTTCTTTTTCTTTTCCCGTAACCGCCCATATTCCATGCAAAAGTCTTTACTGCACGGGTTCTTTTTTAAAACTTTTTCCAGCAATAAAAGGCCGTTTTCCGTCTGCGTTTTTATGCTTTCCATATCTTCTTTTTGAAACTGCTCCCACAAAAGCGGTTCCAGTTCTTTCTCATAAACTGTGATATTTTTACAGACTGTGCCATCCGGATTTTTCTGAAGCTGTCTGCCGCACATCCAATACACATTTCCTGAACTTCCTGTTCTTTTGCAGTACGCACATCCGCATTTTCCGCAGACGATTTTAAGGCAGTGCTGCGGCAGCGGGCTTCTTTCTTTTTGTTCTTTTGCCTGACTTTTGCTTTTCCGGGCATTTAACGCATCATTTGCCGCCTGCCACAGCTTTTCGCTCACGATTGCAGGGATTCTGTTTTCATGATAAATCCACTGCTCCTTTGGCAGGCAGCACTTTTTTTTTAATTCAAAATCATAATGCGTTTTATGCATTACAGCTGTTCCCTTATACAGTGGATTCTGAATCAGGCGTCTTACGGTCACATCACTGACCGCACCGTTTTTGCGGTTTCTCATGCCCATCGCATACAATTCCTTTGCAATTTTCCTGCCGCCTGCACCGCCTGCGGACATCGCATAGATTCTGCGGATATAGACGGCTTCCGTTTCTTCTATTCTATAACCGTCTTTTTCTTTTCTGTAGCCGTAAACATTATTGTTGACGGTTAGTTTCCCGTCTATTTTCTTTTGCCGCCTTTTATGGGCATTATTAACCTTCTGGCTTAATTCTCTGGAATACTGCTCTGCAATGAGCGCTTTGATACCGGAAAGAAACGCATCCTGCGGCTCATAAAACTTTCTTTCCAGATACAGATACAGTCTGACATGATGTGCTGTAATGTGCTGAATAAATTCATGCCAGTCCCCGGCGTTGCGCATCAGACGGTCAATTGACTTAATTACAATGCAGTCAATCCGCTCCTGCTGCACATCCGCCATAAGACTGGCATATTGCGTTCTTTTTTTCGTTGTTGTTCCGCTTTCCTGTTCAATGTACTGACAGCAGATTACTCCGCCTAATGCCTGTACGATTTCCACAGACTCTGCCGCCTGTGTTTCAATGGCACGGTTTTGTGCCTCCTCTGTTGTAGAACACCGGTTGTAAATGGCACAACGCATTCCAGACAATACTTTTTCCTCACTCATTGTCTGCACCGCTTTCGATGTACTGCACTGCCATAAACCACTCCTCATACGTAATATACTGCTTTTCTAAGAGCAGCTGCATAATGGCTTTTTCATTTTCCTGATTCATCCGGATTTCCATGCCTGTATAGACTTACTATATTCTACGCAGGCAGAATCCCGATTATGAATGACGGTGCTGAACCGGCTTTGTATTTGCCGTTATCGGAAGAATCATATAGTCATTTGCCTGTAAATACTCGATAATTTCCGGCAATGCTTCCACCGTTGTTGTCTTTGCACCGGCATCGTGCATCAGTACCACATATTCTTCACGGCTTCCGATTTCAGACAGGACATTCTGTACAATGGTATCCTTATCCACACATTTTGCGCTGGCATCCCCTGAACTGACATTCCAGTCAAAGTATACAAATCCCTGTTCATTCAAAAAATTGATACAGTCTGAAATATCGCAGTTGGCTACTTTATTGCTTGAACCGCCCGGAAATCTGTAAAACCACGTTGTCACACCGGTCTGCTCATATAACCACTGCTGCATGTCTAAAACATCTTCTTTAAAGCTGTCAATAGATGCATACACCTGTGAATACTCATGAGAAACAGAGTGAATTGCCAGCGTATTGCCGCTTGAAACAATCCGTTTTAAGCTTTCTTCATTTTCTTCTCCCGGACTGCAGATTGTAAAAAATGTTGCTTTGACACCATACTGGTCCAGAATATCTAAAATTCTAGTTGTATTCGGACTTGGACCGTCATCAAATGTCAGATACACTTTTTTGCATCCCGGATATTCTCCTTCACCGTCTGTCTGCGGTGCTGCCGCCGTTGTCGTCTGCACTTCGGGCAGTGTTGTTTCTTCCTCAGCAGTCGTTGTTTCTTCTTCGCTTAACTTCTCTTCGGCAACCGTTGTTTCTTCCACGGCTGCAGCCGCTTCCTCTGCCACTCCCGCAGATACTTTCTGGGTATGTTTTTTAGAAGCTGCATGAACGGATACGGACACTAGCAATACAATCAGTACTAATACGGATACTGCAAGAATTACCGGTTTCTTTTTTAATCTCACTTTTTGTCCATGCAGACGAAGTTCTGGTCTTTTCACTCTTTTCATTTTTAAGTTCCCTCTTTCATTTTCTGGCTATAGACAGTATAATACGAAAATTTAAAAATACAAGACACAATTTCACTTTTTTCGACAAATTTCTTCCCCCGGACTTTATTTTATTTTTCCGGACAGAAACGCTCCTGTTCATGACAGTTTCCGTAAAGGTCTGTGTACCATGACCCGTTGTTTTATGACAACGGATTGTTCTATCCCCGACCTTTGTATTGCCGCCGCACGTATAGGAATCACTTAAATGTGCCACACCGGTTTCAAGTGCCGCCGTTGCCGTTACCATTTTAAAGACCGAGCCGGGTTCGTAGGTATCATTAATGCAGAAATTCCGCCACATCATATTGAGTAAATCCATTTTTGATTTGCTGCTGTCTTCTTCCGTTATCTCTATATTTAATTCATACGGTGTATTTAAATTATATTCCGGTGCATTAACCATCGCCAGCAGTTCACCATTCTGCGGATTCATCACAATAATTGATACACGCTTTGCCCCCTTTGCTTCTAATGTGCGGTCTGCAAGCTGCTCCGCATAAGCCTGGATATTGTAATCCAGACTGGTGTATAAATCACTGCCCGCAACCGGTTCTTTTCTGCTTTCTTCCGCCCCTTCCAGTTCAATGCCCCACGCATCCGTCAGTGTCAGAATCTGACCGCTGTTACCGGAAAGCAGGGCATCATATTTTGCTTCCAGTCCTAAAATGCCCTGATTGTCACTGCCTGTAAAGCCAAGTACTCTTGATGCCAGCGTTTCATACGGATAGTAGCGCTTATAATCTTCATCGACCTTGACACCCGCCATATTGTATTCCCGGATTTTATCCCCGGTTTCTTTGGAAACATTGGTCTGAATCCGCTCAATAGACGATACTTTTTCCACGCGCTTACGCACCTGTGCTTCATCCAGTCCCAATTCAGATGTCAGCATATGAATTACCGCTTCGGCATCCTGTATCTGGCTGTGAATAACGGAAATCGTACAGACTGTTTTATTATCGGCCAGCACAATGCCATTGGTATCTAATATTCTTCCGCGGGATGCCTTAATCACACGTTCCCGCTCATGCAGTTCTTCAGCTCTTGAAAGATAATACTGTGCCTGAAAAATCATGACATAGCCCAGTCTGCCAATCAGCAGTAGCATTGCCAGAAACACACAGGCTCCACAAATCATCAGTTTTTTCCGGTGTCTTGTATGCAGCCTGCCCATTGGGTCGTTTTTGCGCTCATCAATAATCTGCCAGCGCTTATCGTCCCTGTAACGTTCCTTCTGTCTGCGTATTCTTTGGGTTTCGCTTTCATTTTCCCACGGTTTCCACATAAAAATAACTCCGGATAAACGTTATTACATCTTATTAACGTCTGCCCGGAGTTATACTTTTTTATGGTGTTGCTGATGTACTATCCTGCACATTGGTATTCGGAACGGTAATGCCGACTGTATTTTCATCTTCACTGTCTGCTGCATCCACCGGCTCTGCCTCTGCATCTTTGAAAATATTCATGTACGGAAGCAGTTCCTCTAAAATATCATGGCTTAAAATCAGCGTATCTGAAGTAGTTCCACTCGTTCCCGTTGTTCCGTCCGGTTCATCAATCAATACATAAACCATCACCTGCGGATTATCCACCGGTGCGAAGCCGATGAAAGATACAATCCATTTTAAATCCTCTCGTTTGCCCTTCTGCGCCGTACCGGTCTTACCACCTATTGAATAACCGGTAACACCTGCTTTTTTTGCAAGTCCGTCATCAACCGTGGATTTTAAATACTTACGCAGCAGCTGCGATGTTGAAGCCGTTACTGTCTGACGCACCAGTGTTGGTTCAAAGGTCTTTACAACTTCACCCGTATCTTTTTCAATACGCTTTACAATATGCGGCTGGTAGTAATTTCCACCATTAATTAAAGAAGAAAAGGCTGCCCCCATCTGAATCATGGTTACATTGATATTCTGTCCGAATGCATTGGTTGCAACGTCTGTTTCTGACATATCGCTCTTTTTTATAATACCGTTTTCCTCTGACGGAAGATCGATTCCTGTCTTACTGCCAAAACCAAACAGTCTCTGGTACTGGGCGAATTTCACACCGCCAAGGCGTGCGGCAATATCCATCATTGCAGGGTTACAGGACTGCATCAGCGCCTGCTCCAGTGTAATATCCCCATGCTTGCCGGTTTTATTGTATACATGACAGCGGATGGTATAACCTCCGATTTCTTCATAACCGTTACAGTAAAAGACATCCCCGTCATATGTTACGCCCTCTTCCAGTCCCGAAGCGACGGTGAACGGCTTAAAGGTCGAACCCGGTTCAAAGGTTTCTGAAACACAGTAATTTCTCCAGATTTTATACAGCGAATTTGTCATGTCTTCATCGGACATCGTTGCCAGCTGTTCCTGGGAATACGAACTTTCAAGACTTCTTGGATTGTTCAGGTCAAAATACGGATAACTCGCCATACCAAGCACTTCTCCGTTATTCGGATTCATTACCAGTACCGCTGTTGCACTGGACGGCTTTTCTTCATTATATGCCGCAATGTGTTTTTCAATAATCCGCTGTACATTATAGTCAATGGTTGTCACAATATTGTTGCCGTCTACGGCATCTTTGGTTGTTTCCTGCACATCAAGATTATCATTGACATAACTGTAGGATACGCCGTCTGTTCCTGAAAGTTCATCATCATAATAGCTTTCCAGTCCCAGTTCACCGCCGTTTGCCGCACTTGCAAAACCAACAACATCACATGCCATAGTTGAAAATGGATATTTTCTGACATAGGAATTTTCAAACCACACACCCTTGATATTCGGATTGTTTTTTGTATCTGCAACAAGTGCCTTAAAATCAGCAATCTCATCCGAAGTCAGTCCCATCGCCAGACGCTCGTACTGGGAATCTTTCTTCACTGCCAATGTCTGTTCCAATTCCTGACGGTTTAACCCAAAACACTGTACCAGCGCATTTAAGGTCGGTTCTTTATACTTCTCATCGGAAAGCACCAGCTTCGGATCTAATATAAGGTTGTACGCTCTTTCGCTGTACGCAAGGATATTTCCATTCGAGGTCAGAATCTGTCCCCGCTTATACGGAATTGTTGTTGACGTATACGTCTGATGGTCTAACACAGCTTTGGAATATGCATCACCGTGATTATAATTAATCCATGCGATTCTTCCTGCTAAAACTGCCAGTGCTGCCATAACACACAAAAAAGCAATGCCGGCTTTTTTGTGTACTTTTTTGAGCATTGCTTTTTTTCTTCTGTATTTATTTCGTTTTGCACGTTCCTGACTACTTTCTACCATTTATGTATCTCCAATGTATCTTTTTAGTCTGCATTCGGAATATTCTGATACTGCTTTACATATTCACTCTCGCCTGCTGCGTAACGGATAACCTGTCCTTTTGCCGGATAAACCATTCCCAGTTCATTGACAGCTGTATCATAAATTGCATCATAGTCGATATCGGCTTCTGCCTGTGCTTCACGTTCATCATTCTGTGACGTCAGGGTATTTAACTGCATTTCCAGATCAGATACTGCGGCTGCATTGGTCTTTACCTCAGACTGTAAATTCAGATACTGGTAGCACAGTCCGAACATCACAGCTACCACTGCCGTTA
>ERZ779705.1723-NODE-1723-length-13342-cov-1.639271_pt1 | contig 13342 bp, 7 predicted proteins | sample MGYA00511385_ERZ779705 | MGnify/ENA primary metagenome ERZ779705 (study PRJEB29588, sample SAMEA2145301) | human gut metagenome | biome: human gut; feature: human-associated habitat; material: faeces | place: Denmark | collected 2008/2010 ... | reverse complement strand
GAATTCCAGTTTTCAATTGCCTGTTTTGTATAGAATCCGCCTGTCTTTCCTTCATAGGATTCGTTCTTTGTATTTAATTTTTCCTTTCCACACGCTAAAAGTGAAGTAACAATCATTACTATAACTAATAACAAGCTGATTCTTTTTTGCATTTTTCCTCCATCCTCTAACAATTTAACCTATTCTGTTCCAAACTTTTTTTGTAACCCGTTGTGTTTCTGTTCTATTTCGAATGTTTTTGTTCAAAATCTTTCTGAACTTTCAAAACTTTTTTGTCAAAATCTTCCCAGGCTTTTTTCATTTCCGGATTAGCTTTTGCTACCGCCTCTTTAATAATCGGTTCAACATTAGAACTTGTTCCGTCTGTTGCCTGATTCTGTGCTTCATCAAAATAGTTCTTTATTATGTCATTATACCGTGGCACTATTTTTTCCACATCAATACGTCTGCACTTATCAATATTTTTAAACAAATATTTGTCTACCTCTGTCACTCCCGGTAAACTATTAAATTTTTCTGCCACCTTAGGATTGGTTGTTGTAGGATAATATAACTTATTGATTGTTGCATATTTTCCTGCATTTGTCTCATCATACATGCTGAGTCTTGCCAAATTTCCCTCAGAACTATATGTAATAAATCTCAGAACCTGCCAAGCTGCTTTTGTATTTTCACAACTGCTTGTCATAAAACAGTGATCTACATGGTACGGCATCACTCCTTTTGCCTTTTTATTCTGAGGTATTGTCCAACTGGTCCAGTTTTTGTCCGACCATCTGGACTGAGCATCTGCCAATTCCCACGTACCTACACCATGGAACAATGTAAGTCCTTTATCAAAAGCTGCATTATCTTCATCCGTTCCAAATTTTTTAACATAATCTGTCTTATCACCTGTTGATGTTCTTCTGAGAGCCCACGCTTCAAGCCCTGGAATAGCTCTTAAATTAATCATATATTTCAATGCTTTTACATACGCATCTGCTTCAAACTGATGCGTATCTTCATTATATCCATTTACAGTATCTTTAGGATTATAGGCACTCACTACCAAACTTGGTATCTGGAAAAGTTTTTCTATACCTGAATATGTAGAATTTGTAGCCGCTTTCAGATATTTTTCAAAATCCTCTAATGTCCAGTCTAATTCCGGCATATCAAGATTTAACGCATCAAGAACATCTAAATTCACGACCATTTCTTCAAACTGTGCCTGATGTGGAAGCGCATATAACTTATCACAAAATGTATAATTCTTAACTAAATTTTCAGGTACATATTTAAAATCCGGATCATCCTTAACAAACTCATCCAGTGGATATACCCATCCCTGTGATATATATGTCATCAGCGAACCATCCGTAGCAGCTTCATCCCAGATAATGTCAGGCATCTTTCCTGCAGAAGCCTTAGCTGACAAATATTCTGCCGCGCTGTCCTTATCTGTATGTGAAAAATAATCAAACTGAATATCCAACTTTGGATAAGCCTGCTGCAATGCATCAAAAAGAGCTTCATAATCTGTAGCTCTCGCCGTATCAACAGCAATCGTAACCGTTCCTTCTACTGAGTAGTCAGCATTCTGGTCGGTTCCTAACCCTTCAATTACCAAATCTCCACCTGTTTTCGTAGATGCCGCTTTCGTTGTCTCTTCCTCTGAACTGCCACCACATCCTGTAAACAAGCATGTAACCATGCTCAAACAAAGCACTACTGTCAATAATTTTCTCTTAATTCTCATAGTATAATACTCCTTTCATTTCTTTAATTCTGCACTGAATTATATCTATCTGAATTATATCTATGCAATAATTATATATCGACATCTTTTTAAATCCTATAGATTTTTTTTCACAATAAAGTCACGTATGGACTTTTTCGTTTTTTACTTTTTGATAATTCCCTTATGCTAAAAAAAAAGAGGGGTTTTCGTGTTTTTTCTACATACATCTATATTTTTTTCTTATTTTTCTTTAAAAAAGTAAATATTATCCATACAAAAAAGAGAGTCTGCAAGCAAACTCTCTTTCAATGCACGGACTTGTAAGAACAACTACTTTTCTGTGCCTCTTCGCTCCTAGGAGTATTTCTGACTGTGCAATTATATAATTTTATCAATAATCATTGATATATACTCACAATAATATTTACCAATAACTCTCGCCACGAAATCTGTCGGATGAACACCATCTCCAATAAACTTTTGTTCTTCTACTCCTAAAATAGACGAATAAATCAAACCTTCTGTCGGAACCAATACATCTGCATATTCGTATGCAAGTTTTCTAATAATTTGAACCTTACCGTATAAATCATCTCTAAAAAACAATTTATCCTCAGCCGGCATCAAATATGGCTCTAATATCATGATATGTGCTTTTGTCTTCTGTCTGATATTTTCTAAAATCGTACGGTATCTCTCCTCAAAAACCTCATTTGAAAGCCATTCCCTATCTTCCGAATAATACCATACATCATTAATTCCAATCATAATAGATACAATGTCCGGCTGAATATCAACCAAATCTGATTGTACCCGATTTAATAAATCTTCTGTTTTATTTCCATTAATTCCCTGATTCACAAACTCAAATGTACACTCCGGATATTTTTCTGAAATAAAACCTGCTGCATAGTGTGCATATCCATCTCCTAAATCGTGGATATCACCATAATCCCGATTAGAATCTGTAATGCTATCTCCTTGAAACAATATCTTCATGTTTCTTCCTCCTTAAAACTTTCAGTGTAACAATCATCAAAACAATTACAATACATATCAATACAATTATAATAGCATAAATCCATATACTCGTTGTGGCTTGTACTCCATACGCTTCTACCTCATACAACGTTGGAACACTTCCTGTTTTTTTCTCCACATCATGTATCTTTATATATTTCGCTATTGTTCCTTTTAATGGTATCTCTTTAATTCCACCTATACCTTCTTCTTCACTTAAAACCTCTTTCCACTCTTTTCCATTTTCAGATACAGATACTTTGTATTTTTCTGAATACTGAGCAGTCCATTTCACTTTAATGTTTTGAATTTCATTCTTTTCCTTTAATTCATAAATCAAATCCTCTGTTCCTGCTTTATTACTCAGAACATACTTTGAATTATAGTCACCATCAATTGTTGCTGCTAATTTTTTATCACTTACCTTTGCATCCTTAAGGACATTTTGGGTTTGAATTTTTCCAAGACTTATTTTAATTTTTTTCCAATCTTTTTTACCAAGATTAATAATGGTCTGTTCATTATTTTCACAAAAATAACCCTTCTCACCTTTGGAATTTGGTTTATTATCCAGACACTCTAATTTCTCACCATCTAATTCAACCGAATATGCTGCACTTCCCTTTAATATCACAGCAGTCGTTTCATTTCCGGAGTCTGCCTTTACTTCAAAAGTATTTTCATCTACCCGTGTACTCACGTATTTAGCACAAGTATTCTCATCTTTATAAAATATGTTCTCTCTCTCTTCATCCGGAATTGTAACCAGCAGTGCTTCAGCTTTATCCACGTCCTGCATACTGTCTGAAAGATTCAGGCTGTCTGACACTGTGACTGGCACTGTTGCTCCTGCTTTTAGATACACAGGTATTTCATCTATCGGAGCTTCTACCTGTTTTGTCTTCCCACCTTCGATTTTTTCTCCACTATAAAGTCCATACCATGTTCCTTTCGGAAAAGCCACATCATTTAAATATGCCTGTTCTTCCAATACTGGGCTCACCAAAAAATCATCACAGAATAAATAGGTAGTATATAATCCATCATATTTTGCCTCATTAGGATACTCCATAGTGAGTGGTGTTGCTACCGGTGTTCCCTTTTTATTAGACTTAATTGCTGTACTATATATAGTATTAAGCAAATTTTCTCTTAACCAATAATATTTCAGATATGTCTTTTCACCTGTTTTTCCATAATCCCACGGAAATCTGCTTGTTTGTCCGTGTGCTCTCATTATTGGCTGAAAAGCAGAAAATTCAACTGCTCTTGCGTACACTTCATTACTCAGACTGCCATCAAGTCCTCCTAAATCTGCTCCCCACATCGTAAATCCACTGGCACTATCTGATAAACCAGATATCAACTGCATTTTCATGCCATTCATTCCACTGGCCTGATCTCCATTAAAGAATGCCGAATAACTTTGCGCTCCTGCACATCCGGCTCTTGAAAAAGTCACACTACCATCTATTGTTTTCTCTTTTAACACTTCGTTATATACTTTTGTTTCCCAATAAGGAAACATATTATGCATTTCTGCTCCAGTGCTTCCATTTCCTCTAAATAAAGCTCTTAATGGAATTAATTCGCCAAAGTCTACTAATCCGCCTGCCCAGCCTAATTTTCCATAATTTCCAATACGATTATTCAGCATTGTTTTTGACATAGGATCTGTAAAATCTATAAAACATCCAACATCTGCTAACGGATTATTTACCGATTTTGTTATCGGTAATTTCTTCGTATCAACTCCCGGCAGATATCCCTTCATTGTATCTATATTATAGTCTGGAGAATTCCAGGTAAGCAGTTTTGTTCCTGTTTTCTTAAGTGCATTATAAATTTTTGCATCTGTTATATCGGCCGATTCTACATATACTGCTGCTATATCAGGAGTGCCTATATTTTTAAAGCCTTGCTGCATTTTCAAAATAGAACCGATTGTCGAACCACCATATGTCTCCCAAAATTTTGAATGACCTCCCGCCATATATCGGTATCCCCACTTAGGGAGAACAATTGATGTTCCCGTAAGACTTGTGTAACCCGAAATATTTTCTTTTGGAGTCCCTGTCCATACAAAAAAATCAAAATCAGGACCTTGAAATTCCATCGTACATTTTTTACTGTTAGTATATCCTATATCCAGCCTGCCACTGTAAAACGAATTAAAAAACAAAGTATATCCTCTATTGCTATATATGATAGGAACATTTTTATATCCTCGCCATTTTTCTGCATTGAGTGCTCCTGTTGCATTGTTATACCCTGCATCAACATTCCACATGAGAAGTCTTTTTCCAGTCTGATCTAATTCATTAAAACGTTCTCCTGTACCGTATATAGATTCTTCACTTGCTAATGGCAATTCCAGCCGCACTTTTTTAATCTCGCTATTCTCAAAAGAAAATGCTATCTGCTCCGGAGAAATATCAAACAGCTTTCTGTTTTCCTTGTTGAAAACACTTAATCGAAAGCCACTCCCCTCCTTCTTAAAGCTCACTGCTGTTCCATCTTCTGCTCTCATCTGAATCATTGTTTTATCATTCTTTTGATATGTTATATCCTGAACATCTTTCGGAGCAAAATATCCTTTATGGCTTCCTGTCAACCGAAATCCTCCGGTAGAAGGAAATGTCAAATGTAATTTTTCTGTTTTTCCATCTACCTTCACTTCTAAAATAAATTCTTTCTGCTTCTTTTTAATTCCAACTAAACTGTCAACTGTTCTATACTCTCCACGAATCTGTGGGTACTTAGGACCTTCTGCACTTGTTCCAAAGGAATCCCACTCGTTCGGTTTTGCTTTGGTAGCAGCAAAAACTGTAGCAGACATACTTACTGTCAAAATAATCGAAAGCACTAATGCAATAATTTTATTACTTTTTCTCATCTGTTTCTCCTTTCCACTGTACCAAATTATAATTCTTTATAAATCCATGACCATATTGAATTATTTTCTTCCTTTTCTCTGTATTCAAAATCATATTCGATATCTTCACGTTTTGGTATCCATCCCTTATCATCTGAATTATACATCTCGGAATAATCTTCAATTTTAATATTTTTATATTCTGCCCAGACAGAATTCGCCGCAAGATAAATATATCCTCCATTATAATATGACGGAAGTGCCATCTCATACACATACTTAAATCCATCGACTGTTACTGTCACATATCCATCTGCAACCTCCATTACCATATGATGCCATTTTGTCTCATCATACGGCTTTAATGTTGAAACATCATTTCCCTTTTCGTCATAAACCGGCCAAAATACATGTTCCTCAAATGCGCCATCACTCTGATTGTTTCCGTCAAAATGCACATATCCATCTGGCTGTACTAATGCAGTAATTCCTCCACCTTCTTCCATAAAATGTCTGCCCATTTTTGCTCCAAAACCTATCGGTGCTCTATGCCATCCGGAATTACCATTTTTATAATCCAGTTCCAACTTGAAATTTGTATATTTCTTATCATTTAAATATAAATATGCCATATCCAGATAATTTCTACAATCATCCATTCCCGGCTCCTGTGCTTTACGTCTGATAACACCATCTTCTATTGCCCAGTTTGTTCCTTCCTGAACCTTAGTTAATGCATTCTTCGTAATATCTGATGAGTAATATTCTTTATATCCCGACCATGATGACTGGGAGAAATCCGATTCAAGCGTTTTAATACTGATATTTGAAAATGTAGTGTTTACTGAATTACTCGCAAAAAATACCCGTCCGCCTTTCTGATACTTCTGCTGAACATATTCTTTTACTTGAATTCCATCTATATAAAGATGCACAACACCTGCTTTTGCTACAATCCTATAATGATGTGCTTTATTCTTTTCAAAATTTTTTATACTTTCTGCTGTGTCTCCATATATTTGTTCATTGCTGGCATAATTACCTTCCATACAGACTCCGCCATTATCATCTGTCCAAAATACTGTACCTCCATTCGGCTTACGCCAGGTAACAGTATCTGTGGCACCATAACCTATATAGAATCGTTTCCATGCACTATTTCCTAATGTAACATCTACATCTAACTGCCAGTTATCGCTATACACATAGTTGCCATTAAGAAACATGTATGCCATTTTGTTCTGCTGATAATTACTTAAATTCCATTCTTTTCCTTGAAACTCTCCTAATTCCTCATTCTTTCTAATCAAAACACCTTTATCTTCATACCAATACTTACCCGGATCAACCTTTACCAACGGCTGATTCTCAACACACTCTGAATAATATGAATTAAATCTTGAAAAATCATTGGTTGATTTTTCTTCTTTTATTTTGATGTTTCTATACTGAACGCCTAATTCGTTTGCAGCTAAGAAAATCCTTCCACCATCATACCAATCAGTATAATAGAGTGGATTTGCATAGTCTGCAGTATCCCATGTCAACTTCCATTTACCTTTGATTTTTATATAATACTTAATCTCGCCATTTTTAACTACTAACTTTGCTTTAATCCAGCGGGCATTAAAATCAGCCTTGTCAAGCCAGTAGTCCCATAATGCACTATCCCACTTAACTCCATTATAAGCGGTAAATGTACCTGCCATCTTAATTCCATTCGTTCCACAAGTGCACCACATGGTTCCACTATTTTTGTCTGTCCATGTCTTACCTTTTTCTCCGTCAAATCCTATCCATGCGCCACCACGGTCTCCAGCTGGATTTTTATACTCAAGATTCATAGTAAAATCTTTATAAATTTTCTTACTGTAAAGAATCGCCATGTTCGGATATGGGTTTCCATCATTACATTCTTTCAGATTGTCTGTCAAATCCATACCTTTTCTTGTAATGACACCATTCTTATCAGCTTTCCAATAATAAGACATGCGAGTTGCTTTCGGTTTTTGCTTATCGCATCCTGCTGTGTAATACGGCTCAAAATCATCCAATATAGAGTTTTTCCTCTTTATTTGTTTAACTTTTAAATTTCTAAACTGTGTTCCCGCATGATTACTTGCCAGGAATATGTATCCGCCATCATACCATGTATCATATAAAAGTTTTTCTTTTTCGTATACCGTATACCATTTTCCATTATTTTTAATTTGAAAATTAATCTTTCCTTTTTTCACTTCAATTTTTATAGTTTTCCATTCTGCTTTGGTCCAGTCTGCCCCCTCCACTTCAGTTTTCCAGACTCTCTTCGTTGTGTTGTAGGTAGTAATCTTTGGTTTATCTCCATTACCAAATGTTCCAACAAGATTCACCTCGTTTTTGCCATTGGCTGCAATCATAGTTCCCTGACCATCACCAAACCATGTTTTGGCTACATCATCTTCTATTTTTCCATCAAATCCTACCCATGCTCCACCTTTTTTAGGATCAGCATTTTTATAGTCTACTTCTAAAGAAAACTCTTCATACTCTTTTACATTATAAAATAAGTATGCCATATTTTTATAAGCATCCCCTACGTTTGCTGTTGTATTTTTCGAAGTTCTGGTTAGAATTCCATTTTCATCTTCCGTCCAGTATTTTTCTTTGCTGACAACATCTGCTACTGAACTGTTACCTTTTGTATCTTCTGTATAATAACCATTGAAATTCTTGAGAATATTTGTATCTTTAATCTCCTCTATCTTAAAGTTTCTAAACTTTGTTCCAGCATTGTTGCTTGCAAGGAAAATATACCCTCCTTTATACCAGTCTCCATAATAAAATTTGTCGTCTCCCCATGCTGCTTTCCATTCACTTCCGACCTTAGTATAAAAATTGATAACTCCATCTTTTACTATAATCTTAACTGCGTTCCATTCTGTTCCCCAGTCTGCTCCTGATATATCTGTATCCCAAAGTGTACTTCCATCAGTCTTTGCTCCCTTATTAGATTTTTGCCATGGTATATAAGTTCCTATAAGTTTGACCGTCTTTTCTCCACTTGTTCCAAATATTGTTGCACCATTTTCTGTGCACCATGTATTTGCAGTATCATCAGTTACTTTTCCGCCAAATCCCAGCCATGCTGCTCCTCTTCCTTTATTCGGATTTTTATATTCTACCTCTACAGTAAAATCCTTATATTGTTTAATATTGTAATACAGCATCGCCATATCCGGATACGGATTTCCATCATAATTAGGATTCTGGGAATTTGTTTCCGTCGTAGTATCTTTCGCTGTTCTGGTAATAACACCTGCTCCATCTTCCTCCCAATAATCCGATTTTATCACTTTTTTTGCGGGATAATCTTTTACATTATCACTATGTGCTGTATAATAAGCATCAAATTTGTTTAACACATTTTCCTTTGCAAGTACAGCCTTCTTAATTACTGGCAGTTGAATTCCTGTAATAACAATAGCAATACTTAGCATTATTGAAATTATCTTTCTTTTCATTTCCGTTCCTCCTAATATGTTCTCCATTCATATTGCATCTTTATTTTATCCTTAGTGTAAGTATATCTCCTGTCTTATTTAAATCCTATAGACAATTTAGTATTTTTTTTTTTTCATATGGACTTTTTTATTTTTTTACGAAATCGCATATCGCCTAACCCTGACTCCCATTATCAATCTGATTAATTATAATACACAAAAAGACAGGTCATTCTTTATACCTCGAATATTGACCTGCCTTTTTATGTTTGATTAAAAAATTTTATTATTTTATCCTTTTATCAATTTGTTATTTTTTTATCTTAACTCTCTTAATTCTACTCCACGCTCCGTTTTTCGTTCCATTAACTCCTCTTACTCTTACATAATAAGTTTTTCCTTTTTTCAAATTCTTAATTACGTAAGTAAGTTTTGTTGTAGTTTTTATTTTTGCTTTTTTAAACTTTTTATTCAACGAATACTGAATCTGATACTTTTTAGCACGTACTGCTTTCTTTAAAGATATTTTAATTGATTTTTTCTTTGTATTTTTCAATTTCTTTATTACAGCTTTTGCAGGTTTCTGAACCGTTACCTGTCTCTGTGTCGTCGTACCCGGAGTATCTGTCTTATTCGTTGTAGTTTCCTGTGTTACAGGATTTTTTGTTGTTATATCATCTGTTACCGGTTCTTTCGTTGTTTCGTCCGGATCTTTTGGAATATCTATCTTATCTGTTTTTAATGTCTTCATCCATCCTTCAATAATCGGAGATAAAGTTTCATATCCCTGTGTACTTGGATGACAGCCATCCATCAAAAGATTCTCCATGAAAGATTCATTGTCTAAAATGCTGTTATCTCTGAGGTTCAGGTACTGAATTCCCCACTTATCACAAATCTGCTTTGCTAAATCAAAATACTTGTCAGAATCATATGCCGGTTCCCATTTAATATTAAATGTCACAATATATCCTATTTTAGCATTTGGATATGTAACAATCAATCTTTTAAATAGTGCCTCGAGTGCTCCTGCAAAGGTTGTCTTATCAAACTTATTATTTAAAGATGGGGTTATTGTTCCTAATGGACAAACTCCCGTTTCAGTATTTTTCATAGCATCATTTATTCCACCTTCTACAATAATCCCAATCTTTGCTTTCTACACATGGTGCATTTAATTCATTTTCAATAATTGTCGCCGGACTTTCTGCTATCGTTGCACCACCTATAGAAACATTCAACCAATCCATTTCATTTTTCTCACCAATAATTCCGCCCCAGGAATATCCTACCGGATTTGCAATATCTGCACCAGCTCCATAACTGATAGAATCTCCTATGAACAATGAAGTCTTTTTATATAATGGGCTTTCTGTATCTTCTGATATTGTTCCACTGATTTCCTTAATGGTTATATTAGAGAATTTTGCTCCTGTAGCGTTTGATGCCAGATAAATGTATCCTCCTTTATACCAATATGGAATAGAAAACTTAGTCGGTGTCTCCTTATCATCAACGTATATTGTAACAGCACGGTCTTTTACTATCATTTTTACATGAACTGTACCATTTGCATCAATACCTTTATAATGTTGATCTCCCCATGTGTCCCAGTTTTTGAACACGCCATCATCATTAAAGCAATTTCCTACATGACATACGCTTGCTTCTGTCGGTGAATCAATACCATCAAAATAGATACCCATTCCACCACCTGATTGTCGAAAATGTCTTCCTTCCTGAGCTCCAAAGCCAATAATCGTTCTTCTCCAGTTATTCTTTCCTATATTAATGTCGGCTTCCAATTCAAATTCATAATATTGCTTATCTTTAAGGAATAACTGTGCCATATACAACGCATCTTTTGCTTCCGGATTATCTTCTACAGCCTTTCTCTTATAACTTCCATTCGTCTCAGTCCAATAATCTGTTGGCTCTGCTAATCTCAAATCAGAAGTTGCATTATCTTCTGTATAATAACTGCTTACTTTACTAAAGTCATTGGTTGGTTCCCCTTCCTCGCTATTATATTCCTCAATCTGAACATTTTTGAACTGTGTTCCACCATTGTTTGATGCCAGGAAAAGATATCCGCCATTATAATCATCACCAACTGATAGTGGCTGTTCCGGCCATGCCAAGCAATTATCTACATAAATCTTTATTCTGCCATCTTTTACTTCCAATTTCATATTATGCCAATTATCATTTGACACATCAACACCGTCAATTGTTGTATCCCACTGTGTTGCTGACTGGTGCGTTCCACTATTAATATTATCAAAACTTCCTGCCAGTTTGATAGAATTTGTTCCGTATGGTTTTATCCATACCCCTGTATCTTCACCATTCCATCCTAGTACATTTTCATCAACAACCTGTGCCCCAAAGCCAATCATTGCCCCCTGTCTTACTTCCCAGTTATCTTTATGTGTAGTACCATCCTCTTCATAATCGCCTCTGATATTGTTTTTAAAATCCACGGAAAAAGAGAATTCTTTATATTTCTGAACGTTATATGCCAACATTGACATATCCGGCCAGAGATTATCTCCAGAATTCCACCATGTGCTATTCATATCTGTAATAACACCATCATCATCTACATACCATTTTTCCGTTTTATTTACAGATGTAAGGATATTTCCTGTTGTTCCTAAATCAGAAGCGTAGTAAGCACTGTACTCCTTCAGTCGTTCTTCCTGTGAAGTTAACACTACTTTATCGCCCGCTATCTTTATATTCTTAAACTGTGTGCCACCATTATTTGAGCCTATTACTACATAACCACCCTCATACCAGTCAGAATATCCAAGTGGCTGAGTCGGCCATGCCTGCTGTTCATCTACAGTAATCTTTATAATTCCCGCTTTGACCTCTAATTTCATTGTATGCCAATCTTCATTCGCAATATCAACGCCATCAATTGTTGTATCATACTGTGTTGCTGACTGATGCGTTCCATTATTAATATCATCAAAACTTCCTGCCAACTTTATAGAATTTGTTCCATATGGTTTTATAATTATTCCTGTATTGTCACCATTCCAACCTGTGATATCACCACCATTATTCTTAATACCAAAACCAACAAATGCCCCATATCTCATTTCCCAATTATCTTTTTTGGTAACTCCGTCTTCTTCATAATCACCACGGATATGATTCTTAAAATCAACTGTTAATGTAAAATCTTTGTATTGAGATATATTATATTTCAGTACCGACATATCCGGCCAGAGATTGTCGCCAACATTCCACCATGTACTATTCATATCTGTAATGACACCATTTTCGTCAATATTCCATTTTTCTTCTTTCGAAACTGTTCCTAACAAATTCTTTGTCTGTCCTAAATCACGACTATAATACGATTCAAAATCATTTAACTGCATAGCTGCAGACACATCTTTTGTCCCTGCCGGAATAACATTTACACCACCTACGACTAATACAACTGTTAAAATCAAAGATATTAAATGTCTCTTCATCTTTTTCCTCCTTTTCACTTTTTTGCATTGCATCATTGTTTAAAATAATTATAATTTATAAAAAGTTTTAAGCCTATGGAACTTTAAGGTAATTTTTTATTACTTTTGGACTTTTTTTCTCGTTGTATCGTTTTTACGTTCTTAACATTTTATCTTTATAAATTCTTTCGCCTATATGTCTTCTGAGCAGAACAATAATATTTACAAAAGGCTGCCAGAGAACAAAACATCTACAATAATTGTTTTATTCTCTGACAGCCTTAATATTATTCACCTTTCTATTCTTTCCACAGTTGTTTTCCTGCCTGAATTTGTTTTTCTAACTCTCTCGAATTATCCATATATTTTTTATATTCTTCAAAATCATATCCCAGCTTTTCTTCTTCCTTTTCTCTCCGGTGGTCTTAAAAGTAATACTTCCATTCCCTGCTTCTGGCAAAATTCAATGGACTTTTCCAAATACTCATAATCTCCTATTATATTAATAGGGACTTCTTTTTCTTTAGCTTCTTTTATATTCTTTATAAATGGTAACTTGCATGGTTTTATAAATTCTTCAGCTTTTATTCCCGTATTTAATTCTACAACTTCTGCTACTGTTGTAGCTTGATTTCTTTTTATATACATTTATGTATCCTCCTTATTTTTTTTATTCCTTTTTAATATGATGAAATATGAATATAAAAATAAAAAAGATAATAAAAAATAAGTCCCTTCTACTTTAAGGAACTTACTTTTTTTAATAATTTGG
>ERZ779705.1718-NODE-1718-length-13405-cov-2.608165_pt1 | contig 13405 bp, 10 predicted proteins | sample MGYA00511385_ERZ779705 | MGnify/ENA primary metagenome ERZ779705 (study PRJEB29588, sample SAMEA2145301) | human gut metagenome | biome: human gut; feature: human-associated habitat; material: faeces | place: Denmark | collected 2008/2010 ... | reverse complement strand
AAAAAAACGAGGAGACAGAACATGCAATACGGATATTTTGATGATGAAAAGAGAGAATATGTGATTACAAGACCGGACACTCCGGCACCGTGGGCCAATTATCTTGGTTCCCCGGAATATGGTGCGATCATTTCAAACAACGCAGGCGGATACAGCTTTGCAAAATCAGGTGCAAACGGAAGAATTCTTCGTTACATTTTTAACGATTTTGATCAGCCGGGAAGATACATTTACATCAGAGATGAGGATGAAAATGATTTCTGGTCTGCATCCTGGCAGCCGGTCGGAAAAGATTTAAAAACTTATAAGAGTGAGTGTCATCATGGAACTGCATATACAAAAATCAATGCGGAATATAAAGATATCAGAACAGAAGCACTTTATTATGTGCCACTCAATGCATCTTATGAAGTGTGGGATTTAAATGTCACCAATACTTCTGATAAAGTAAGAAAACTGACGATCACGGGTTATGCGGAATTTACCAATAACAGCAATTACGAACAGGATCAGGTGAATCTCCAGTATTCCCAGTTCATCACAAGAACACAGTTCGAAAAAAACAGAATCCGTCAGCTCATCCATGGTAATTTAGATGGACAGGAGGAAGGCGTTGAGGTCGATCACAAAGTTGTGATAGAACGGTTCTTCGGGGCAGCAGGAGCGGAAGTGACATCTTACTGTGGTTCAAAAGAGAACTTTATCGGACATTATCACAATTATTCCAATCCGGCAGGTGTGGTAAACGGAAAACTGGATAATACTTTAAATTATAATGAGAACAGTTGTGGAGCGCTTGCTTTGAACCTTATATTACAGCCGGGAGAAAGCAAAAATATCGCATTCCTTCTTGGAATGAAATATGATGAGGAAGCAGCAGAAATCTGTGCACATTACAGTAATCCAAAAGAGATTTGTGAGAAAGAAGTAAAAGAACTGATCGGTTACTGGCATGAGAAATTAGAGCATTTTCAGGTGAAAACTCCAAGTCCTGAATTTGATACTATGATCAATACATGGAATGCCTATAACTGCTTCATGACATTTATCTGGTCAAGAGCAGCGTCTTTCATTTACTGTGGTTTAAGAAATGGTTACGGATATCGTGATACCGTGCAGGATATCCAGGGTGTGATCCACCTTGCACCTGAGATGGCAAAAGATAAGATACGTTTCATGCTTTCTGCACAGGTGCATCACGGAGCAGGACTTCCGCTTGTAAAATTTACACACAATCCGGGGCATGAGGATACACCGGAAGATGCATCTTATGTAAACGAGACAGGACATCCGGAGTATCGCGCAGATGATGCACTCTGGCTGTTCCCAACCGTTTATAAGTACATTTCCGAAACCGGTGACATGGCATTTTTAGATGAGGTGATCCCTTTTGCAGACAAAGAGGAAGGAACTGTGTATGAGCATTTGAAACGTGCAGTTGATTTCTCCATGAATCATCTTGGTGTACACGGAATGCCGGCAGGACTTTATGCCGACTGGAATGATTGTTTAAGACTTGGAAAAGCAGGAGAGTCTTCATTTGTTGCGATGCAGTTTTATTATGCAATGACAATTCTGAAGAAATTTGCGGAGTATAAAGGCGATACAGATTATATTGCATATCTGGAAGAAAAACAGAAACAGCAGGGGGATGTGATCAATGAGTTCTGCTGGAATGAAGACCGTTTCATCCGCGGATTTACAGAGGCAGGAGAGACAATCGGAAAGAGAACGGACAACGAGGCAAATATGTGGCTGAATCCGCAGAGCTGGAGCGTGATCAGCGGGCTTGCGACAGAAGAGCAGACAGAAAAAGCAATGGAAAATGTTTATGAGAAGCTGAACACAAAGTTTGGTGCGATCCTTATGGATCCGCCATATCATAAAGAAGCATTTGAGGGAGCACTGGCAGTGATCTACAATGCAGGAACAAAGGAAAATGCAGGTATTTTCTCCCAGTCACAGGGCTGGCTGATTCTGGCAGAGGCGCTGCTTGGACACGGAGACCGGGCATTCACTTACTTTATGGAGAATTCACCGGCAGCACAGAATGCGGACGCAGAGATCCGGGTGTTAGAGCCATACTGCTATGGACAGTTTACAGAGGGAAAGGCAAGCCCGCAGTTCGGGCGTTCCCATGTACACTGGCTGACAGGAACGGCATCTACCGTGATGGTGGGCTGTGTAGAGGGAATTCTTGGAATGCGGCCTGATTTTGAAGGACTGCGCATAGCACCTTCTATTCCAAAAGAGTGGGAACAGTTTGAAATCGAAAAAGATTTCCGTGGAAAACACTTACATATTGTTGTGAAGAACCGTAACCATGCACAGTGTGGATGCATAAAAATGATCGTAAACGGTGTGGAAACAGATGGCAGCTATGTTACAGAATCGATGTTGACAGACCACACAGAGATTGAATACATTATGTCATAGAGTTACGAAAAAAAGTTTTTAAGATTTCTTTGGCGCTTCCCAGTTTGTCCGGAAGTACATTATTCTGTACTTATAAGGTGTAATGCCAGTTTTTTTCTGGAAAACCTGAATAAAATGGCTCTGGGAAGCAAAAGAGAAATAATTGGCGATTTCGACAATGCTGTAATCTGAATATTGCAGCAGATTTTTTGCTTTTTCGATTTTTAAATCGGTGATATAGTGGCTGAGCGGAATTCCCATTTCTTTTAAAAATAATTTGGACAGATAACTTTCCGACAGACTCAGGTATTCGGCCAATTCTTTGATGGTAATGCGGTAGTGGATATGACTATAAATGTAGTTTAGACAGAGTACAATCGGTTTGGAGAGAATCTGCCGGCGTTTCAATTCATTCATGCGGCTGCAAAAATCAAGACACATCGTATCGTGCAGCCTGCTGATCTGGTCGATCGTCCTGCATTTATCCATTTTTAAAATATAAAAGTCACTGAGACTGTATGCCTGTTCCTGTTCCATTCCGGCATGCACACAGTATCTTGTGATCATGGCGGTCGTGACAACAAAGTGATAGCGGATATTCTGAAGTTTGTCGTCGGACAGTTTTCCCATTCCATCCGGGTTGGTGAAGGTCTGATTTTTACAGTTATCCTGTACATATTCGATATTTCCATTTGCAATCGCGTCATAGAACGTATATTCAGTTTCAATGACACGGTGCTGTTCTAACATTTCCTGATTTACAAATTCACTCCGGTACCATTCTTTAGAAAGATCCATAGGAAAACCCCCTGATTTTACCCTGCTTTTTCACTTCGTAAAATTCACAGTCTAATGTAATACTATATTGATGCAAAAGATAGCATGAAAATGATATTTTGTCAATGAATTTTATATATTATGAGTGGGAAAAAACATACAATAAACTTACAAAAACGAACCAGACATATTTAGGGAGGAAGAAAACATGAAGAAAAAATTGTTATCAGCATTACTTGCTACAGCAATGACAGCATCCATGCTTGCTGGATGCGGAAGCGACGCAGCTTCAGGGGAGGCAGGACAGAAACAGGATGCAGCAGACAACACGGCAGCATCTACAGAGGCAGCGGACGGAGAGAACGTTGCAGCAGATGAAGGAAAAGTTTTGAACATCTATTGTTGGAATGATGAGTTCCAGAGACGTCTGAAAGCACACTATGACAAATATGAAGAAGTGGATGCTACAACAGGTAAGATTGGGGACATCACAGTAAAATGGAATATCACACCAAGTGATGACAATGCATACCAGAACAACCTGGATGCAAATCTTTTAGCTCAGGATTCTGCTGCAGCGGATGATAAGATTGACTTATTCTTATTAGAAGCAGATTATGCATTGAAATATGTTGATACAGATTACACAATGCCGGTCGCAGATCTCGGAATCACAGACGAAGATCTGAAAGATCAGTACCAGTATACAAAAGATATTGTAACAGATTCGAACGGTGTATTAAAAGGTGTTTCATGGCAGGGATGCCCGGGTGTATTATTCTACAACCGTGAAGCTGCAAAAGAAGTATTAGGATCCGAGGATCCGGCAGAAGTCCAGAAATATGTTTCTGACTGGGATACCTTCAACGCTACAGCAGAAAAGATGAAAGCTGCCGGATATCAGATGACATCTTCTGTAAATGATACATACCGTGTATATTCGAACAATGTTACTTCCAAATGGGTAGAAGACGGAAAAGTAAACATTGATGATAATATTATGAAATGGGTGGAAGACTCCAAGAAAATGGTAGATGCCGGTGAGACTGGTGTTCACGATATGTGGAGCGATGACTGGAGAAAAGGTTTCTTCCCGGAAGGAAAAGTATTCTGCTACTTTGGACCAGCATGGTTAGTAAACTTCTCTATGGCTGCTGATACAGAAGGTTCTATCGGATACGAAGGAGGCTGGGGTGCTGCTGAAGGACCACAGGGCTTCTTCTGGGGTGGTACATGGATCGCTGCTGCAGCAGGTACTGATAACGCAGCAACCATCAAAGATATTATGCTTACGATGACAACCGATGCAGATGTCATGAAAGAGATCGTTGTAGATGATGATGATTTTGTAAATAACCAGATTGTAATGGAAGAGATGGCAGAGGATACAAGCTACTCCAGCAAAATTTTAGGTGGACAGAATCCACTTGAGATGTACTGTGCAGGTGTATACAGCCTCGACTTAAGCAACCTTTCTCCATATGATCAGGGATGCAATGAAGGGTTCCAGAAAGCAATGAAAAACTACTTTGAAGGTAATGCAACCTTAGAGGAAGCGCTTGATTTATTCTACAAAGGTATTACAGAGAAATATCCGGAACTTACATATTAAGGAAACATTATGTGATTGCCCGAGTGGCAATTAAGAAGATAGGATTGCGAAAAATGAACAACCATAGAGGATGTTGATTTTCCGCAATCCTGATATTTGAAATTGATGCTTCACGATTTGTGAATATACCGGGATAAAGGAGGCACAGGCGTTATGAAGAAAAGTGGAGGAAAAGCGGTCAGATATAACAAATGGGGATACATTTTTTTGGTTCCGTTTATCGTGGTATACGTCATATTCCAGCTGATTCCGCTGTTTAGTACCATTTATAACAGCTTTTTTGAGAATTATATGTCAGGACTGACACAGGTTGGTCCAAATTTTGTAGGATTACAGAACTATATCAAACTTTTTGAGGGTGGAGATATCTGGATCTATGCGAAAAACACGATGATTTTATGGATCATGTGTTTTGTTCCGCAAATTTTTTTGTCTTTATTATTGGGAGCATGGTTTTCGGATGTGCGCCTGAAACTAAAAGGTTCCAGATTTTTTAAGACCGTGATCTATCTGCCAAACCTGATCATGGCATCTGCATTTTCAATGTTATTTTTCACTTTGTTTGCAGAGAGCGGACCAATCAATTCTTTATTGATTCAAATGGGATTCATCACAGAACCATATAAGTTCCTCTCCAATGTGGGAAGTACCAGAGGGCTGATCGCCTTTATGAACTGTCTGATGTGGTTTGGTAATACTACGATTCTTCTGATGGCAGGAATGATGGGAATTGACACTTCATTATTTGAAGCGGCTGAAGTAGACGGTGCAACATCCACACAGGTTTTCTTCCGCATTACATTGCCGCTGTTGCGTCCAATTCTGGTATATGTACTGATCACTTCACTGATTGGTGGACTTCAGTTATTTGATGTGCCTCAGATTTTGACAAATGGTACGGGTAATCCGGTGCGTTCTACGATGACACTGATTATGTTCCTGAACAATCATTTATATAGCAAAAACTATGGTATGGCGGGTGCAGTTTCTGTTGTACTGTTTATCATCACAGGTATTTTAAGCATTGTTGTATTTAAACTGACCGGAAACGATAAGAGAAAGGGGTGATTTGGCATGAGAAAACAGGAAGTTAAGAAAGGTCTGGGATTGCATGCAAGAAGAGTGATTGCATACACAGTCCTTATCATAATATCTTTTTTCTGTCTGTTCTGGTTTTATGTATTGTTTATTAATGCAACCAGATCAAACGGAGAACTTCAGGCAGGATTTACCGCGGTTCCGAGCACACATTTATTCGATAACTGGAACAATCTGCTGCATGGAACACTTCCGGTCATCAAAGGCCTTGTGAACAGTCTGATCATTTCATCCTTAAGTGCAGTATTGACGGTTTATTTTTCCACCATGACAGCTTATGCGATCCACGCTTATGATTTCAGGCTGAAAAAATATATTTATACATTTATTCTTGCAGTTATGATGATTCCTACACAGGTGACAGCACTTGGATTTATCAGATTAATGCGCAGTATGAATTTGATGGATTCATTTATTCCATTGATCGTTCCGGCGGTTGCAGCACCGATTACATTTTTCTACATGAAACAGTATATGGAAAGCACTCTGCCTTTATCACTGATCGAGGCAGCGCGGATTGATGGCTCCGGGGAGTTCCGCACATTCAATTCCATTGTACTTCCGTTAATGAAACCGGCAATTGCTGTCCAGGCAATTTTTGGATTTGTGAGCAGCTGGAACAATTACTTTACTCCGGCATTGATTTTACAGAGTGATAACAAAAAGACACTGCCGATTTTGATCGCACAGCTTCGTGCAGCAGACTGGCTGAAGTTTGATATGGGGCAGGTCTATGTGATGATCGCATTCTCCATTTTCCCGGTTATCATCGTTTATTTGTTCCTGTCACGCTATATCGTGCAGGGAATTGCACTTGGAAGTGTGAAGGGGTAGGAAAAATTATATTTGGTTCAGATAAGAGGCGGGAAGCTTTTGAGGAATCTCAAAGGTTTCCTGTTTTTTTTGTATAAAAACGTTTTTAATGAAAAAAATATGTGCTACAATGGGTGCAGGAGAGAGGAAGAAGGGAGCCTGCGGCATGGTCTATTTAGCAATCACTGCAGCGATTTTTACGCTTGATTTTTTTCTGAAAAAATATATTGATAAAAAATACGCCAGAAAAGTAAAAAATCCACGTCTCGGTGGAATGATCTGCATAGAGAAGTTCTACAACAAAGGTGCAACGTTAAATCTTCTCGCAAAACATCCGAAAGCCATGACTGCGATACACAGTGTCATCATGGCTTTTGTGGCAGTCGTTTATTATTTTGCAATGCGGATGACTGGAAAAAAACTCACAAAAACGGGACTTGCCATGTTAGCCGGCGGCGGACTGAGCAATTTATATGACCGCTATACAAAGCACCATGTTGTGGATTATGTGCGGTTTCAGACCGGACCGAAATGGTTTCGGAGGATTATTTTTAATGTGTCTGATTTCTTTATTTTTATAGGGGCAGTGCTTGCAGTCATCGGAAGCGAAGTGTAATATTAAGATAATCTCAAACCATAGATTGATAAAACAATTACCGGGAAGGAAATGATTTTTTGCTATGACAAAAGAACAGTATATCAAAATTACAGAACCGCTTCGGAGCAATCAGGAACGGGCGAAGCGTGTGACGAGTCTGAATCATATGCTGACAGCACTGGTATTCTGCGTGTATCCGCTCTATCTTTTCATGCTGTTTACGGACAAAAATCCGTGGCTCTGGCGGGCGATACTCGTTCCGGCAGTGTCCTTCGTGGGACTTTCCGTTGTCCGGAAAATCATCAATGCGCCCAGACCGTATGAAAAATTTGACATGTCGCCGGTACTGGAAAAAGACACAAAAGGAAAATCATTTCCAAGCCGGCATGTATTTTCTGTTTTTATTATTGCGATGACGATTTTTTATGAGCATTCGGGAGCAGGGGTACTGCTCGGAATCATTGGTTTGCTTCTGGGCATTGTGCGCGTGCTGGTCGGAGTGCATGAGCCAAAGGATATCATTGTGGGCGCGCTGGCAGGGATCGTCTGCGGTATTGTAGGATATTATGTTATATGATAATCTTAGTTACGGCTGTGCATAACGCTTCCGGTATTCCCTCGGGGTCTGCTGGAAGCGTTTTTTGAACGACCGGTTAAAATAGGAAAGATTATCAAATCCCACTTCCGCTGCGATATCTAAAATCGAAGAATCGGAGGAAATCAAAAGTCTGGAAGCCATCGTCAGCCGGTATTCATTCAGATAGTCGATAAAGGAGGTTCCCATCGTATTTTTAAAATATTTCATAAAATGTGACTGGCTTAAATTAACTTCTTTTGCCACATCTTCGATCGTAATTTTTTCCATGTAATTATTTTCCACAAATTTTAAGATCAACTTCATTTTTTCCAGAGACTTGTAATCTTTTTTCTGGGCATTTCTGGAACTGCACTTATTGAAGAGAATATAAAACAGCATGAAAAGCTGGCTTTTGATGAAAAGCTGGTAAGCTGGCGGATTAGTTTTGCTGATCTCATCATTTGCATCGACGCAGGCAGAAATCTCTCCATAATAGGGATCACCGGGCTGATAGAGCACCGGAACCGTGAGTGTTCCGTCCATCAGTGGGGAAAAATAGTCGGTGCTGCAGGTGTCGGTCTGCTTGGATAAAAGAATCTGCGGATGAAAAATAATGTTTTCATATTCCATGCTTTCATTTTCATATTGTTCGATCGAGTGTAACTGTCCCGGGATGATGAGTGCAAGCGTTCCGGCGCTGACCTGATATTGTGTGAAGTCCACAGTGATAATACCGTGCCCCTTCTTTATATAGATAAGCTCCATTTCATCATGCCAGTGGATCGGCACATACGAAAAATCCAGTGGGATCGAGCACAGGTAAGTGATATATGGAAATAAAGGGTTTCCATGGGAGATTTTTTCCTGATAATTTTCGTATTCCAGTATATTCATAAGGTACATACTCCTTTGTGATGATTTTATTGTGCCGAAAACATGCACTTTGCACTGTAATCTGGAAAATAAAACAACATGATTGAAAAGTGCACAAAAACAAGGTGCTCATTTTGTTATGTTTACACAATTTTAAAGAGGTTAAAATAATACATCATTTATAACATGATAGGATTGTACCACTTTTGTATGGAATATTACAAGAATAAAATGGTGTACCTGAATATAATATTAATCATAAAACATCGGTTTTACGAAAAAACACGAAAACAACTGCGGCAGAAAATGCGGCGGACAATACAATAAGCTTTCGCCAACAGGCGCAAGGAAAGGAGTAAATCATGAATTTACAGGAAATCGTAACAAAAAGAACAGGAAAAGCAATTTCCCAGTGCAGTAACAAAGAATTATACTTCTCTTTACTTGAAATGACAAAAGGAATGGCAGAGGAGAAAGTCAGCAACGAGGGAAAAAGAAAATTATATTATATTTCAGCAGAATTCCTGATCGGAAAATTATTATCCAATAACCTGATCAATCTTGGAATTTATGACGATGTAAAAAAATTACTGGCAGACAATGGCAAGAGCCTTGCAGAGATCGAGGAGGTTGAGCCGGAACCATCTTTGGGAAATGGTGGACTTGGACGTCTTGCAGCATGTTTCCTTGACTCTATCGCTACACTTGGTTTAAATGGTGACGGTGTTGGTTTAAATTACCACTACGGATTATTCAAACAGGTATTTGAGAACAATCTCCAGCATGAGACTCCAAACCCATGGATCGAGAAAGAGAGCTGGCTGACAAAGACAGATAGAGCATACACCATTCAGTTCGGCGGATTCAATCTGCAGTCCAGAATGTACGATATTGATGTATTAGGATATAACAACCGTACCACAAAGCTTCATTTATTCGATGTGGAGACCGTAGATGAGAGCCTGGTTGGTGAGGGAATTGATTTCGATAAAGAGGACATCAAAAAGAACCTTACATTATTCTTATATCCGGATGATTCTGATGATAAGGGACGTATCCTCCGTGTTTACCAGCAGTACTTCATGGTAAGCAATGCAGCAAGACTGATCATCGATGAGACACTTGCAAGAGGCGGCGATTTACACAAATTAAATGAGTACGCAGTAGTTCAGATCAATGATACACATCCAAGTATGGTAATTCCTGAACTGATCCGTTTATTAATGGAACGTGGAATCTTAATGGATGAGGCAATTGATATTGTATCCAAAACATGTGCTTACACAAACCATACTATTTTAGCAGAAGCTCTGGAAAAATGGCCGATCCATTTCCTGGAGAAAGCAGTTCCGCAGTTAATGCCGATCATTTACGAATTAAACAGCCGTGTTGTGAAAAAATTCGATGATAAATCCGTAGCGATCATCGATGATGAGAGACGTGTCCATATGGCACACATGGATATCCATTACGGCTACAGCATCAACGGTGTTGCATACCTTCACACAGAGATTTTAAAGAACTCTGAACTGAATAACTTCTACAAGATCTATCCTGAGAAGTTCAATAACAAGACAAACGGAATCACTTTCCGGCGCTGGTTATTACACTGTGACCCGGAACTCACTGCATTATTCGAATCCCTGATCGGCGACGGCTTCAAGAAAGATGCAACAGAACTTGAAAAATTAGGTGCATTTGTAAATGATGAAGCAGTATTACAGAAGATTCTTGATGTTAAGAATGCAAAGAAAGCAGAATTAAAAGATTATCTTGCAAAAACACAGGGTATCGAGTTAAATGAGAACTCTATTTACGATATCCAGATCAAGAGATTACACGAGTATAAGAGACAGCAGATGAACGCACTCTATGTGATCCACAAATATTTTGAGATCAAAGCAGGCAAAAAACCGGCTCGCCCGATCACTGTTATTTTCGGTGCAAAGGCAGCTCCGGCTTATGTCATTGCAAAAGATATCATTCATCTGATCCTTTGCTTACAGGAACTGATCAGCAAAGATTCGGAGGTTTCTCCATACTTGAAAGTTGTTATGGTAGAAAACTACAATGTAACACTGGCTGAAAAATTAATCCCGGCAGCAGATATCCATGAGCAGATTTCCCTTGCTTCCAAAGAGGCATCCGGAACATCCAACATGAAATTCATGTTAAACGGTGCAGTAGCGATCGGTACTATGGATGGTGCAAACGTTGAGATGCATCAGTTCGTTGGGGACGATAACATTTACATCTTCGGTGAGACTTCTGAGCAGGTGATCGAGCACTATGCAAAAGCAGATTATGTTTCCAGAAGCTACTATGACAATGATGAGAACATCAGACGTGCAATCGACTTCATCGTAAGTGATGAGATGATGGCAGTCGGATGCAGAGAAAACTTAGAGCGTCTTTACAATGAATTATTAAACAAAGACTGGTTCATGACATTACCGGATTTCGAGGAATATGTTGCAGCAAAAGAGCGCATCTTTGCAGATTACGAAGACCGTATGGCATGGGCGAAAAAAATGCTCGTAAACATGAGCCAGGCAGGTTTCTTCTCATCTGACAGAACCATTGCACAGTACAATGAAGATATCTGGCATCTGTAAAATTCAGCACTAGAACACTTGCTGTTCTGGTGCGTAAGAAAATGATTCAGGTGTTCGCAGAACATCTGTAAAATTAGGGGAGTATATGATCTATATACAAAGTGGCGTGCGCCGTATGTAAAGTGCGGTGTGCGCCTCTTTTTTGTGTGTTGTAAAATCTGCCAACAACACATATAATGGGAGTAGGCAGTGAAACAGTGACAGATACTGCGGAAGGAAAAAACTATGCACAGTAACGCTGGCAGGGGAATGAAGGAATCTGTTTTATAAATTGCTTGGAATATTTGGGCGTATGATTTATAATGTGCATAAAGCAATGAGCAGTGTCAGGAGGAAAAAATATCAAATGCAGTGCTTGCACGATGTATTTGATATTTTTGATGACTGATAGGGCGAATGCCCGTGAGCCCATGAAATCTTTGATTTCATGGGCGTGCACTGTGGACAAAATTAACAGAGGACTTATTTTCATGAATAAAAAGAAATTTACATATATCACAGCGCTTACCCTGTTAAGCTTTACACTTATGACAGGCTGTACCAATGAGCGCAAAGAAAACCAGACTGCTTACCGTCAGATTGGAATCAATGCAATGGAAAGCGGCGATTACGCAGGAGCCGTGGATGCGTTTAACAGTGCTCTGGGACAGTGCATTGGGAAAATCACAGAGAACGAATTAGATATCTGCTACTATAAGGCAGCGGCACAGTATGCCGGTGGTGATCCGGCAGGGGCAGTGGACACTTACACAGCGATCATTGATTATGACAAAAAGGCGGCAGACGCTTATTATCTGCGCGGCTGTGTTTATCTGAAACAGGGAGATACCGAGAGCGCTGTTTCGGATTTTGATAAGGCAGTAAAAAATAACAGCAGCGATTACGAACTTTATGTCAACATTTACGAGAATCTTTCTGCTTATGATATGACGGAAAAAGGGGAAGAATACTTAAAGAAAGCATTTGATATCAAAGGCAACAGTGCCGGAGATTATGCATGGCGCGGAAGAATTTACTATTATCTTGGACAGTACGACAATGCCCAGACAGAGTTGAAGTCGGCTTTAGATAAGGAGAGCGTCATCGCAAATCTTTACATTGCACAGGTGTATGAGGCACAGGGTGATCCTGAAAACGCAGAGGTTTATTATCAGAATTATGTAAACTCAGGAAGCGCAGATTCCCAGGCGATGAATGCACTCGGGGAAATTGAGATAGCAAAAGGAAACTATTCCGGTGCACTCACCTATTTAGAGCAGGGTATTTCTATGGAAAATGTGACAAACAGAAGAGAACTGATGCAGAATCTCATCATTTGTTATGAATATACATCCGATTTTAATTCTGCATGGAACGTGGTACAGGAGTATGTACAGGTTTATCCGGATGATGCGAGTGCGCAGCGTGAATATATTTTCCTGAAAAACCGTATGGAACAGACAGCACCTGCGGAGAATACAGAGGAAGCCGTGACGGAGGATACACAGGCAGTGGAAGATACACAGACACCGGAAGAAGCACAGACACTGGAAGATACCCCAGCACAGTAAAAGAGGACAACCACAGGAAGCAATAACGGAGAATAGAATGGCAGAAGCATTTAAAATAGAAGAGATAGAAGAAAAAGTAATTCTTGTAGGCGTGAGTGAGCAGGATGGAGATGACGCAGAGGATTCTGTTGCAGAGCTTGCAGAACTGGTAAAAACAGCAGGAGCAACGGTGGTCGGAACTATGATCCAGAAGCGGGAACTCATTCATCCGGGAACTTATATCGGTTCTGGAAAGGTGGCGGAATTAAAGTTACTTGTGGAGGAACTTGGTGCAACCGGAATTGTGTGTGACGATGAACTTTCCCCGGCGCAGCTTCGCAATCTGGAAGATATGCTGGATACAAAAGTGATGGACCGCACACTGATCATTCTGGATATTTTTGCGGCAAGAGCAACTACCAGCGAGGGAAAGATCCAGGTGGAACTGGCGCAGTTAAAGTACCAGCAGACCAGATTGGCGGGCTTTGGTAAGGCTAT
>ERZ779705.1689-NODE-1689-length-13581-cov-2.529721_pt1 | contig 13581 bp, 15 predicted proteins | sample MGYA00511385_ERZ779705 | MGnify/ENA primary metagenome ERZ779705 (study PRJEB29588, sample SAMEA2145301) | human gut metagenome | biome: human gut; feature: human-associated habitat; material: faeces | place: Denmark | collected 2008/2010 ... | reverse complement strand
TGGCCGACGGTAATCGGAGTGTTCTGATGTTTTCGACAGGATTGTCCAGGTGTGCGGCCGCCGATGTTCCACCTGCGGTTCGTCAGGTCCCTGTTCAGGTTCGCGTGGAACGCGCCGCAGTTCGAGCCATCCCTGAGATTGCCGAACCGGTGCACGACGCGAAGGACGGTAGGCGCGCCACTCCGAGTCCCATGTGTTGTTTTGTCTGCGGTGGGTTATGAGGGGGCTTGCGCCCCCTCGCTGCGCTCACCCCTCACCGCTCTTGGCTCACGCCTTCGATGCCCCACCCGCGGCTCGCCAGGTCCCAGCTCAGGAACGCGCGGAACGCGCCGCAGTCCGAGCCATCCCAGAGAAAGCCGAACCGGCGCACCTGCCGGAGTCCCTGCGACTGGACTGGGTTGGCGTAGACGGCGTCGGTGAGGCCAGTGCTGGAGGTGGCGCCGGTGCCGGTGGGCAGGAACACGCGTCCGTCGACGACGTTGAAGTCCTCGGCGAAGCGGGAGCTCGCGTCGTTGGTCTTGTCACGGGTCGGGAACTCGCCGACGAGCGCGTAATTGTCGGTGCTGGTCTTGGATGCCTTGGTGATGTCGTGGACGAGGTAGAGGGCCGTATGGCCGATACCGTCGGCGACATAGGCTTTGACGATTGCGTCCGCGTCGATCTCGTAGATGCCGTTGCCGCGTTCGATGCCCTGCAGGCGGACGGGCTGCCATCCGGCGTGGTCGGTCTGCGGGCGTCCGTCTCCCCTGCCGCGGATGGAGTCGGTGGCTCCGGTCTTCCATGGCATGGTGGACACGAAGGTGGCCGTGGTGGTGGTGATGGCGGCGCCGTCGATGTTGAGGGCGACGGTCGTCGCATCGATGGTGGTCTTGGACGTGACGGTGCGGGCTTCAGCCACGGAGTGGTTGGCCGCGTTGTTGCGTTCCTTGTCGGTGCCGATGTTGATGGTGGATCCGATGAGGATGCCGTCGGCGGTGTCCTTGGAGACGATGACGCGTTTGGCGTTGGATTCGGCCTTGGTGACGGCGCCCTGTGCGGTGTAGTTCTCGAAGCATCCGCCGAGCGCGGTCTCCATGTCCTTGGTGGCGAATTTCAGCATGAGCATGAGCTGGAAGTAGAAGACGTCTGGCTGGCATTGGCCGGCGTATCCCTTGCCTTTCTTCTGGGCGAGGGTGATCTGGTCGTTCTGGCAGCCGAAGCCGGCATCTATCTTCTGTCCGCTCCAGGAGCGCGGAATGCCGCTGGACAGGCTCGCACCGTATTTCGCGTAGAGCAGGCAGGGACGTTCGGTGCCGTCCGGCAGGAGCAGGCCCGGCATCGGTTCGAAGCCGTCGTACTGCTCGTCGCTGTAAAGCAATTCGATGTGGTTGTCGTCTCCGTCGATGCGGAAATATCCGGGCGCGACCATGACGAAAACATCGCCGTTGGATCCATCGCGGCGGAATCGGCTGTCGCCCTCGATGGCGGTGATGTGCGGCACGCCGGACTCGTCCACGGTGGCGTTCACATCACGCCACTGGAAGGCGTTGAGGTATGCGTAGTCGTCGCGTCCCGCGTTCGCTGCGGTGGACACCGTCACGGACAAGTTGGCGTTGTCGTGGGTCTTCACGCCGGTGGGGACGCGTGAGAAGGAGTAGCGCGGGAACTGCACGCCGTAGATGCGGCCGGAGCGGTGCTGCGTGTAGTATTCTCGCACGTTCGCGTATTCGTGCTTCGCGTCGTCGTAATGGAAGGTGGTGCCGTCCACGTCGGTCTCGCGCAGGGTGCGCATGACCTTCGCGAAATCGCGCAGGCGGATGAACTTGTCCGGATTTGCCATTTTCTGTCCTTTCTCAGTTACGGATGGCGGCCAACGCCCAATCCACGTCGGACTGGTCGATGTCAGCCAACGGATTGCCGGTGGTGGTTGGTGTGAGGGTTGTTGGGTCGACGGTGACGAGGTCGGCGAAGCTGACTGGATTGGCGCTGTCTGGCACGTCGAAGGTGACCCTGAAGTTGTGTGGCGATTTATCGTTGCCGACGGTAAGTTGGTATGCCCAGTCGGTGCCTGTTGGTGGTAGGTTCAGCGTGATGGCTCCATGCTGGTCGAGCGTGGTCTTGAGCGGTTCGTTGACAATGATTTTCTTGGTGCTGGTGGTGAATCGTTTGGTTGGTGTGATGATGATCGGATCGTTGGCCAGGTCGACGATGCCGTTGGCGTCGAGTTTGCCGATGTCGATTTTGACTTGTGTCATCTTGTCCTCCTGTCGCTAGTGTTGTGTATTGGAAAAACCCACATCGGCGAGCGCTGTGTTGGTGTTGTCGTGTTTGTGGGTTTTTCGTTGTTGGAAGGTGTTTGTGTTGTTGTTTGGTGTGTTTGTTGATGAGGTTTGGTGGCCGTCTTGTGCTGGGTTGCGTGAGTGTACGAGGGTTGGTTATGAGAGTGCTTTGAGGTGTCATGTTTTGCCTCGGTGGGGTGGTGTTGATTTGGATTCGGTTACGGTGGCGGACATCGAATCATGGTTGGACTCCTTCGCTAAAGCCGGAGCGGCACGTAAGGCGTGGGCGGTGTTCCGCTCGATATTGAGACTCGCGTTCAAACGCGGCATGACGGACAATGACGTGACCGGACGTGAAATCCGCCTCCCCCATCTGCGACATTACGAGCCGCAAGTGTTATCGGCGCCGGAAGTACGCAGACTGTTGAAAGGCTTCTACGGTCACGCGTTGGAAGCCTGGTTATTGGTGTCCGTATGCGCTGGATTGCGCCGCTGCGAGTCGGTCGGCCTGGAATGGGCCGACTTGGATTTACGTCGCGGCACCGTCACCGTGAAAAGGTCGGTACAGTGGGTGGCGGGCCATGAGACCGTCACCGAACCGAAGACCGATCTGAGCCGACGAACCGTCGCATTGCCACGGTTCGCGGTCAAACGCTTGGCAGAACTACGCCACGGCACGAAGACCGGACGACTGGTCGGCAGTCTGAACGCGAACCAAGTGGCGAACCACTACCGCAGTTGGTGCAGGCGCATGAAACTGCCCTGCGTGCCTCCACGCAACCTGCGTCACACGTTCGGCACGTTGGCGATCAAGGCCGGAACCGACATCAGCGTGGTCGCGCGACAGCTCGGACACTCCGACATCCAAACCACGGCCAGATATTATTTGAAGCCTGATCTGAGCGTGCTCAGGGATATGCAGAAGGCTTGGCAGCGGCTCATATTGACATGCTGATAGCTTTCCGTAACCCTCCCATTTGGCAACGGCAACGGCAACAGTAATGGCGGAATATACCCAATCGGTAAGGTATCTAGCCCAAATGCGATCAAGTCCTTGAATGGCAGAGCTACACTGTCGTCCGGAACGACAGTGGCGATTCCATTCATCCACCCGTCATACCTGCAACGTTCGGTCCAAGTATCGATTGCACCTGATGGGACAGTCAATCTGCTCGTTGGTCCTGAAATTACTGTCACAGGTGGAATCGTGGAAATCCATTTTTAATAGCATTCCGTAACCCTTGAACGGCAGATCTGGCATGGGCCTTACGGCATGACGGTACATCTCGCCAAAGTCGGCATGATGGCTTTCGCTTTTGGCAACACATCCTTCACATCCAACATCAATGCCAACGGCCAGACCGTGAATGAGACGATGTCCGCCGGTTTCCTGCCGGAGGGCGAAGGCACGATACTGCTGGAAGGTGTGAACGAGCAGCATGGAGCCTTGTCCTTCGACTCTGTCGGCAATGTCACGATCAGCGGCAGCATGAACAGCGGATACTATTTCCGCGTCTGCGGCTGCTGGCCGGTGAAATAGCTTTCCGTAACCCAGACGTGCCAATTGCAATGGCAGTCCACCGGCTCGTTCGTTCCGTTTGCTTATGGCGCTTCGAACACCATCACGGTCAGGGATGGTTTGATTTTCGTGGACCTGTCTTCGTTCCGAAGCACCGTGAACGTCGGCAACTTCACTGTCTGGATGTTCAAATCGGGCGTGAAACCCTCTAAAACGGTCGGTTTGGGGTGCGTCGCGAACGTGTCTGGCACCACGTACGGCAAACAGGCGACTTGGAACACGGACGGGTCGGTGACGCTTATCGGAGGCGTTGGTTCGTCCGATATCGTCCAATGCTTCCCGAGGATTATTCCGGTGCCCGATGGTGTGGAATTCGTCTAGGCCGCCATCCAACAGCCGTGCGCCGTGGAGTAAGCGGATTTCGGGTCGCCAAGCATCTGCACCTTCCCGTCACGCTCGACAAGCAAGCTGAAACCGCAGGACGGAAACGCGATGATGCTCATGTCGGCGAGCGGACGGAACGCTTCTGGGATGGTCTCATTCGCCGTCGAGTAGTTCTGCTGTCCACTGCCGGTGAGCTTGACGTTGCCGTTGATCGTGACGATGCGACCGACGCGACACAGAGTGAGGCTGTCGTTCGTATACGGCGGCTTCCATTGCTGGGTTACGGAAAACCACACTCATGGGATCGGATAGCAGAGCGAGCCTGCACAACCCTGATTACTACCAGCCGCACCCATGTTCGCACATCTGATAGTGCCGTTCGGATTGACAACCAGCATTCGAGCCGTCTGCCCGTTGGAGACGCACACCATTCCATTGACCTCGACAGGAGGGCGCAGTTCGACGGGCAGCGTGTAATCGCATTGAACGGCATCCCAGCTGCCGCCGTTGCCGAACGTTCCAGCATATTTGACGAGCATCATCATGCCGGTGCGAATGACTGTGAAACCTTTCGCATTGTACAGGGTTACGGAATCCCACAAAGCCCCTCTCGGCGTGAACAGGCGCACCGGTGTACCGACCGTGATGCCATTCAACGGGATACGCCACAACGGCATGTACGCGTCAACCGCGCCGGACAATATCTTCCCAGACGGAATGGTCGGGTCAGCGGCGGCAGTCGCGTTCGGCGAACCCTTCAACACGGTCAATTCCACATTCTCATTACCGTCGTAAGAGTTGCGGTGGTAGTGTGCGCAGATGATGTCATTGCGTTTCATGCCCTGCGACCCGTTGGAGATCGTCACCGATTCCGCCGCCGTGATATGCCAGTCCAAGCCTTGAATCGACGCGCAGCCGGTGCCGATCGTCGCCCTGTTGGACGAACTCATCGAGCATTTGAACGCGTCGCCCCAGTCGTACACCACGTCGGACTTCGAGAACTTGGCCTGATGGATGATCGCCTTGTCCTCGCTGCTGATGTGCATGGTTCCGGCTTTGCCGTCAACCAGTTCGATGGTCACTGTTCAGCCTCCTTCAACCATGCTTCAAACGCTTCATCGTCCTTCTGCATGAACGTCATGAAAGACGTATTGCATTTGGAGCATAATTCGTAAATGTCGGGCGTCACATCATCCGCGATGCGTGTCGCCTTGCCAGCCGAATAGCGGCGCACGGTGAACCATTCACGCGCCTCCGTATCGCCAGCGGCGACATAGGCGGTCTTGCCGCACTTGTCGCACACGTATTTCGAGTAACCGTCAGACTTCACTATCCAATCCTTTCAAACGTAAAACAACCAAGCGAAGGCAACTGCCTCCACGTGCCGCCGAAATCCACGGAAGGGTCAACACCAGTCGTGTTCTGGACCACGTATCCGATCGGGAACACGACCCTCCCGGAAGCGCCGTCGCCGACATGCGCGCTGATGACACCATCCACGCTCACGATCGAGGAACCGTCCACCCTTACGCCACCAAGCACGTCCGTGGACGCTTTCGGCAGCGTGTAGGCGTTCGCGCCCCGTTCGACCGAAGCGAGCTTCGACCGTTCGCCATCGGTCATCATGCCCGATTTGGCACTGTCGGCCACGGTCTTGGCCGCATCGGCGACGTTCTTCGCATCCTCGGCGGTCTGATTCGCCTTGCCGATCTGCGCCGCGAAACCGGAAGCCGTCTTGTTCGCCGACTCGGCGACCTGCCTGACGGAATCCAAATCCTCGGAAGCGACCTCCGCGTTGATCGTGCCGCCTGAAATTGATAGGCCACGGCCAGCCGTCAAAGACACGCCACCACCGGTTGAACCCGAAGACGAAGACGAAGAGGAAGAACCGGAATAGTTCGCATTCGCCGACTGCACCGGCAGTCCGACCTCGAACGTCGAAGTCAAAATCCCGGAATCAATTTTCACGACCCGCTTCGTCACCACGGCGGTGACGTTGACACCGGAAGCCTGATCCGTCGCAACAATCTTGTCATCCACACGCAGACCGTCTCCGACCTCATCGGACAACGTCACCTCGACCGATCCACCGGTCTGCAATTCCTGCAAATGCTTCTTCGTCTCGGATTTCAACGTGGCGGAATCTGCATTTGAGTAATCGTATGTGGCGCAGACCTCGTCCACGCCACTGAACGTCTGCTTATCGCTCACCGCGCCTTTCGCGTCCGCGAAGCAGTCGACAACCAAGCGGTTCTTGAGCTCCTGCGAGCCAAGGCCGATAAGATGATTCGGCGCGCGACGGTTGGTTTCGGCCCTGAAGTCCACCAAGTCGGAATCGATCGTGTTGGTGATGATGCCGACCGGTGCGATGCCAAGCAGGATATGGTCGTCCTTGGCTTGGAAGTCGAGGCGTCTGCCGCAGGATGCGAGCAGATTGCGGAATCCTGTGTAGGCGTCCACGTATCGTGGATTCTCGAAACGCCAATTGGTGACAGTCGAAGAATCATCTGATTGGACGGTGAACACACCATCCAGGCCAATACGCTTCATCAGCCCAGTCAGTATGTCCGGCAGTTTGCCTGACACCGTGAGATAATCCTGTCTCGGATCAGGTTGGAGGATCTTCGCTGCCAGCATTCCGGTCCATGATTGGCCGATCCAGGTTGTCGTAGACGTTCCTCCGGCGACAGACACGCGACGATCGACTATTCGGCCTCCAACATCACTTCCATCGAGCCAGAAATACCAGCCTTGTGAAATGTTCGGCGCGAGTGCGTCATCGATGGTCAGCTCGAAGTCGTTTTCGTCCGTGCCGCAAGCCCAATCCAACGTCACTCGCGATACGCTCGCATGTGGCGTCAGCTTGTCATCGGCGAGGATAACGTCAGCCAAGGCACACCTCCAGAAACGTCAAACATGGTCAAATCGATGCCAAAATTGCCGGAAACCGTCAATAGCGAATCTCCGGCCGGTATCGGCTCGAAAACATATGAGCCGCTTCCACTGCCGTTGCCGCGGACGCCTTTGTCGAAAACATCCGAAACGTCGCCGTTTTCGGCTGTCAACGTTATCGTCTTCCGCAATCCAGTGGCCGACAGCGACATATAACCGCCTTCCGGCACTGTCACATCAATCGCGTAAGTGTTGCCGCCAATCTGGAAAGACGGGTTGACGCAAGGGCCGAAAATGACCGCAGTGAACTCAGCGGCCTTGTCGGTCGGATTATGCACCGTCAAAGCGATTTTCGACGGAGCCAAATCGGTCGGCAGATCCAGTGGAAGGTCGATCTGCGAACCGGTACCTGCCGTTATCGTGGAGAAATGCTGCACCGGCAGCGCGCGACGCCAAACACCATCGCACAAGATCACAGTGTAATCGACCTGCGCATAATCCGGCCACGGCACAAGGCCAAGCGACGAGCCGACGACATACGCCCGCTGGAACCATTCGCCATCGACGGTCAACATGCCTGGCGTAACAGCCTGCACGTCCGAATCGAAAGCCGTCTGCACCACGTCCAATCTTGACGGATCCGTGGTGCGGACGGTCATTTTCGCCGTCGAAGCGTTTCTGCTCGCCGATTTGATGCCGCGCGTGGCCAGCGTGTACGTCCATGCGTACCCTCGCATTTCCTGCAGGTCAGCCACCCACAAATCATCGGTGTTGAGATCGATGACCGTGCCGTCATGAGCAGTGTATTTAAGTTCTCGCATACCTGCGAATCAACCTCCCCAAGTCGCGGTCGCTTATTGTCGAATCTCCTGCAGCAGTGGAGATGATCGCGCCAAGATCGTTGTGCAGACTTGTGATCGCAGCAACGACGGCACGCGTATCCACCTGCACGGAAACATCCGGCATGCTGTGACTTGTCATGAACGCCTCGCGAGGCACGCGCATCTCGTTGATGGCGCGCATGGTCTCAAGCCCGTAATATTCGACAGCGGCAGCCCTGTGCGTGTACTCGCCTGCGGCGAGACGAGCGTCGAGCAGATACACGCTGTCGCTCAAACCATTGCCCGGCGCCCACGCCGGATCCACGTAGCCGGAGAACATGCCACCTCCGGCGAACTGCTGGAAGGTGCCGTCGGTGAACATTCCACCGGTGTAGCCACCCTCCTTCTTCGTCTTCTCCGTGACGGTGAAGCTCTTGTCCGCGATCTTGAAGTTGTTGATGGAGCGGAGCACCGGAGTCGCTTGGTCGTTGACCGATGCGGTGCTCTTCTTGTCGTTCAGCTTCTTGCGGTTGACAGCGTCGACCTTCGGTCCGGCCTTGTCGGTCGAATCGAGGGTGTTCTTCTTGTTGTTGAGCCTCTTCGCGTTCGCGGCGTTCGCCTTCGGCGTTGCCCTATCGGTGGAGTCCAAGGTGTTGCGCTTGTTTGACAGTTTCTTCGCATTGGCCGCGTTGACCTTGGAAGTCGCATTGTCTTTTGCGTCGAGCTTGGCCGTGGCCTTCCTGCCGTTGAGCTTGCCGACGTTCGCGGAGGCCGTCTTGGCTTTCTTCGACGCCTTATCGGTCGCGTCGATGGTCGCCTTGACATGCTTCTTGCCGAAGTCGTCCATCATCTTCCGCGCCTTCTTGGCGCTGGCCGTGGCCTTCTTCGCGTCGGCGTCGAGCTTGGCCTTCGCTATCTTCTTGCCGAATTTGTCGAGGTTGGTCTCGGAATCCTTGGTCTTCTTCTTGGCCTTGGAATCGTCAACGTCAAGCTTCGCCTTGTTGTTGTCGGCGGTCTTCTTGATGTTGTCGATGGAAGCCTTGATGCTGTCCGAACTCAGACCCCAACGGTCTGCCAAGGCGTTAGCGGCCTGTTCGCTCATACCCGAGGCTTCGGCCTGCCTGATGATCGCGTCACGCGCGTCCTGCAGCACGCCGTTCGCACGTTCGATCTCACCGCTACTAAAACCGGTGCTCTCGCCCTGCTTGAGAATCTTCTCCGCAGCGTTCTGGGCGCTGCTGGCGATGTCCTCCAAAGCCTGCTTGGTCTTCGTGCCCTTCTCGGAAAATCGGTCGAGCAGATTCCCGCTCTGGTCGAACACCACGCCATTATCCTTGCAGGTGTCGGACAGTTCACCGATCTTCTGATTCAGTTGGTCGACCGCCTGATCCGCAGTCAGATTGCCGGACTCCAAACCAAACAGAGACTTCACGAGGTCGTCGATTTCCTCGGACGCGTCCGAAGCGGAAGAGCCAAGCTCCTTGTTCGCATTGGCGGCATCCTTTGCAGCCGAAGCGGACTTGCCATCCGCATCCACGGCGTTCTTGGTTGCGGCGGTCTTCTGCTTGGTCTGCTCCTTGGCTTCCTGATATGCCTTGGCCTCGTCCTTGATGCTGTCGCGCATCTTCTGGGCCACGGCCGTCTGCGAATGGCCCTGTTTGCCGTATTCCTTCAGCGCGGCGTTGACCTTATCGGTCGCGGCCTTGTTGCCCATGGCGGCGCTGGTCATGTCGGTCAGGCTGATTTTCGCCTCGCCCATCCAGTGCGTCATGTCCGCGCCGGCGAAATTCATCTTCTGATAGGCGGAGGCGATTGTTTCGCTGATGCTGCTGCCGGATTCCAGAGCCGACTGCAATTGCTCCGTGGCTTCCTTGGCCTTCTGCTGGCGGCTGATGAAAGCCGACAACGCTGCTCCGGCCACGGCGAGTGCGATGCCCCACGGGCCGCCAAGCAGGCTCATGACACTGCTGCCGATCGCCTTGAAACCAGCGGTCTTCAACTCGGCCTTGCCGGCGGAGGTCCCGAAAGCATCAATCTGTTCGGAAGCGCTCATCGAAGATGCCTTGAACATCTGGAATGCGGTCTGCGCGGATGCGAGCGCCGTCTTGACGCGTTGGATCGGGTCGATGGCCAGGCCGATGTTGTTGGCCATGGTGCTGGTGCTGCCGTTGAGATTGCCTGCGGCCTTATGCACCGCGCCGAACACGCCGACCAATGATGCCATGACCACAAGCGTCTGCTGCGCTCCGGACGGCAAACCGGCGAACGCGTCAACCAGCGTATCCAAGCCATGCACCATCTTACGCAAAGGCCCCTGAGCGCCCTCGCCAACGGAAATCATCAGAGACTCCATCGAACCACTCAGATTCTCCAGATCACCCTTGAGGTTGTTGTTCTTCGCAGCCGCCTGCTCGGTGGCGTACCCGCTTTCGGACACGGCCTTCGTCCACTTGTTGACACCGGACTCGCCCGCCTCGTAAAGATAATTCGCGGCCTTGATTGCATAGCTGCCGAAAATGGTCGCGTTAGCCTGGTTGCGCTGCTCGTCAGTCAGGCCCTTTTCGGCCTTCTGCAATTGGCCGGCGAAGTTCGCCATGCCGACGAAATGATGTTGAGCGTCATATGCGCTGATACCCAATTCCTTCATCGTATTGGACGCTTCGGCGGACGGCGCGGCCAGTTTCATCAGCATGCTGTTCAATTGGGTGCCGGCCTCGGCGCCGATGGTGCCGTTCTGCGCGAACAGGGCCAGTACGCCGGTGGTCTCCTGCACGTTCATGCCGAAACTGTTCGCCTGCGCTCCGCAATTGTTCAACGCCTCGCCGAAATCGGAGACATTGCCGACGGCCTTGCCGGCGCCAGCGGCGAGCGTATCGGCCACCTGCGAGGCCTGAGACCCTTTCAGATGGAACATGCTCAACGCGTTGGCCATGTATTCGGCGGCATCACCAACGGCCATTCCATCGGACGCGGCCAGATTCAAAGCGCCAGACAAACCACCAGTGAGAATATCCGTGACGCTCATGCCGGCCTTGCCGAGATCGTTGATCGCGTCGGCGGAGTCCGAAGCGGAATAAACGGTCGATGCGCCTGCCTCGATGGCGGCGGCACGCAGCTGGTCCATTTGCGCGCTGGTCGCGCCGGTGTTCGCCTGCACGGTGCTCATCTGCTGGTCGAAGTCTGCGGCCATCTTGACTGCGGCCACGCCGAAAGCGGCCACGGCCAATCCGGCAGCAGTCATGCCGCTGGCGATGAGCGCGGACTTGCGCCCGGTATTCTCCATGCCCGAAGCAACCGTCTTCGCAGTGCTTCCGGCGCGGGTCATCGCCGCCTCATAAGAGGCTGTGTCCGCCATCAACCGGATGACGATGTTCTTGTTCTCCGCCAAAGCATCCTCCAAAAATCAGGTCAAATGCGCCACCAAGGCGTTCGCGGCCGGATTGTCCCTGCCATTCGCATCAGTCCACCGTTTCATGGCCTGCTGCATGTGCGCAGTGGCCCAGCAGACGCTGGTTTCGGCATGCAATGTAAGTTCACCCTTCGGGTCTTGGCAGATCGTGCGAGGCAAACCGCACATGGGGCATAAGGACCGTTCGTATTCAGCCAACGAACGCATCCAATTGCGTTCCGTCTCATCCCATTCGACCTCATCGCCCTCACTCGGGCGCCAGCCCATAAAACGCTTATAGCTGATGCCGAGCTGGCGGCAGATGCGTAGGTCCTCGACTAGTTGCGGAGAACCTGCGAGGCGAGGTCGAATGCCGCTTTTGGGTCCGCTGCGGTGCCGTTCAGTTCGGCGATGGCCTGCCAGAGCGGCGTGAACTGCCCATCGGTCAATTCGTCGAACAAATCACGGAACGCCTGTTCGGTCTTGTCCTCGTCGGACACCGGCTTGCCGCCGATGGTCGCGGAATCAAGCATGAGCGGCAATGCCGCGGCGGCGGTGCCGAACATGTCGTTCGTGCCGTTGTCATTGCGGTGCGCGGCCAATGCCTGCGCCCACTTGCTTACCGGCAATGCCCGCAACGTGAGCTTCAATGTCTCCGCATCCGCCTGTTCGCGCAGCTCTTCGATGCGCCGCGCGGTAGCCTTCGCCTGCCGGTTCGTCCCAGCCTCCGTGATTTGTTCGCGCGTGGTCTCCTCGGCCAGCGCATCACCCAATCTGGCGATGTCCTCGGCGATCTGCTGGTTGAGGATGATATCGACCTCGCGCGTGCGCCTGGTGACTTTAAGCATTGTTGTTCCTTCGCTCTAATATTCATGTTCCTTTGCCGGAAAAGAAAAAAGAGGGTCCCGCACCGGCGAAAGGGACGAAAGTCCGATGCGGGAAGAATCAATCAGGCGACCTTCACGTTCTCCGCCCAGCCTGGAGCGCGGACGGAGAAATTGACCTTACTGCGCAGCACGCTGTTCGCGGCGATCGCCACCTTGGCACTCATGCCAACACGGACCGCGTACACGTTCACAATGTCGCCGGCGACAAAGGTCTCATCCGTCTTCTTGCCATAGCGGCGCACGAAGTATCCTTCCGTACCCTCGTCAAGCGTCTCCATGGCTACGTTCTGCGCGGAGTGCTCCGTGTTCGTATTGTCGATGACCTCGATGCTCGAGCCGCTGATCTTCTTGCGTCCGGGATTCTCGTAATCCTGCGCACTGTTCTCACGCTGGTCTGAAATGGAATCCTGCGACGGCGAGCATGACCAGCCACCAAGCGTGACGTAATTGGACAGGTCGGTTCCGGCGTTGATCTCATCGGCGGTCGGCTTCTGAATGTTCGCGATGGACGGCACCCAGATCGTGTTGACCAGACCGTCCGCCGGTGTGGAAGGAACTTCAGTTCCAAGAGTCAAAACCATGACTCCTCCTTATAAATATTGGGTCACATGCGTGACCAGTTGAATTTGAAAGTCAATAGGCGCACCTGATAGAGCAGGCTCGTGTCCTCTGCGGTGAGTCCGGCCGCATATGCGCCGGAATCGGAGAACAGGGTCAGACATCCGGTGTCGAAGCCCTGCGCGACGAACCGTTTGCCGGCCAAGGCTGGAATCATGAGGTCATCGGCCAGCACGTTGACGGAATCGGTGGTGGTGCTCACAATGCGCACCAGCAGAGTGCCGATGCCGCAATGCACGTGTTGCGTCTCCCCGACTATGTGGCCGTTCGTGGTGACGGTCTCGATAATCCACGGTGGCTTGTCGGTCGGTTTCGGCGCGGTCTGCCGGTACACCTTCCAACCTTCAGCCGGTTTCGGCACATGGTCGAGAATCGTGTTCGACAAGGTCATTATCGACTGCACTAGAATCCCTCCACTGCGGCACGAGCCACATATTCCGCGAGCTTCGGAAGCTCTTCCTCGCCATGCTCGTAGAACCGGTGCGTTCCACCACCTTTAGCGGTTCCGAAGAACGCGATGTTGGCGAGGCTGCCGGCGCCGCCCTTCGACGGGCCGATCTCGGCTGTGATGCGTCCCGGCGCTTCCTTCACCTCGTAGGTGATGGGGATGCGTCGAAATGCCTTGTTGCCTGAGCCGGAGAGGTCTTCGCGAATGTCGTTTTTGACGTTCTGCGCACCTTTCTTCACGACCATGGTGATGGCCGCGCGGCGGGCGACTCCTTTGGAGAGCAGCTTGTCGGCGAAGGCGGTCAGCTCGGACGCGTCGAACAGGCTTGTGACGCTCATGCGTCCTCCTTCACGTTCCAGCGGCAGG
>ERZ779705.1657-NODE-1657-length-13817-cov-3.408371_pt1 | contig 13817 bp, 10 predicted proteins | sample MGYA00511385_ERZ779705 | MGnify/ENA primary metagenome ERZ779705 (study PRJEB29588, sample SAMEA2145301) | human gut metagenome | biome: human gut; feature: human-associated habitat; material: faeces | place: Denmark | collected 2008/2010 ... | reverse complement strand
TACTGGTAGACGGAGAATTCAAGGAAGAATTAAAAGATGTAACACTGGTGTTCAGAGGAAGCCAGAATCAGAGAATCATTGATGTACAGGAAAGCCGGAATCAGGGAACGGTTGTGCTTAAGGATTTTTAACAAAATATAGAAATCTACAGGACCTGCCACTGGCAGCTCCCTACAGATGCTTTGGCAACGACAAAAAAGCCCTTAACTATGGTTATTAACCACAGCTAAGGGCTTAGTTTATAATATGGAATTTGTTCAGAGCCAAGCTCCGAACTTTAGTCTGCAAGCCACCTGTTAATTGTTCCGTTACCCATAAACCACTGGATAACAAGAATAATGGCACTTGCTATGACTGTTATCAATTTGTTATCAAAAGACTAATCGAAATCGCTGAAACCCGCATAAACACTGGCTTTTTTAAGCAACTCGATTTATTCAAACTCAATCGTTCCAGGTGGCTTACTCGTCAGATCATAAAATACTCGATTGACTCCCTTCACCTCATTTATAATTCTACTCATTACCTTTTGCAATACATCATATGGTATCTCAGCACTGTCTGCTGTCATGAAATCCACAGTATTAACTGCTCTTAATGCAACGGCATAGTCATAAGTTCTCTCGTCACCCATTACACCTACTGAACGCATATTTGTAAGGGCTGCAAAGTACTGTCCGATGCTGCGGTCTAGTCCTGCGTTTGCGATTTCTTCACGGTAGATTGCATCTGCTTCCTGAACAATTTTAACCTTGTCGGCTGTTACTTCACCGATAATTCTAATTCCGAGTCCCGGACCTGGAAACGGCTGACGGAATACAAGATTTTCAGGTATTCCGAGTTCAAGACCGGCTTTGCGAACCTCATCCTTAAACAGATTTCTGAGTGGCTCAATGATTTCTTTGAAGTCTACGAAATCAGGAAGTCCTCCTACATTATGATGCGATTTGATTACGGCAGATTCTCCGCCAAGTCCGCTTTCTACAACGTCAGGATAAATTGTTCCCTGTGCCAGGAAGTCAACGGCTCCGATTTTCTTTGCTTCTTCCTCAAAGACACGGATAAATTCTTCACCGATAATTTTTCTTTTCTGCTCAGGCTCTGTAACTCCTGCAAGCTTGTCATAATAACGTTGCTGTGCATTTACTCGTATAAAGTTTAAGTCAAACTGACCATTTGGTCCGAATACATTTTCTACTTCGTCGCCTTCGTCTTTTCTGAGTAAACCGTGGTCTACAAATACGCATGTAAGCTGTTTTCCAATGGCTCTTGACAAAAGTCCTGCTGCCACCGACGAATCTACTCCGCCGGACAATGCAAGTAAAACTTTACCGTTTCCGACTTTGTTGCGTATCTCTTCTATAGATTCTTTTACAAACGAATCCATTCTCCATGTGCCTGCACATCCACAAACTTCACGGACAAAATTATAAATCATTTTTGTTCCGTTTTCTGTATGAAGCACTTCAGGATGGAACTGTATCGCATAAAGATTCTTGCTTACATTCTGTGTTGCTGCTATTGGGCAGTCAGCGGTTGAAGCTGTAACTTCAAATCCCGGTGCTGCCTCGGCAATTCTGTCAAAATGGCTCATCCAACATATTGATTTCTTCGGAAGATTTTTTTGAAGAACCGAATTTTCTGTAAATTCAATCTCTGTCTTTCCATATTCTCCAACTTCCGGAGTAATTACTTTGCCGCCAAGTACATGCATCATAAGCTGTGCTCCGTAGCAAAGTCCAAGTACCGGAATTCCAAGTTCAAACAACTCTTTTGAGTATGTTGGCGAATCTTCTTCATAACAGCTGTTTGGTCCACCTGTAAGAATAATTCCCTTTGGATTCATCGCCTTGATTTCTTCAATTCCTGTACGATAAGAATATATTTCACAATATACATTGCATTCACGGACACGTCTTGCAACAAGCTGATTATACTGTCCGCCAAAATCAATGACTATTACTTTTTCCTTATCCATTGATATTCATCCTGCCATTTACAAATATTTTTATTTATAAATAGCTTTTCCTTTCATAAATTTTCGTAAAACCTCTGTTTTCTATTATAAATTAGGCTCTTTGCAATGACAAGAGCTAATTTTATTTTTCATTCTCAGTCTTGAAGTATCTTACCAACTTTCTCAATCAAACTCACATCTGCTGGCAGCCAATCCACTTCATAGAGTTGTTCTTTTTGAAGCCATTTCGCTGCCTCATGTTCTTTTAACTCAAGATTTCCAGATACTACCTCACACAAAAAACATTTCATTGATAAATGAAATTCAGGATAATTATATTCTACTGTATCTATAAGTTCTCCTACCTTTATTTTTGTTGCAAGTTCCTCAATAATTTCTCTTTCTAATGCTTCCTGTGAGGTTTCTCCCTGTTCTATTTTTCCTCCTGGGAATTCCCAACCCCCTTTAAATTCTCCGTATCCTCTCTGTGTTGCAAATATTTTTTTCGGTGATTTCATATCATCACATATAACTGCCGCAACTACAGTTACTATTTTTTTATCTGTTTTCATACTTTTTTATTAAATCCTTCCTGTTTTGTGCTAAGCTTCTCAGCCAACAAAATACTCATAAATATCTTCACGAACAGAATGTTCCAGTTTCATTTTAAAATTCATTATAGGAAGTTTCTGTCCATTGTCATTCTCTATTTCAGTCTGCATATAATCAATAGGCGAAACTTTTCCCATATAATAAAAATCAGTTCCTTCACCGTCACATTTCTTGATAAATAAATATATTTTCAAACCTATTTTACTATAATTTATAATCTTCTGGCTCTCTGGACTTTCAAGGCTTACTTTACTTCTTGTCATCCAACTAAATAGCTGATTATTTATAAACTGATCCTCATATTTTGTGCTGTTTGCTATATCATCTTTTTTCTCATATGTTACAAATATCGGACATGTATTATGTTTAATTCTGTAACCATAAACTGTAGAACTGTCATCATGCTCCCAGTTTAATATTCGGCATACATCTTTTCTTGAATATTTTTCATACAAAACAAGATTATCCTCATCGTGATTTTTAAATAAATCCTCATATCTTTTCAAGCCATATTTTACGAGACTTTCCACCTCATTTACAAATGCATTATTACTAAATAATGAATAAAACGCTGATGCACGTCTCAACATTCCATTTTTTGCATAATCCATACTTATAAATTCAATATTACTATATCTTTTCTTTTCCGACGGTGCATTTACAAACACTTTACCTAAAACATTTAATGCTGATACATAATCCGCTTCACGATATATTTCTCCCTTTTCTTCAAGAAGTTCTCTATAAGTATCTGGACTCATTTTTTCATTATTTAAAATACATTTAAGCATCAACAGCTCATGTACTCTCTTTCCGTTTACAAGAGAAGATATAAATTCAAGTATTGCTTCTTCTCTATCTCCAAACATAATGTTAAAATCTTTATCTACTGTTTTTACAAATTGATCATAAGATCTTGAATATTGAATAAATAACATCGGATCAATTTCACCGTATTCATAAAAATCAAGTATATTTGGTACTCTCCCAAGTTTATATTTTAATGCAAAGTATTTCTCTTTCAAAAAACTCTTTGTTGTTTTGGAACTGTCAATCGACTCAAATATTCTTTTTTTACTTATCTCATCAAAATGAATTGTTGACTCGCCCGGTATTACTCTCGAACCTTCCCTTACATATTTGCGGATTGTATCCTTGTTATATGTTCTATCCCCCGACAAAGCAATCGGAATCATAAAATTATTCATATAATTTCCAATAAAATCAAGTATCACTACATATTCTTTACCTGCATATTTTCTAAGCCCACGTCCCAATTGCTGAATAAATACTATGGGTGATTCTGTGGGTCTTAACATAATTACCTGATTTACTGCCGGGACGTCAACACCTTCATTAAATATGTCAACCGTAAGAATATAATCAAGTGCATTCTCCTGCTCATTTTGCTCCAAACGTAATATAGCATCTTCTCTTTCATTCTGCGAACTATCACCTGTAAGAACAATGGTTCTCAATCCTCTCATGTTAAATTTTACAGATAAAGTTTTCGCTTCTTCCTTGCTGCTGCAAAACATAAGTCCCCTCACTCTATCCCCCGAATATCCATAATATTCTATCTGTTGCATAATATATTGCACTCTGTCATCACAAACCAACTTTGCAAAATTTTGCACATTTTTTAAATCATCATCATCAATTACATGCCCATCAACTTCCAAATCTGTTATTCCGAAATAATGAAACGGACACAGTAACTTTTCTTCCATTGCCTGTTGCAAACGAATTTCATAGGCTATATTGTGATTAAAAAGTCCATATATATCATAACCATCTGTCCTATCAGGAGATGCTGTCATTCCCATCCAAAACCTTGGTGTAAAATAATTCATTATCCTCTGATAACTATCAGCTCCCGCACGATGCACCTCATCAATTATTATAATATCAAAATCATTTGCATTAAATTTCTTCATTATATCTTCACGTGCCATCATCTGCATTGTAGAAAATAAAATGTCTGATTTATAATTCTTTGAGTTTCCCGACAAAAGTCCAAAACTATATCTTTCTCCAAATACATTTTTATAACTTCTAAGTGCCTGTTTAGCTATCTGCTCTCTATGTACCAAAAAAAGTGCTCTAACATTTCTACCTGTCTCCTTTGCCCGTTTCTGCAACATTTCTCTAAGTGCAAATGCAGACGCATATGTTTTCCCCGTTCCTGTTGAACTTATAAGAAGTGCCCTGTTTTCACCACTTTCATACAAATCCATTACACTCTCAATGAATTTAACCTGCATGCTGTTTGGTTCTAACTTATACTTTTCAATACTTATAACTTCACTTTCTCTTGCAAGTTTCTGCTGTTCCTTTTTTATTTTATATCTTATACGATAATCTTCTATAAAATCAACATAATCACATGCTCTTTCGCTATTCCAAAGCCTGTCAAATTCTGAAATTATATCTTTGGCTACTGCTCCATTTTCACTTGAAACAATCTTTGTATTCCATTCTTGATTTACTGTTATAGCTGATGCTGTTAGATTAGAACTTCCCACAATTATGCGATAAATTTTTCCATCTTTAAAAATATACCCTTTGGTATGAAATCCATCCTTTTCTCCTTCTGTCTGATACATTTTTAAACTAATATTCTTTAATGAATTTAATTTATCAAATGCCTCCGGCTCACTGAATGTCAAATAATCCGTTGTAAGTATCCTCCCCGGTATCCCTCTGCTTTCCAATTGTTTAAATACCTGAAGAAGCGGTGCTATTCCACTCATTTTTATAAATGCAACACTTATCGAAAATGCATCACAATGCAAAAGTTCATACTCTAATGAAGAAAGAACCTTTTTCCCATTTTGATAATCATTTGAAATAAATTCCGGTCTGTATGCAAGACTTGAATTATGTGTATAGTCAACAAATGCTGTATCAAGCCCGGATTTTAACTGATTTAATTTTATATTTCTCTCCATAACATTTCTCCCTCTTCCACAAAATTTGCTACCCACAACCTTTATTCCTAACTACATTCTACACACTTTCTCTTTTTTCAGCAACACGTCCAAAAACTATGTTATACTATATTTAAGATTTTGGGGTCAAAAGGTATTTTGACCCTTGCATCATACCTAAAGAACCATTTAAAAAGCACAACCAAGGAGGGTAATGTCCAAATGAAAATGAAAAAGAAAAAACAAGACAACAGACTGTCGCTCAAAAAAATAATTTCAATATCAGCCGTTACTGCTGTATTATGCACAAGCACATTAACACCGGCTTCAATAGCAACCGAGACATCTACAGCAAAAACGTTAAGCACAAAGGAAATCACGGCTACTGAAGGCCCTGTTATGACAAAAGAACCGGCTGCTACTAAAAAGCCTGACACCACTAAAAAACCAACTACTACTAAAAAGCCAACTTCAACTAAAAAGCCAACTGCTGCTAAAAAGCCAACTGCTACTAAGAAAAAGAAAAGCAATATTACAAAAATTACTATCAGCGCTGCCGGTGATTGTACTCTCGGCTCTGACTACAAGTCACCGTCCAGCGTAAATTTCTATGCAAAATATAACGAGAAAAAAAATGCTTCTTATTTTTTTAAGAATGTCAAAAAGATATTTAAAAATGATGATTTGACTCTTGTCAATTTCGAGGGTACTTTGACCAAAAGGAATACCCGTGCTCAAAAGACTTTTGCTTTCAAGGGAAATCCTTCATATTTAAAGATTTTACAAAAAGGAAATGTCGATGCTGTTTCTTTTGCAAATAACCACTGCCGTGATTACGGTGATGGCAGCTATCAGGATACTATTTCTGTTTTTAAAAAGAATAAAATGCCTTATGCTTCTTACGGTAAAGTTTCTGTTTATAAAACTAAGGGCAAAAAAATCGGTATGATTGCTGTCAACGGTCTTGAGGGTGTTTCATCAAGTGAATATTACATAAAAAAAGGTATTCAAAAACTCAAAAAGAAAAAAGTCAATCTCATCATTGTAAGTATGCACGCAGGTATTGAAAAGACAAGTTCGATAAACGATGTACAGAAAAGCATTGCTCATTATGCGGTTCAACATGGTGCAAATCTTGTACTCGGACATCATCCTCATACTTTACAGGGTATAGAAAAATACAAGGGGGCTTACATTGTCTACAGCCTTGCCAATTTCTGTTTTGGCGGAAACACAAATCCTGCCGATAAAGACACTATGATTTTTCAGCAGACTTTTACTTTCAAGAACAAAAAGTTAAAGAAAACTAAAGATGTAAAAATTATTCCTTGCAAAGTTTCATCTTCAAACAGCATAAATAATTATCAACCTACCCCTGCTAAAGGAGCAGCAAAAAAACGCATTATATCAAAAATGAACAGCTTCTGTAAACCTTATAATTTAAGTTTTAATAAAAATGGGAAATTAAAATAAAAATCACAAAGAGCGTGTGAATAATACTTTTCTCTTTTCACACGCTCTTATTTATTACATCCATCCCCTGATTATCAAACTAATCCTCGATTATCAAATTGCTCTTCTATTATCGAATCATTCCACAATTATCAATGACTATCACCTGTTATCACTCAATTATGCCATGTATTGTTTCCAAAAATACTGCCGGCAGAAATGGCTTTGTGATATAATCTTCTACACCCATTTCCCGTGCTTTCTCTATTGTATCATAATCTCGTGTTGCTGTTATAAAGGCTGCTTTGACATCTGAGAATCCGCGTATCTGTGATAATGTATCAAAACCGTCCATCTCAGGCATTTCAATGTCAAGCAGCAAAAGGTCAATTTCTTTTTCTTTAACTATTTCGATTGCCTCTTTTCCGCTTTGTGCCGTAAGTATCTCATACATAGGCTCGTCTTTACATATTCCCTTCACCAGCATAAGGTTCATTTTCTGGTCATCTACAACAAGTATTGTCCGCTTCAATTCATCAGTCTGCTTCATGTCATAGTTTTTATCTTCGTCAATCATCTGAAGCATAATATCTGCAATTTCAGGGTCAAATTGTGTTCCTTTTCCCTTTTCAATTTCTCCACGGACAACCTCCTGCGGCAAAGCATTTCTGTAACTTCTGTTTGATGCCATTGCATCGTAGCTGTCTGCCACTGCTATTATTCGTGCAATCTCAGGTATATTTTCGCCTTTTAATCCGCTTGGATATCCTGTTCCGTCATAATGTTCATGATGATATTTTGCACCAATACCCAAGTCCTTAAATCTTCGTATTCCTTTTAAAATATGATATCCTGTTACCGGATGAAGTTTTATCATTGAAAACTCCTGCTCTGTAAGTTTTCCGGGCTTGTTTATTATTGCATCAGGTATCCTTATCTTTCCCATATCATGAAGTAATGCTACCCTGTATATCTCATCCTGTTCTCTCTTCGACTTGCCCATTCGCGCCGAGATTTCCCTGCTGTACTTTGCCACTCTCTCTGAATGACCTTTTGTGTATTTATCTTTCGCATCAATTGTTTTTGCAAGTGCCTGCATTACACTGTCATTTATCTCAATAAGCTGATTGTTTGTCTCATCAAGTTCATTTAATGTGCGCATTGTAATTTTTCTTGACATCGTACAAAAAACAACAATTATTATGTAAAGCGCTATACTCAGCGATACATCATACATAATAAGTCTGCTTGTTTTTTGATACAGCTTGTCATTATTTACAATCATAACAGCATACCACTCACCCATAATCGGGGCAGAAAATACCGTAACTTTTCCGCTCTTCATATTATATGTAAAAGTCTGCTCTTTGCCTGATTTTACTTTATTATAAATAGGTGCCATTTCACCTCTTGAATAATCTTTGCCAATGCTTTTATTATTTGAATGTGTAATGACAAGTCCGGTCTTATCACACACAAATCCATAACCGTGACCATTAAATTTTATAGCTTCTGTCTCTTCCTGAAGAGTTCCAAGTTCTATATCCAAAGATATAACACTCTCCTTGTCCTCCAGAAGCTGGCTTATCGAAACCATAATAGTCCCTGTCTGTGCATCAAGATACGGCTGTACAAATGCAGGCTCGCCGTTTGCGGCAACAGCCGCTTTATACCATTCTCTATCCTGCGGCACATAATCTTTTTCAGGCTGCCAGCCTATTCCATCAAGATATTCTCCATTGAAAAGTCCATAAATTCCCGTAAAACTTTTATCTACATCTCTCTTGTAATATTTTGACTCCTGTGTAAGAAAATTTAAAATATCATCACCGCTGTAATTTTCACGCAGCATATATTCTACGGTAATAGCCGTAAGTTCAACTGCATCCATTCCTCTCGACAAATATGCATCCATCTGCTCTTTCTGTTGCTTTAATGCACTTTCTCCCACCGAAAGAGTATCATCCACAGCCTTTTTATAAAATGCCTGAATTGTACAAAACGACAAAATTGCAATCGCAAAAAAGCATACTACCAATGTCGCAATATACTGTCTCTTATTGATTTTTTTCATATGGCTCCATTCCCCTTATCATTCTGCTCTGAAACAAATAATTCATTTCTATGTAAGTTATTTTTATACATAAACAACTAAAAAATATAAATTTGCTTTGATTATATCAAAATATATTGTCCTATGCCATAAAAATATATAAATAAAGTAAAAAATGACTGCATATCAGCTTTTTTCAAAATATACAGTCACATTTTTATCATATTTTTTGTTTTAATTATTCATATTTATTCTGCTGTTTACAGATAAACTTTTCAATTTAAGCAATAAATCTTAGACAATAAATCTGCTCATATCTCCGACAAGTCCCTCTGCCTGCTGTGCCATCTCATCACAACTCTGTGCAACTCCTGTCATAAGTGCTTCAAGTTCCTGTGATGATGCTGTCACCTCTTCTGTAGATGCAGCCGTACTCTCAGTTCCTTTTTCTATGTTGCGCACTTTGTCAGATATATCGTTGACAGTTTCTGTCATGTTCTTTGTTATGCGATTTATGTCAACAAGCTTTTCGTTTGTAAATGATATTCCGCTGAATACTTTATCAAACTGTTCAATAACCTGTTTTGTATATGATGCATTTTCTTCATTACTTCCTACAACATTATCAATATCTCTGTGGCATTCCTCAAAATCAGTAGTCAATGAATCAATAATATCTTTAATGTTGTTAAGCTCCGCTGATGTATTCTCGGCAAGTGTCTTTATATTTCCTGCAACCACGGCAAATCCATGTCCTGCCTCTCCTGCTCTTGCTGCTTCTATGCTTGCATTGAGAGATAAAAGGTTTGTTTGAACAGCTATTTCTTCAATAACATTCAATATCTGAGTCATATGTTTAATAGATTCATTTGTCTCATTTATCTTTGTTGCTATTCCGGAAATCTGTTCTGTCATTTCGGCACTTCCCTTGCTCATAAGCTCAACTTTTTCTTTCATCTCATTACTTGAGACATTGAGCTGTTCCACATACTCACTTACATTGTTTACACTCAAGTTCATTTCTTTACCGTCACCTGACATAACCTCAACATTGTTTGCAATTTCAGAAAGTAAATCGACCTGAGTTGTAACGTCTGTTGCAACATGCTCAATAGCTTTTGCAACCTGAGAAGTAGCCGTCAACGCTGTTTCTGTCTTTCCCTTTATATCTGTACTGTTGTTTTGTACTGTTCCGGCTGTCTCTTTTGCCTTGGAAATACTGTCTCTAAATGATTTGATGGCAAGATTGGTATGTGCCACCATCTGTCCCAATTCATCTGACCTTGAAACAACTTTGCCATCCAGAGTGCTTGACAAATCACCTGATGCAACTGACTCAAGTTTACCGCGCACCCTCTCGATAACTCCTACAAGCTGTCTTACAATTATGTATGATACAACGAGCATCAAAACTACAAGTACAACAGTAACTACTATCAGAAAACTTGCAGAACCGCTGAATATCTTTATAATTCTATTCAAACCTGTGGATTTCTGAACAATCCCCTGTATATCGTCTGAATAAATTCCTGTCGTAATAACCCAGTTCCACTTATCAAACTTCTGGCTGTAAGCAACCTTTGGTGCTACCGTCTTTCCATCCGATTTAGTAAAATAAAATTCATTAAATCCTCCACCCTCATCGGCAGTTTTCATGATAGACTGAATTATTTTTACTCCGTTTTTATCTGTAAGGTCATATCTGTTTGTTCCCTCCTGCTCCGGCAGAATTGGATGCATAACAAGATTATAATCGGTATCGTCAACCCAGAAATATCCTGAAGAATCATCTCCATATCTTAGATTGCGCAATGTTTCCAACGCATCTTTTTTCGCAGTATCTTCGTCAATCTTACCATCTTCACTAAGATTATAATAATATTCCACAGAACTTATTGCAGACTGAACCTCTGATTTAACTTCTGTTTTATATGATTCTAAAGTGTTCTCATATAAAACATTTTCCATTCTCTCCCGAATGTTTCCAAAAATCAATACTGTAATTCCAACTAAAATCAGACATGTCACCAAGACAACGCCTGAGAAAAATAAACTTAATTTATTCGCAAGTGATTTTTTCATACCCTTTACCCTTTCTTCCTTTATTTAATAATTTTTTTCAATAAACCTTACTCTATTAGTATATCACGCTATAATATAAAAATCCACAAAAATGTCGCATTTTCTCCTATTAACTTTCCGTTTTCGCATTTTAACGTACCTTATTTTAAAAAGGCGGATTAGAGACTTTCACCCATTAGAAACTTGCGCCGCCAGGTGCACCACAACGAAAGGACGCTCTCAATTTAGCGTCCTTTTATTTATCAAAATAAATCATTTAAATAAATTTATCTGTCATAATACGAATACAATATAACAATTTGAACATCACATTGCAATTTATATTGTACACCAAACATACACATGTTAAAATATTTATAGTCGCGACAATATTACAGGAGGATTAAAAATGCTCTGGTATTATATGTATCCATCTACCGAAGGAGTTACCGATTTACCATTTTACGTTGTGAGTATTGGTTTACATGAATTGCAGCCACGCATTGAACGGCCAAATGGCTATGACTACGACCAGTTTTTCTATAATTGCACCGGTTCAGGATGGTTAGAAATAAATAATCATAAATATGAATTGCCGGAAGGCTCCGCTTTTTTTATTCCAGCAAAAAAACCACATTGTTATTATCCGGATGGGGATGTGTGGGATATTCGCTGGATGGTACCCGGTGGAAACAGCCTGACACCTCTTTACCATAAATATAATTTAGAAAACGGAGGAGTCTTTACATTACATGACGAATCAGAACTTGATCGTATATTAAACCAAATCCGTATGGAACTTATTAAACACCCTAAAACAGGAAATGTACTGGCTGCCGGTTCTGTTTATCCATTTATTATAGAATTTATATACCAGACTATGTTGTATAATTCAACAGAATTTAATAACACACCTTATGAACAACAAATGCGTACTTTACAGGAGTACATCAAGATGCATTGTGTACACCCAATTTCTATAAGTGATTTATGCAAAGTATTAGCTGTATCACCTCAACATGTTTGTAGAATATTAAAAAAAACACTGGGTATACATCCAACTGAATATATAAATCAGGTACGTATCGAACTTGCATGTTCAATGTTGTTATACAGTAATCTTTCTATTAAAGAGATTGGAGAAAAATGTGGTTTTCAAAACACCAGCTATTTTTGCAAAAAATTTAAACAATTTGAACACTTAACTCCGCTGGAATACCGAAACAGTGTTATTTGATTACTATAATTATAACTTCAATTCTCAAACCAACTTATTAACTTCATATTTTATTCATTTGGAGATATTATTATGCGACTAAAAACTCTTATCAAAAAAACCAGTGCCATATTATTATAATCTGCTTTGAGCTTGTCACTTTTTTCAAATCCTAATAATTAGTGTCTGCTGATTGACACTAATTATGATTCTGCTTCGGCTGATTTTGACTTAACCATACAGAATAATTCAACTGTTTCCGTTGATAATATGGCTGCGCAGGTTGCACTTTATGACAATAACGAAAAGCTTGTGACAACCTCAGATGCTCCAATCAATACCATTGCATCTGACGAAAAACAAACTTCTACTGTGACAATCACAATAAAACAACCGAAATTATGGGATTGTGATAACCCAAATCTTTATACTGCCGTCATATCTTTATATGACAAAAAAACCTTTTTTCTTGAACCGGCTCTTTTTCCGCCGTTTCATTTTTTCTGTCTTAGCCATTTCTCTGGCTTTCTTTAACATTCGCTGTTTGGAACGATAATCCAGACTTTCGAACACACGCTTTGCCGGTTCACTTAATGATTCAATGACCTCTTTATCAAGATGAGCCATTCGCTGCCACCTCCAATTATATTCAGTGGGCTGTATGTATGCTTTTGATTTTTCTGTTGAATGTTTTGGGGAAATATGATATATTGATATTAGAAAAGGAAAGTACGCACTCCAAAGTGGATGCTCCCAGGTGGTTTTTAAATGTTCTTACGGACACCGCCTATCCTGTTTGCCGACAGGATAGGCATTTTTATTTTCGCTTGTTTCTCTTATTGAGAAAGGCAAGCAACGCTATAACAAGACTACCAAAGGCACATAACAATGTTAATATGCCGATGAAAATCGAAAGGATTTCAAAAGCTGTCATTCACGTCACCTCCCTTCCTATGTATTCCGGCAAGCCGGTCATTTGGTGTTGGGAGGCTACCACCCTGTCGTGGGTACTTTCCTATGGCTTACGCCATGCAACTAATATATCATTTTTCCCGCCATAATTCAACGATTTTCGTCAATTCATTTGCCCTTATTTTCCCCTATTTGCCTGATATTTTTTTATTGACCATCTCATGGAAATTGGTATTAAATAACTGATACAGACTACTGTCTTTTTCCATCGTATTATCAAACGGAACAATCTTATCGCCAAACCGGATAAGTCCCATTCCCGGCTCTGCTCCATTCACACAGGCAAGCTGCTCGGAAGAAATATCAAACAAATCTTCCACTGCTCCCTTGTCCATTGTTCCCTGATCCAGCAAAAGCATAAATTCGGAATTGGAAACCATTGTTTTGGTAGAACGGTTTCTCTGTGCATCGATCAGGTTCTGGCTCATCCCGGTACAGATACCACCACGCTTGCGGACCTCACGCCACATCTTCTCCAGTGCATGTAAACTGTATTCTTCTCCCCAAAGTTCGTGCATCTCATCCACATAAACCCAGGTAGCAACTCCATCCGACTGATTATAC
>ERZ779705.1654-NODE-1654-length-13829-cov-2.645855_pt1 | contig 13829 bp, 14 predicted proteins | sample MGYA00511385_ERZ779705 | MGnify/ENA primary metagenome ERZ779705 (study PRJEB29588, sample SAMEA2145301) | human gut metagenome | biome: human gut; feature: human-associated habitat; material: faeces | place: Denmark | collected 2008/2010 ... | reverse complement strand
AAACTGGGCTACAAGGATTCGAACCTTGAAATGCTGGAGTCAGAGTCCAGTGCCTTACCGTTTGGCGATAGCCCATCATTTTTTTGCTCTCTCGCTGAGCACTTGCTTAGTATATAACATCTTTTTTTAAAATGCAAGTGTTTTTTTTAATTTTTTTCAAAAAATTTTAATACGCACTAAAAAAAGTATCTGATACTTCTTTTTTCTCGTATCAGATACTTTTCAATCTATCGTCGTACGGCTCCGCCCTCATAAAACTTGCCGTCTTCCATAATCCAAACTCTAAAGTGATACTAAAGATAAGTGCAATTGCTTTGTAAGTTCCTCAAATAATATAAGTAACGCATCAACAACAGTATGACACAGCTCTATAATATATTCACAATCACGCTTCACTCCGCTTTGCATACGCATATAAATCTGATGCATTCTTTGAACAAAACTAAGAATTGCTTCAGGTGTATGAACCGATTCACTCAATCTTCCTCTTTCTACTTCCGGCTTTCTTACATATTTGCGAAGTTCTTTTTTAAGTTCTTCTTCATAGATACAATGATCTTTTAAATTTCCGGGGAAATTCTGATTGTGTGGAAAGGTAAAGTAATCAGCAACATAATGTGTAATCACTCCTAAATGTCTGCATGTATAGCTATCAAGACCTCTAATCGGGTCAAAATGTGATACCAGTTTACTGATTTCTTTCTCAAGTACATCAAAGGAATCCTCAATAGTATGTTTCCTTACTAAAAATGAAGGAATACAATCCGGTAATATACTTCCAATATAGAATGCTCCTTTATGATGTTTAACTGACTCCATACCTTCATTGTTCATCAAGTACCACGCCAATGAAATATGGGATTTCTTTCGCATATCATCCTCCTCACTGTGACATATACACGATTGACATCGCTGTCTTAATTTGTAACTACATTGTATAACACTTTTGTAATTTTTGCAATAGTTTTCTGACAATTTTTCTGAACTTTTTATATAAGTTCCACAATTTTCCATAATTATATAAACTCATTCAAAACCACGTTTGACTTGACAACAGCATAATATAACGTTAAAATATTGAGTGTTTATACATATAAAATAATTTATTGATTGGAGTTGATTTATTTGGATTCAAGTGACGCCTCGAAACTATTGATTTTATTTATACTGTTGTTGTTTTCTGCATTCTTTTCTTCTGCGGAAACATGTCTTACAACCGTAAACAAAATGCGTTTAAAATCTATGGCAGATGAAGGCAACAAAAAAGCTGCATTAGTTTTAAAACTAATCAGCAACCAGACAAAGATGCTTAGTTCCATTTTAATAGGAAATAACATCGTCAATCTTTCGGCATCTTCTCTTGCTACAACTTTTGCCATAAACCTGGCAAAAAAATCCGGTTTTTCAAATGCTACGAGCCTGATTACCGGTGCAGCTACAGGTATAATCACCATACTTGTTATTATTTTTGGAGAAATTCTTCCCAAATCAATAGCGACTATGAATGCAGACAAAATGTCACTTATTTATTCTAAACCAATTTATACGCTTACAGTTATATTAGGACCATTTGCTTATATATTTGATAAATTTTCCAAGCTGCTCTTAAAGATTTTTCATATTGATATTACAAAGCAGCCGGCAATTACAGAAAACGAACTTAGGACTATTGTTGATGTAAGCCATAAAGAGGGAGTTATCGAAAGCGAAGAACGCCAGATGATTACAAATGTTGTTGATTTTGGTGATTCTCTTGCAAAAGATGTGATGGTTCCCAAAATGGATGTAGAATTTGTTGAGCTTAGTCTGACATATGATGAGCTTATCGAAAGCTACTCAAAAGAAAAATTTACACGTATGCCTGTTTATGACGACAGCAGGGATAATGTAGTTGGAATTATAAACCTCAAGGATATCTTCTTTTATCAGGGGGACAAAAAGGATTTCAAGATTTCTGACGTAATGCGTGAAGCATATTTTACCTATGAATATAAAAAAATCTCTGAACTTTTCTTTGAAATGAAAGAAGCATCCATTCCTATGGCAATAGTCCTGGATGAATATGGCTCTACATCCGGCATACTTACAATAGAGGATCTGATAGAAGAAATTGTAGGTGAGATAAGGGACGAATACGATGCCAACGAAGAAGATGATATCACCAAAACTGATGACGGTGATTACATTCTTTTAGGTGTCGCTAAACTTGATGACATTGATGAGGAACTCGGAATTAAAATCGAATCTGAAGACTATGATTCCATCGCAGGACACATTATAAATCTTTTGGATCATTTTCCTGATGCCGGCGAAACTGTTTCGGATGATTATGCTGAATATACGGTTCTTGAAGCCGCCAAAAATCATATTGATAAAGTAAAACTTCATCTTCTCCAAAAACCGGAAGATGATGATGATATAAATGATAACGATAAAGAAGCACATGCTATATAGGCTGTGCTTCTTTTTTCACAATATATGAACTCAAATTCTTTGATAATACCATCTGAATTCAAATTTCAGGATATATTCTGGGGTCTGCAATCCTCAAACAGGCATTTTTCTATATTCTGACCAACCTGCCTGTCAACGGCACCTCCACCACTCTCAGCTATGCATCTCTTAAAATTGCAACGTCTCACAAGTCCGCTTCTGCCATACATCAACACTCCTGCACCTGACTTGCCTCTGCAGTTGACAAATACACATTTCTCTATTTCACCGCCTTGTGTATATATTGCACCATCCTGACAGAAATTAAAGATACATTCTTTTATCTGCGGACGATACGCATTAAACACTGCTCTTCCTCCATTCATGTTTCTAAACATGGAATTTTTTAATATTATCTTTGTACCCTTGACATTTATACCGCCTGTCTTAAGTGCTCCGTCAAACTCACTGTTTAATATCTCACATTGTTTTGCATTTTCAAGATAAAGCATGTCTGATTCCTGAAGATAATTGCAGATAATTCTTGCATTTTTCATTTTTATACTGCCCGCACATCTTATAGGATAATTGAGATACAGTGACGCATTTAAAATATTCAAAGCTCCTTTTGTCTCTACATAAACAGGACAGTCAATTATCGTAGATTTGTTCAAAAACATTTCATCGGAAACTTTCATTTCACCACGCTTTGAAATAACCTGAACAAACTCTGCCCCCGTAGGATGACATGCAACATACTCAAAACCACTGTTTTCCTCTGTAGCAATCCCCGAGTAAAATACTGCCGCACCATATTCAGCTACATTGCAGTTGGTAAAGTGGCATTTATTTAACTTTATGCTGTCAGTCGCAAATACCGCACCTCCACGTCTTGCTTCACAATCCGTAAACCTGCAGTCTCTTATACTGCCGTCACCTCCGCGTGCCATAACTGCACCTCCGTCTTCCGGAGAATAACAGCGGCTGAAGCTGCATCTTTCTATATCAAGTCTTTTTCCCCAGAAACGTATCGCAGCACCTCTTGTGGTATGGTATATATTAGAATCTTTAACACTAACTTCTCCTGCTTCGGCTCTGATAAACATTCCGTAATTTCTGCAGTCTGCCTCACATTTTTCCACAATCACCCTGCTGTAATCATCCTTAACATTTATGCATGCCCTGTGACTGTCACTTTTTCTTATAAATTTACTGTTTATAATTTCAAGTGTGCCGCCGTCAAGCAGTATATTTCCGTAAATTCGGACAAGTGCATGATCAAACACAAGCTTTGTTCCCCTTGCAAGAATAATGTCATCATATATTTGACACCTGTCTGTTATTCTTACTTCCTTCTTTTCGTTTATCTCTCTCTGTGTACACTCAACTGATTCATAAATCTGAAGTGCAAAATACTTAAGATCAATAAGTTCAATTTTAGGATATAAATTCTTTATTATCTTGGCAAGTTCAAAGCATTCTTTCACATTATCTTCAAAAGCACATACAATGTATTTTTTTACCAATTCGTAAATATTCTCTGAAACACCGAGTTTCAGTGCAAATTTTAATGCAAATTTATTCTCCTCAGGAGATATAAAATTATCTGCCATTGCCACATTCACTAAATCCATCAGGAAAATTATCTTTTCCTCACCTGTCTTTAAATTGTCTAAAATATATTCAACGACAGTTTCATGTTCATTCAGATTTCTAAGCGCCCATGCTATATCCCCTGCGTTCATTTTAAGACCATACTTCATAAGGCGTTCCAGCTCAAAATTGTTCAATGGCTTAATATTTCTGTTGAGTTTTGCCTGCATGGTAACTGCCGATGTGTACATAACTTTAAATTCTGTGCTGTATGAACAAAACGGGTGCTCCGGCGTAAGAAATATCTTCCGCCTGCAATTAAACTTGGTTAATATATCTAATATCATCAGCCGTCCCCCTTTTTTCAATTCGCTGAATTTCAAAGTCATCATCATAAACATTAAATATCTGGTTTTCATTTGGATTGCATTCCCTGCATATGCAGTTTTTAATATACTGTCCAAACTTTTGATACTTAAAATATATTGCTGCTCCGAGATATTTTGCATTACATTCGTCAAACACGCAATCCTCACATTCCACATTGCCGATAGATTCGGAATACAAAGCAGCCCCATACTCGGCGGTACATTTTATAAACTCACAATTTTTTATCTCTACCCTTGCTCTGTTATATAATGATACCGCCCCACAATCACAATTGATAAAACGCCATCTCGTTATAACTGCCGACCTGCCATAAAACGACACCGACCTGCTGCCCGCAGCATTGCTTACTATCGTATCTGTCAATATAAGACGTCCCGATGTCTGCTTCATAACTCCGCTAAACTGACCGCAGTCGATAAATGAATCTGAAATCTGCACTATCGCTGCATTGTCAATCTGCATAAAATACTCATAATCGTTTTTTAAAACTCTTACTCTTGTATTATATAGTCTTATTCTTCCTCCATTTACCTTTATCCTGCCATATATTTTCAAGATGCCGCCGCTCATTAAAAGCGAACCTCCACGTTCAACTTCTATGTCTCCATTTACGGTAACAGGTTTGTCTATCACAAATGTCTTTCCCGCTTTTACGACAATATCTCCATATTCTTCTTCCAATATAAATTCCGGGAAAAAATATGTAAGTATCGAATACCTGATTTCATATCCTTTTTTTCTGAATGCAGTGTACATTTCTGTCGCTCTGTCAACATCTTTTTTTGATGAGCAGTCACTAAATCCCTCAAAAAACTTTCTCTCTATATCAGAAAATCTAAATATCTGCTGATAATAGTCAAGTATCTTCTCACAATAGTCCTGTGACCACAGTGTCAACTGATACATTTTATATAAATCAAGTATAAAACAATACTGTACTTCTTTTTCTTTTAATTTATCAATACATTCTGTCAATCTGAAATCAAAATAATTATTTATGTCTATTATTACCTGTTCCATGTTTTTCTTTGAAATACACAGCTTATCAAGTATTTCGTCAAAATAATTCTGAAGTTCCATCATAGCTTTCATGTTGCCAAGTGCCATGACGCCAAGACCAAAAACATATAAATATCTGAAAGAATCCTCATATCGTATCATTGGATGATTTATTCTCTCCAACTCACTCTGACGTTTCTTTAAATGATTTAAAAACTCAAAATTCCCCCCGTTTTCCATAGCAATCCTCCTTGTAAAGCATATTGAACATATATTCCGCCTGCCTTCGCCATTTATTCATGCATGGCTTTATTCACAGAGCTTTCTCACGCTCCTAAACTCTATGCCTCTACGAATATTATAACATACTTTCAGGGTTATTTATATGAATTTATTTTTTGTCTTGAATACTCAGGTATCATCCCAAATTCGCTAATACCGCTCTTGCATATATCATCTATATATATCTGTCTTTGCTGTCTCTCCTTTTTCTTTTTCACCTCACTTATCATATTCAGTATAATATTTGCACTCTTTTTGCACTGTCTCATAAAGTATTCATTTTCCATTCTCACAGGACCTGTAAAATTATAATTCAAAAAATATTGTAATTTTCCATATTCAAGTGCTTCACTAAATTCTGAATTATACGGTATCACGCCTATTTTGTTTCTTGGAATATTAAACTCATAACATATCTTTTTTCTGTTCCATCTTTTCTCCGGCTGATATTTTCCTACAATATATACCGCTTTTTCTCTAAGGGATGTGTAGTTCTCAAAAAAATCATATATATTTTTAGAATTTTGAGACAGGTTCACCACGACAATATCTGCATCATATAAAATCTGTTTTGTACTAAGATTCTGATTTGATTCAGTATCAATAAACACATAATCTCCAGCTTTTTCCAGCATTTCAAATAATTCGTCGTGAACAAGACTGAAATCGTAATTAAATACCTCTTTGTTAAAAACCATTCCTGAAGGTAATAAAAACATATTTGATAACAATAGATTTATTGTTGAACTCTTAATTATCTCCTCATGTGTTTCACCAATAAATATCCTCTTTAGTATATACTCCAACCCATACTTTACATAATATCCACCTGTTTCCCTTAAAAAATCTATTTTATCCTGCTGAATCAGAACTTTTTCAAGTCCTCTTTCTCTATTAAAGTGATTTTCAAGTAAAATCTCCCTCTTCATCCCTGCATTTTTTAAAGAAATTATCGATGTAATGCATGCCATATTTGATGTGACACACATATTGTCCCCACCGTTGCTCCAAAAAGCTATTTTCATTCATCCTCTCCATTCGTTTTATTTCTCTACCCATAACTTTTACCCTTTCTCCTTCATTTTTTTCAATTTAACTCCCATATTTGTAATCATAAATAGTTTTCTTCTACATGTAAAGCTTTTTATGACATATTTCAGACACATTTATATCTTTCTCTGTTATTCACAATTTTTTACGTCTTTTTTCTACAAAACAAAAAAAATGTCACTCTCACAGCGACACTTTTCTCGTATTCCAAGACACTCTATTTTATTTTTCGTCATTATGCTAATTTTTCTAAGACTTTTTTGTGCATTATGCCTGCACTTATCTTTCCATGTATGGCTGCCTTATATACCCAGTGTACAGATTGAACAATATCCAGACTAAAATCATTGTCTTCAGACTGTGCCATGCTAAACAAAATAACCCTGTTCATAATAATTTCTCCTGTTATCTGGTACAATCTTTCACTTAAACTTTGATTGTTATTCTCGTATCCGGCTGTTAATAATCGGTACAAACTGTAATTTTTCTCAAATTTTATCAGTCTTTTTTCATATTCGTGAATAAACTTATCATATTTTTTACTAAATGAATTTTCATCCATCTGCGATTCATAAATATCCAAGCTTCCGTCTATATATATGCAGTCATTACATTTTATAATCATATCTACGGCAATATCCGCAAAATCATAAAATAATTCACATAATTTGTCACTTTTTTTTGAATATTTTTCCCTGATTTTTGTAAATAATTCATTTAATTTTTTAACTTCATATGATAATTCCGGAATTTCATCAAATGCTATAGTATGCATTTTTTTGTCATCTGACATCTCATACCAGATATTACTGTAGTCATATTTACAGAGATAATTTATTACAACAGGACATGAAGCCGCCATTGAAAGCAGCATAATATTCTCTCTTTTAAATGATAACCTTGGATATTTACGGCATGTGTTGCAAAGTGTTTTCTCATCAGAATTTCTCTGTATTCTGCACAATCCGTCACTATCAAGCATCGCACAATCACCGTTGTTTTTATTTTTAAATGAACATACGCCGTTATTTTCTGCGATATTCGATAATATATCTTCCCTCAATGTGGAATTTTCCATATTCTTAAATCTCTCGTATGCTTCTTTATCTACAACGATTTTCCAGCCGCTACAGCATGTTGCCATACAATCTCCTGCTATGCATTTAAAATCTTTATATGCTCCAAATACATATACTTTCATTAGAACATCAGCTCCGATTTATCTTTTAGAAGTCTTGCGCCCTTTGCTATAAATAATACTCCTGTTGTAATTCCTGATATTATAAGCAATATCCCCATAACAAGATTAAATGAACCTACGGATTTCATTGTTTTATATACTTTTTCTCCCATACAAACCTCCATCTCAATCCTATTTATAATTATTGTAATATTATATTGTAATAACAATCCTATAATTTATTTTTAAATCAGTAAATACACCGATAAAAAATCGATGTATTTACAATTGTTGTTAACATTTATATCTTTAGTGCCAGCCGCAATAAAAGTTAATCCATGCAAAATCATTTTCTATTTTACACCATACTGCTCATAATACGCATCAATTGCTTCTTTAAGTTTATCGTCAATAAGAATCTTTCCCTGGCACTCTTTGTTATAAAGGCATTCGACAACATCTTCCATTGTAACGATTGCATTTGCACCAAAGCCATATTTTGACTGAATTTCATCAAGAGCACTTGCATTTGTTGTAAGTCCTCTCTCCATTCTGTTTAAAGAAACCATAAGACCTTTTATCTCTACATCGCCCTGTGCTTTTATAATAGGGAAAGTCTCTTCTATAGATTTTCCTGATGTTGTAACATCCTCAATAATAACAACTTTGTCTCCGTCTTTAATCTTGCTTCCAAGTAGGATACCTGTATCTCCGTGGTCTTTAACCTCTTTGCGGTTAGAACAATATCTTATTTCTTTTCCGTATAACTCACTGTATGCAATAGCTGTTGTTACACTGAGAGGTATTCCCTTGTATGCAGGTCCGAATAATACATCAAAATCATCACCATAATGCTCATGTATGGCTTTTGCGTAATACTCTCCAAGTCTTTTAAGCTGTGAACCTGTCACATATGCTCCTGCATTCATAAAAAATGGTGATTTTCTTCCGCTCTTAAGAGTAAACTCTCCAAACTTTAAGACGTCACTCTCAACCATAAACTCAATAAACTCTTTCTTGTAACTCTCCATAATCAAACCTCTTTTCTATATTTTTCATTTTTTTTCTAAATATCTGTATATTTATTATTTTACGCAGCCTATAAGCTCGTTTATATCTTTAACTCCGTTTTTATCCATAAACTCTGCTATTCCATCAATAACTTCAATTGTCGCTGCCGGATTGTTAAAGTTTGCTGTTCCAACGGCAACCATTGTAGCACCCGCCATGATAAATTCAAGTGCGTCTTCTGCCGTTCTTATTCCACCCATTCCAAGAACAGGTATATTTACCGCATTTGCTGCCTGATATACCATTCTTACGGCAACCGGTTTTACAGCCGGGCCTGACATTCCACCTGTCTTATTGGCAAGTGCAAATGTTCTCCTGTTTATGTCAATTTTCATACCCGTAAGTGTATTTATAAGTGATATGGCATCTGCGCCGCCTGCTTCTGCCGCCTTTGCCATCTCTGTTATATCTGTCACGTTAGGACTAAGTTTCATTATTACCGGCTGTTTAGCGGGAACTTTTATTTTGCCCGTAATCTGCTCAACAAGTTTAGGGTCTTGTCCGAATGCAATGCCGCCTGCTTTTACATTTGGGCATGAAATATTTATCTCAAGCATCGATACATCCTCTGAGGCAAGTCTGTCAACAACTTCTATATATTCCTCAGGTGTCTTTCCGCATACATTTACTATGATATTGGTATCATATTTCTTCAAGAAAGGAATGTCCCTGTTTACAAATGTATCTATTCCCGGATTCTGAAGTCCTATCGCATTCAACATTCCACCGTATGTCTCACAAACTCTCGGTGTGTCATTTCCAGGCCATGGAATACTTGCTACACCTTTGGTTGTAACTGCGCCGAGTCTGTTCAAATCCACATACTCGCTGAACTCTTCTCCCGAACCAAATGTACCGGATGCTGTTGTAACCGGATTTTTCATTTTAACTCCGGCAAAATCTACTGAAAGATTCATAAGTTTCCTCCATTCTGTACAGTAACCTAAATTTCTATATCCTCTGCATTAAATACAGGTCCATCTTTGCATATTCTCTTATTATGAACTTTACTGTGGTCATCAATTTCTTTTGATTTACATACACATCCGAGACATGCACCTATTCCACAAGCCATTTTTTCTTCCATCGAAATCTGCGCTTCTATATTTTTTTCCTGTGCATAGGCTTTTACTCCGCGAAGCATCGGTATAGGCCCGCATGAATAAATTACATCTGCTTCAAGCACATTCTCTTTTATTGCATCTATAACATTTCCCTTTGTTCCGACACTTCCGTCCTCAGTAGAAACATATACATTGGCATATGGCTCAAATTCATTTTTAAGGAATAAATCATTATCCCTGTATCCAAGAACTACTGAAACATTTTCTTTAGAATTAAGAGTTTTTGCAAGTTCAAGCATAGGCGGTATTCCTATTCCACCACCTATAAGTACGGCTTTGCCTCCTTTAAGGCTGAATCCGTTTCCAAGCGGTCCAACAACCGGAATCTTCTCTCCCTTTTTCATCTTTGAAAACTCATCTGTTCCTTTTCCGACAACTCTGTAAACAACTCTTAAACTTCCTGAATTTTTATCAATTTCACATATACTTATAGGTCTTGGTAAAAGTCTGCTGCCGTCAGAACTGTACATTGAAATAAACTGTCCCGGAATTGCATTTTCCACAACATTTGACTCTTTTTCAAATTCAAGCCACATGCTGAATATGTCTTTTGTTATATTTTCCTGTGATTTTATCACAGCCATAGTCTTTTTCTTATCAGCCATAAAAACCTCATTTCATTTCCTTAAAAAATACTATTTATATCGTTTTTCATATTGATAACAGCTTCTCTTGATGCATCCGCAAAATTTTCCTCACCAAATTTGCTGTATGCCTCCTGCCTGTATGCTGCAATTATTCCTCTTGATGAATTTACTATGGCTCCAAGACCATCCTCGTTAAAATATGGTTTAAGATCTTTTGCTGTACCGCCCTGTGCACCATATCCCGGAACAAGAATATAAGTTTTTGGCATAAGTTTGCGAAGAACTTTTCCCATCTCCGGATATGTAGCTCCTACAACACAGCCTACATAACTGTAATCATCACCCATGCAGTTTTCACCCCATTTTGCAACCATCTCTCCGACAAGTTCATACAGAGGCTTTCCGTCAACTTCCTTATCCTGAAATTCTCCACTTGATGGATTTGATGTCTTTACAAGAACAAAGATACCCTTCTTTTCTTCTTTACAAACATCTATAAAAGGTTTTACTCCGTCACTTCCAAGATAAGGATTTACCGTTGCAAAATCTTCGTCAAATCCTGCATAAAACTTTGAACCGACCTGAACTTTTCCGAGATGACCGACAGCGTATGCTGTAGATGTAGAACCAATATCACCACGCTTGATGTCACCAATAACAACAAGTCCTTTTTCCTTGCAGTAATCTATAGTCTTTTTATAAGATACAAGGCCAGGTATTCCAAACTGCTCATACATGGCAATCTGTGGTTTTACAGCCGGAATAAGGTCGTATGTGGCATCAACTATAGCTTTATTGAACTGCCAGATTGCCTCTGCTGCTCCCTCAAGTGTCTCTCCGTATTCTGCAAATGCCTTTTCCTGTATATGTTTTGGCACATAATTGAGCATAGGGTCAAGACCTACAACTATAGGTGCATTTTTTTTCTTAATCTCCGAAACTAATTTATTTATCATTTATTTTCCTCCATTTCTTTATTCATGATATACTATTTTTCCATCGACTATCGTCGTAATAACTCTTCCTTTTACCTTTTTGCCGTCAAACGGTGTATTTTTTCCTTTTGATACAAACTTTTTGCTGTCTATCTCATATTCCTCAGTAATATCTGCAATAACTATATCGGCAGCCTTTCCCTGTGCAAGATTTCCCTTGTCTATACCAAGAACTTTTGCCGGATTGACACTCATTTTTTCTACAAGCTGTGAAAGTGTAAGAACGCCCTTATCTACAAGTTCTGTATAACCAAGTGCAAAAGATGTCTCAAGACCTACTATTCCAAAAGGAGCTTTCAACATGGTCTGATTTTTTTCTTCTTCCCCGTGAGGTGCATGGTCTGTAGAAATAACTTCCATAATTCCGTTTTTGAGACCCTCTTTCAAAGCATCAACATCTGCTCTGCTTCTGAGTGGAGGATTCATTTTAAATCTTCCATTATCCTCTGTAATCTCATCATCTGACATAGTAAAATGATGCGGGCAGACCTCTGCACTTACAGAAAGTCCCTGTTTTTTTGCCATCTCAACCAGAACCACACTGTCCGCTGTTGAACAATGACAGAGGTGAAGCCTGTTTCCGGCTTCTTTTGACATGATAATATCCCTTGCAACAATTACATCCTCAACCGAATTTGTAATTCCAGGAAGTCCAAGTTCTTTTGCCTTCTTCCCTGCATTCATGACACCACCCTCGACAAGGGCTTTATCTTCACAGTGAGAAAACATCGGCAAATTAAGTCTTGCAGCCTCCTTTAATGACTTTCTAAACAGTGACGAATCCATAACAGATTTGCCATCCTCACTAAGTGCAACTATGCCCGCTTCTTTCATCCCTTCAATGTCAGCAAGTTCTTTGCCCTCCTGTCCGACGGTACATGCTCCTATCGGAAGGATATGAACAGGTGAGTTTTCTGCTCTTTTAAGCAGATCTTTTACACTTTCGGCACTGTCAATGACAGGTTTTGTATTTGGCATAGGACAAATAGATGTAACTCCACCCCTCGCTGCTGCCTTAGCACCCGTTTCAACAGTCTCCTTGTACTCAAATCCGGGTTCTCTCAAATGTACATGCAAATCAATAAATCCGGGCATAACAGCTTTTCCCTCTGCATTTATTTCCTTTGCATCGCCAATCTGCATTATACAGTCAGCAACTTCCTTTATTTTTCCATCTTCTATAAGAATATCTCTTTTTTCATCAATATTATTTGCAGGATCTACAAGCCTGCCATTTTTTATAAGAATTTTTTCCATAATATGTTTATGCCTTTCCCTATATACACAGAGAGCACCCGCCAAATTTCATTGACAGATGCACTCTTTTTATTTAATAAAGTTCCGCCTTTTCAAGGTCTTCAAGCATACGTTCATTATGGATGTAATTTTCAAAATCAATTGCTTCAATCCACTTAGCATCATGCAGTTCTTCAGATAACACAACATCATCCTCGTCCTGTTCTGTAAGACAAAGATACGCCAGTCCCAGATTACACTCTGAGCCAATCATAAATGTCCATGTATAAAGAACTCTGTCTACTTCCGTAATAAGTCCCGTCTGCTCCTGAATATTTCTAACTACCGCTTTGTCCGGTGATTCACCAAACTCTGCCTCTCCATCAATAAATTCCCATTGATAAGGTTCTACGATATTATCATCGTACCATTTTTCTACTGTCAGATATCTATTGCCCTTCTGAACAATTCCTTTGACTAAAATTCGATACTTATTCATTTGGCACCTCCATTCATGTTACTGTTATTAGTTTTTTTAACATAACTGAATCCGCCGTAAAATATATGGGCGCTTATAAATTATTTTGCTGTAATATATCCCTTAGCTTTAAGAAGCTCTGCGATAAGCACGGCTCCGCCTGCTGCACCACGAACAGTATTATGTGATAAACCAACAAATTTGTAATCAAATACCGTATCTTCACGAAGACGTCCAAGTGATACTCCAAATCCGTTTTCATAGTTTACATCAAGTGAAACCTGTGGACGGTTATCCTCCTCAAGATACTGTATAAAGTGCTTTGGAGCATTTGGAAGACCAAGTTCCTGTGGCATTCCGCTAAACTCTCTCCAAACTCTAATAATTTCTTCTTTAGAAGGCTTCTTTCCT
>ERZ779705.1644-NODE-1644-length-13908-cov-14.138526_pt1 | contig 13908 bp, 6 predicted proteins | sample MGYA00511385_ERZ779705 | MGnify/ENA primary metagenome ERZ779705 (study PRJEB29588, sample SAMEA2145301) | human gut metagenome | biome: human gut; feature: human-associated habitat; material: faeces | place: Denmark | collected 2008/2010 ... | reverse complement strand
TCGATGCCGCGCAAGTGGCGCAAATGACCGACGAAGACGTGGAACGGCTGATGCAGTTTGACGGCATCGTGAGAAACCGTCTGAAAATCAAATCGACCATCACCAATGCAAAGCAGTTTCTTGCCATACAGAAAGAATTCGGCAGCTTTTATAACTATACGCTATCCTTCTTCCCCGACCGGAATCCCATTATCAATCATTTTCAATCATTGAGTGAGATTCCGGTATCATCTCCCGAATCAGATGCCATGAGCAAAGACATGAAAAAACGGGGATTCAAGTTCTTCGGCTCTACCATTTGCTATGCCCATCTGCAAGCTTCGGGGTTTATCAACGACCATCTGACGGATTGCATTTGCCGGAAAGGGTAAGATAAGGCATCCCCTCTTCATCAAACCGGACCGGAATCCAAAGATATTCCGAATACATCAGGCTCTTGGGCCGCCAAATATCGGCCATGAAAAGGTAGCGGTTACCGGGAAGCTGCAATACGTAAGTGCTTTGACCGCCGAAAGTCTTATCACTTCCCTCACCCCGACAAGGGTTGGGATGCTGTGTCCACGGTCCCCAGATGGAAGGAGCCGAGAACAGACGCGCCGCATTGGGTGCCCAACCGGTACAGCCGGAGGTTATCATCCAGTAAGTGCCGTCTTTCTTGAAGATGGCCGGTGCCTCGTTGTGTCCGGCAGGGAAGATGCGGATGTAGCGTCCCGAATGGGAAAGGTAGTCCTCCGTCAGCTCGGCTATCTGCAAAGTCAGATTGTCCTCCGAAGAATAGATATGATAGGCCTTGCCGTCATCATCCTTAAAGAGAGTCATGTCACGTGACATCTGCCCGCCTTGCCGGTCGCGTTTCACAAACATCCCCTTCTCTATGGCCTCATGCCATGCCGGTGTCCACCATTTCCGATATTTTTCATCCTCCCAAGTGGCGTTCCGTTCCTCTTCCGTCATATTCAGGGGCCATCTGCCCGGACAGACACGACCGGAAGAAACGAAGCGGTAAGGCCCTTCGGGGCGGTCACTGACGGCCACTGCAGCACGTGCTGGTCCATATCCCTTGCCTTTCAGTTCCAGATGGAACCATAAGACAAACTTACCCGTTTTTTCGTTGTATATCACTTTAGGACGCTCCATGATACATCCACGTTCTATGTCCGAACCCTCTTCCTCGGACACAGCCAGAGCCATCCCTTCGTACTTCCAGCTTTTCAAATCAGCGGATGAATAGCAGGTTATCCCGACTTGTGTGGAGAAACCTTTTGCCGGGCGGTGTTCGCCAAACCAGTAATATCTACCGTCGTAAGGCAATATGCCGCCTCCGTGGGCATTGATGTAATCTCCATCCACATCTTTCCAGTTCTCCCGCTGGAGATAGCGGTATCTCTCGCAGGCAGCCAGCAGAAAGGCGCCTACCCCGAAATTTGCCGTAGAGCCTGCACTCAGCACCTGGTCGGGAATGGCGCTTCCACCGATGGGCTGCACATATCCTACACTGCCATCGGGTTGTAAGGCTACGGTGGACAGATATTTCCAAGCCTTGTCTACCACCGGTTGATAAACTACACCGTCGAGCAGGCCGTTATTGATACCCCATTGCAATCCATAAGCGAAGAAAGCCGTACCGCTTGTTTCCGGTCCCGGAGCAAAATCATGCTGGAGCAGGCTACGGGTCCAGTATCCATCGGGATGCTGGCATTTGACCAAAGCTCCGGCCATCGCAAGATACCTGTCGATATAAAGCTGGCGATGTTTGTCGGTTTCCGGCAAATCCTGCAACACCTTGGCAAAAGCGGCAAGTACCCAGCCGTCACCACGCGCCCAGAAGTCCTTCTTGCCGCCGAGGATGGAATGCCTGGGATAGACAAAGCTGCCGTCACGGTAGTACAACCCTGCTTCCGGGTCGTACATCACACTGTCTGCATACGAAAAGTATTCGTACAACTTTTCCAGATAAAGAGGATTTTTCGTGATTCTATACAGTTTGGTCATCACGGGCATCACCATATAAAGCCCATCAGCCCACCACCAGTAGTCATTTTTATCAGTCCCCATCTGATACTCCATCACTTCACGGGCACGGGCTATCCTCCGGTCATCACCCCGGATGCCATACAAATCGGCATAGGTCTGGAAGCAACATTGCCAATCGCCGAAGAGTACATACTGCGGAGTCTCGCCATAACCGTATTTCCACTCCGCCTTATTGTCCGAAGCGGCTCCTTTCCAATGGTTGTATTCCGCCCAATCGGTGGAATATTTCAGATAAGGGGTGTTACCGGTCAATTCATAGACCTCCATATTGCCCGTGTGATAGGCAGCATTGTCCCAAAAAGAACGTACTTGCGGAGAGTTGTTTTCCTGCCAGTGACGGTTCACTTTGTGAATGATGCGCAGCAAGTTTTCAGCAGACTCCGTAACTCGACCGAAAAGCTGCAACGGAGTGCTCAGGATAAAAAGTAAAACAAAAAGAAATTTAACTGTCTTCATACAAAAAAGGACTATTATGTTATGCTTAAAAAATAGCCTGGTACATAAATGGGAATTTATTTCACCGCAGAGGACACAGAGTTCACAGAGGATGAAGAAGAAAAGATAAAAACCTCCATGCCCTCTGTGTCCTCCGTGGTGAAATTTCAATTGTCATTTTAGTACCAACTTATTTTTTAATGATTACTATACAAGTTTATTCAAAGGCTGTTCCCGTCAATCGGATATATCTTATCGTTTTATCTTGAAGTAAGTGAGCCAGTTTATATGCCTTCTCCATTTCCTCTGAAGAAAGTTCCGTCATTCCCACATTTTCCAACCACTCAAACAGCAAGCCATAAAAGAAAGAATTGACCGGAGTATCAAAGGCTAGTTTCAGCTCGTTCTGAACATCTTTCAAATAAAAGACAGGTACGAAATAGAAATAATCATTGATGGAAGAAAAGAAGAGATTATACTTAAAGAATGAACTTCCCATTATCTTTTCAGTCAACCACGATGCACCGTCCTGGTCTGTCACAAAATAAGCAAAACCATTATTCGGGTTACAAAGGCCATGCCTTCCCGGAACTGTGATGACGTCACCCGCTCCCTCCGGCTTTATACTCAGATGTACGGAAGCTTCCGGAACAAGCTCCGCACAAAGGAAACCGCCCAGACGTCTGCCGATGGCATCTAATACAGGAGTAATGGCATCGCTTACAAATTCTTCCACCGGTATCTGGCTTCCCTTCCATTCTATCGATGATAAAGAAGGATTCAAAAAGCCAAAATCCAATGATTGCCTGCCGAACTCAAAAAGAAACTTCTTTCCTACCAGCATTGAGGAAGTAATAGAATAGGTCAAATCCAAATTCAATATACCCTCTTTATAAACTCCTTTCACAACGAGTTCATGTTCAGGCTGCTTGGACATCCCTTCCAATACAACCTCCTCCGGTGAAGCGGATGCCTCAACCTCTAAAGTAACATTATCGAATACCGGCGACGTACTCACTGTAGCCAGATTCGGCCAAAGTGGAGGCAACGTCAATAGTATTTTATGATTCCCCTCCATCTCATCTTTAGAATGATTATCCAAAGACTTCATTGTCAAGGAGACATTCCCCAAAGCAGGCATATCTTCACCATTAAAGGTCATTTTTACTTGTTGCGGAGTATAAACTCCACAAATATCCTGAATATCAATTGAGGCAGGAGTTTCGGCGTCATTGCTGCAAGCGTCAAGAATACCCATACAAAATATACTGCATGCAATAAAAATAAAATGATTCAGTTTTTTCATGGTCATTAAAGTTAAAAAGGAAAAGAACCCACCCTTTCCGGCCAAAGAGTGGGCTCCCTACAATAGTACCTATTGAAAACGAGTGATTTATTATAAGAATTATTTATTCCGTGATATCCTCATCAGCTACTGCATCTTCCCAGTTATCCCACATCTGGATATTGGCATCATAACCGTCATAACCATAATTCTGTGCCAATTGGGCCTTGTTATTGGCGGTAATGGCATCGTTAGGAATTGGCCAGTATACATTACGCTTATCCAAAGTGAAATACAATGTGTTAGGACCGGACGTAATACCGTCAGGATTCTGATTGTAAACAGAATAACGTGTCAAACGCTGATACCAGTAACTACCACCGGTTGCATCGGTACCCGACTGCTTGTCCCAATTATCCTTACTGTACGTGTTCCCCCATTCATCGGGTTTCCCACTCAGTGCAAGACAATACGAAATACGCTTCAGCTCCATAGCACGCCATTCTTCAAGATACAATTCGCGAGCACGTTCATTGGCTATATCACCAATATTTACAGAAGTGTAAAATTGTGAACACTTGGCACGTCTACGCACTTCGTTTACATCCGACGTAGCATCTTTACCTTGATATAATTTAGCCTCTGCACGCAGCAGGTAAGTTTCTGCCAAACGGTAGAGATACCAGTTTGCATTACTTCCGGTAGTGGCACCATTAAATTGATTAGCTCCCTGATTGGCTTCAGCTGTTGCGTCATCCAAGAAGATTTTGTAATGCGGGAAATCAAACCAGTCACGAATCAAGTTTGTACAGAGTATTTTACCCTGGTCGTCATAGAGCTGTAAGTTCTTACCATAATATTCAGACTCAGGATTATTGTACTTCAAGTCTTCCATACGTACCCAGTTACCCACTTCATGGTTGTGGCGCAAGTCTTGTGTATCTTCTACACCATTCACCACCCACATTCCATGTTGTTGGAAATCGGTAGCACCGCTGACAGTAGCGATACCACGGCCAAAAGCACGTAAAAAGTCAAGACTTTTGTCATAATTCGCATGATTGCGTGCATAATTCACAGCCCCCGCCTTTCCATCCGGAGACAACAGATAGCCATTATCACTCCACATCGGACCAAAGATACGCATAGTCAAAAAGTCTGTATGAGAATCTGCCGTATTGTTGGGCATACCCATTATCACCTCTTTATTAGCTGCAATCAGTTTGTTTTCAGGACGGTGTAAATCCCAAATCACATTGTCTGTGATTTTCCAAGTTTCCGGTTCCCCACCATCATTAAAAGTGCCGAAAGTCTCTTGCATTAAAGAATAACCCGACTGATTGATGAGGATATCAGCTTGGGCTTCAGCTTCAGCAAAACGTCCGGTAGCCAAATAACATTTAATAAGCAACTGACGGCAAGCTCCCTTATTCACCATACCAATATATTCGGTCTGAGCTTGTTCGGGTACCCATTCTACCGCTTTCTCCATATCCTGAGTAATCATTTCCAGAATAGCTTCCTTCTTGGTGGATTTATAGTTACGTTTTGGACCTTCCAGAATCTTCGTCACCAAAGGTACATCTCCAAATTGAAATACGAGGGCCAGATAACGATAGGCACGGTGAAAATAAGCACGACCTTTATACTCGTTTTTCTTCTCTTCACCCAACCCTTCTACTGCATCAATGTAGCTCAAAATTGTATTGGCATATTTGATACCGGAATAATGCTGGTCCCAGAAATATTTAATTTGGTTGTCGTCACCATTGGCTATGCCACTTGTCGGTGTCAACCGGGTAGCCCAGGTTCCATAGGCTCCACCCACATTATCCGTCTTACCGTAAATGGCTACATCCGAGAACAGATATTCAGTACCAATAGGTACACGTATATTATTGGCCTCATAGTTGGTCCAGTACAAACGCAGATGGCGGTCGCACATGGCAAGTACGGACTTCAAACCGGATTCTGTTGTAAATGTTGTTTCCGGTTCATAGAAAGACAAGGGGTCAGGTTTCAAGAAATCATCTGTACAGCTTGACAGAAATGCTGCTCCCATAAGAATCAGAAAACCTTTAGAAAGCTTATTTTTGATATTATTTTTCATTGTTTCTAGTTTTTAGAAGGTTAAATTTAATCCAAATGTATAGGTACGGGTAGCCAAACCACCGGTTTCAGGGTCGGCATATTCCCAATCGGCAGCCCAAGTGGCTACATTACGTACGGTAGTATAAAGCTTTACACGGTCAATCTGCCATTTTTTCGTCAGTTTCTGAGGCAACGTATAAGCCAAAGAAATATTATCCAGACGAATGAAATTACGGTTATGGAGACGTTGTGCACCGGTCGCACCATCGGGGCCCTGCGCCTCAAGGCGTGCATAGGTATTGCTCGGGTTTTCAGGCGTCCAATAATCCTTCTTGAAAGTATTGAAGCCATATGTCATCAAAGAACCTCCATTATCATTGTTAAGATAGTAACCTTCAAGGCTCTTATGCCCCATATAAGAATAAAGGTTGAAAGAGAAATCTATATTCTTCAGAATAGTGAACTCATTACGCAAAGACCAACGGACAGGAGCATTCGTAGTACCCAAGAACTGCTTGTCGTTATCATTGTAAACCGGAGTGCGGCTACCGTCAGCATTGATTTTATCATCAGCTGTGTAATAGTTCTCGACCTTCGGATCACCCGGTTTCTGACCTACCTTGGCAGCTTCTTCCACTTCATCCGTCTGCCAGATACCCGTTACCTTATAATCCCATATCTCACCGATAGGCTTGCCGATAAACCATTTGTTACTGGTATCATCCTGCTCTTTACGACCGACCACATTACCATTCTCATCCAACACATCCTCATACTCATAATAGAGATGCTTGATTTGATTCTTATTATAAGCAAAGCCAAAAGTGGTACGCCATTCAAAGTCACTGTTACTGATATTGACAGTGTTCAGAGAGAATTCAAAACCATTGTTCTGCACTTCACCCAAATTAGTGGTCACTTCACCGAATCCGCAAAAACCGGGAAGACGTTGACTCATAATCATATCGTTGGTCTTCATGAAATAGGTTTCCAAGCTACCACTAATCCGGTCGTTCAAGAAACCGAAGTCAAGCCCGAAGTTCCAGGAAGATGTCTTTTCCCATTTCAAGTTGGCATTAGCCAAACGGTCAACACTTAGGTATTTCATATCAACATAATCCGAACCGGTATAGTAACCCATTGTACCTCCGGTACCCGAAGCCAAATTTGCCAAAGCAAGATAAGGGTCTGCTAACTGGCGGTTACCATTCTTACCCCAAGATACGCGCAACTTACCGGTACTCATAGGTTCCCATTTGAAGAACTTTTCATTGGCAAATGACCATGCTACAGAAAGTGACGGGAAAGTAGCCCACGGATTGTTGGCACCAAAAGCACAATAACCGTCGCGGCGAACGGTACCGGTGAACATATAACGGTCATCGTACGAGTAGAACAAACGTCCCAGATAAGCGGCAGCCGTTTCATGCGTGTCGTTTGTCTTGAAATTGCTGTTGTCCTTGGTTCCGTTCTGAGTATTATGGAAACCCAGTGCATCCGAAGGCAGGATATTGCGGGCTTCTATCTTGTCATTCCAATAACGGCGTTCTTCAGCCTCTTGTACCAATGTCAGTATCACATGGTGCTTTTCAGCAAAAGTATGATCCCAGGTAATAGTGTTATTCAAAGAATAATCAAAGCGTTTGCTGTGTTCACGGTCTACACCACGGCTTGTAGGGCTGCTGTCCGGCAACTCAGCCGACATAAAGTAGTAGTTATGGAAAAACTCATATCGCGGAGCTATATTAAAGTCATAGGTTATATTAAACGGCAACTTCACCTTAGCATTAAATATAGTATTCAATACCGTATAGCCTTTATCCAAATCAAGATATTGGCGATCAAATTCATAATTATAACCGCGTTTCACTGTACTACCCATCGGATATTGTACCAAACTGCCATCTTCATTAGTATAGTCAGAATACGGACTGTTGCGCAGCATATTGGCATCCCAGTAATTGGTTCCCAGACTGACGGCAATATCCCCATCCGTGCGGTCCTGGAAATTCACATTGGCACCGATTTCCAACCAGTCAGTCACTTTACCAGACACCTTCAAGTTGGCACGCATGGCACTATAATCATTACCCTTGACAGCACCCTCATTCTTTTGATAACCGAAAGACATGTAGTAGCTCATACGTTCACTGGCACCGGATACACTGGCATTGTAGTCCTGATTGATACCGGTACGGAAAGTCTGGTCATACCAGTCATGAGTTTTTCCAGCCAAGAAGTTTCGCAGCACAGCATCCTCCAAGCCCAAACGCTTGGCATAAATGCTTAATGCCGATTCTCCGGACTCATTCTTGCTGTATGCCATCCACTGATCCTGCGTAACTCCATATCGCCCCAAATTGTCCGGATGATCGTAATAACCCGGATTAGTCTGGCCAGTCTGGTAAGCTTCGTACTTGCCGGTTGCCGGATTCACGCCGTATGTACCGACTTTATACCAATCCTCGCGGTATTGCATATACTCAGAAGCGTTGAATACATCACGGTAAGCGCTCTTAGTATTGATACCAAGTGTTGCACTGACATTAATTGTCGGCTTGCCCATCTTACCCTTCTTGGTAGTCACTACAATAACACCATTGGCACCCTTCGCACCATAGATAGCAGCAGCCGAAGCATCTTTCAACACGTCTATCTGACCGATATCCTCCGGATTGATTTCTGAAAGCTCGCCATAGAATTGCATACCGTCAAGGATAATCAACGGTGTATTGTGCGTATCATTGGCAGGATTATTCTTATCAGTCACATAAACAGAACGCTGTCCACGTACCATCATCGTACCGCCTCCCTTTGCATCGGCATTGTAACCGATATTTAGTCCTGGAGTACCGCGTAATACATCCTGTACAGTCTTGGGAGCTTCATTGGCAAGCTTGTCGGGACGAATCTGCACAACAGACCCCGTAAGGTCTTTCTTACGCATTGTTCCGTAACCCACTACCACCACTTCTTCCAGCATCTCACTGTCATCTTTTAAGATTACATTCAGTGGCTTGCCTGCGACGGCCTTTACTTCTACCGTTTTATAACCGATAAAAGAGATTTCCAATGTCGCATCCGGATTCACTTTGATACTGAAATTACCGTCAATATCGGTAATAGTACCATTACTGGGATTGCCTTTTTCACGGATATTGGCACCGATAACCGGTTCACCCGTGGAATCTTTCACTACACCCGAAACGGATTGTTTCTGTTGTTGGACCATCTGCACAGCAGGGACATTTTCTTCAGCAAATGCTGCCAAAGGATGTGCTGCAATGAAACCAGTGCAGATCAATAAGGCTGTAAGTGCCTTGCGATTTCTTTTGAACGAATTAAGATTCATCGTTTTCTTTGTTATTAGATAAGTAAGGTAATTGATAATTTCTCTCTTTCCATTTCCTACATATATAGAATAAAGGTTAACTTTTCGTCTCCCATTTCTCTAAACGAAGGTTAATTCTATGTTTTCATATGCATTAAAGATTTAATAGTTGTTTTCTCTTTTCAATGCAAACTTAAAAAATATTATAATATGGAGGAGAATAAAAACTAGGCAAGAAGGATAGAAAATCGTTCACGGAAAGGAATAAGTGTATATTTGACCATTTATTTACCTTTTAGTGACGAATTTTTAGTGGTAGAATGCAGAATTTCTACTCGCCTCTGCAAGAACATCATTCAAAGAAATGTGCTATTTTTGTGCAGACAAAATAAACCGCACCATGAAACACACCGGCATTATCTCTGCAATTCATCTTTTAGTCCTGCTGGCCATAACAGCCAATACATCAGCACAACCCTACCGCATCTCGCATTTGGGGGTAGACGACGGACTTTCCAATAATTATATAGTCAGCCTGGCACAAGACCGGAAAGGCTATATCTGGATAGCTACAGAATCAGGACTGAACCGTTTTGACGGGCAGCAGTTTATTATTTACAATAAAAACAATTCCGGACTGAGCAGCAATGAACTGAATGCCCTACTTGCCGATCCTAAACAAGATAAGATATGGATAGGTACCCAACGCGACGGATTGTGTTGCTTTGATTATGAAACGGAAACAATCACCTGCATAAAGACCGGAGAAAGCCAGCTTGCCAGTAATGACATCCCCTACCTCGCCCGGGCATTGGACGGAGGAATCTGGATTACCCACTATCACATGGGAATACAGCACTATGATATACAGAAAAAGCAGTTCTCCGCTGCTTATAACTATAAGACTATAAAAGGACTGCCGGGACGCTACTGGATTGGAATGGATGACGGAGAAGGCAATCTCTACATCGGGCATGTGACCGACGGATTAAGCATCATAGACATGAAAAGAAACACCTTCCGAAACTATCGGCACGACCCGCACAATCCCAACAGCATCCCCGGTGATGAAGTCTATTCCATCTGTATCGACCACAACAAAAACATATGGGTAGGAACCAACAAAGGAGCGGCCCTCTTTCATCCGGATACCCAACAGTTCACCGTATTCCAGCATAAAAAAGAAGATGAATACTCCCTGCTCCCCGGAACAGTGATGGACATCAAGCAGATGAAAAACGGCGACCTTTGGTTTGGCACCAGTATGGGAGGTATCAGCATACTGAACATGCAAAGTAACACTTTCACGGATGCCCGCAATATCCGCTTCCGAAATATCACCGCTACAAATGACGAATACGGACTGACCGGTCCCTATGTAAGACGTATGTTACAAGACTCTTTCGGTAACATCTGGATAGGCAATTACCGTGACGGACTGGACTTCATCAGCTATGAACCAAGCATTTTCAGTACCTTGCGCTATACAACGGAAAAACAAGGGAAAACCCGCTACAAACAAGTGTGGAGCCTCTGTATAGACCACAACAGACAGTTGTGGATGGGCGGAGAAAGCGAGCTGGCACTTTATAAGAAAGGTGAAAAAGTACAAGTAATACCATTGCCTACTTCCACTTCCCATCCGCATGCCTACGTCAGAGCTATTCATGAGGACAATAAAAAAAGAATCTGGATAGGTACCTGGGAAGCAGGGCTATTCTATTATGAACCGGAAAAAAGAAAATTCACCCAAATCCACGAAAACAACTCACAGCCTTTGGATGTGCGGTGTTTTTATGAAGAACCGGATGGAAAGTTATGGATAGGCAGTCGAAATGGAATCTACTCCTTTTCCAATGAAAAGCTGGTCTGTGAACAACGTATAAACGAACAGTTAGAGGACCTTATCATACACGGTATTCATCGCGACTCACAAGGCAAATTGTGGGTAGGGACTTTCGGCAAAGGAATCTTCATTTTCAGTCCGCAAGGAAAACTCTTGAAAAACCAACAGAAAGGTAACGGGTTCCCCTCTAACGCAGTAAATGCCTTGACTGCCGATTCGCAAGGACGTATATGGGTAGCCACGCGCGAAGGCGCCATCCTCTTTCAGGATACCCGCACACCCGACGATTATCTTACTTTCGGCAATCCCGAAGGCTTGGAAAACACGCAAGTCCGTGCTGTCTGTGAAGACCGGGACGGTAATATTTGGGTCAGCACCAACGCCGGCATCTCCCGACTGAATGAAAGCCGGAAAGTGTTCTATAATTACGACTATCGTGACGGCATTCCCTTAGGCGATTTTATGGACGGGGCCTCCCTATTGGACAGTGACGGTACACTGTATTTCGGCTCACAAAATGGTACATGCAATTTTGACCCTTCATCACTTTTCGCCGCACAAATCATAGCGCCCGTCACCATCACCCGTTTTTTTGTATACAGCAAACAGACGGAAAGCAAAGATGTAGAAACACCGTTACCTCTGGCTTCCGGCAAAATTACATTGCCATACAATGAAAACACCTTCAAAGTTTCGTTCAATGTACTGGACTATACACAAAACTCGCAAGTGGAATTTGCCTATATGATGGAAGGGCTGGAAGATGTATGGTATAACACCCAAGGAGAAAAGCAAGTAACTTTCCGGAATATCCCTCCAGGAAAATATACTTTTAAAGTGAGAACCCGATTCCGCAACCAAGAATGGGAAGAAAAGATTGCCACACTTCCCATTATCATCCGTCCTCCCTTCTGGTTGGCATGGTATGCCAAATTACTTTATTTCTTTATAGCAGCTACTCTTGTATATATTCTTATCAGTTTCTATAAACGTAAATTAGACCTGGAAAGCAGCCTTAAAGTAGAGCGCAAAAACAGTCAGAACAAACAAGAACTGAACGACGAACGCCTACGCTTCTACACCAACATCACCCACGAGTTACGCACTCCGCTAACCCTGATTCTGGGGCCACTGGAGGACCTGCTCAGCGACAACAGCCTTTCTCCCAAGCATGCCAATAAAATCAGTATCATCCATGATAGTGCTGCCCGTCTGTTGAATCTGATTAATGGTATATTGGAATTCCGAAAAACGGAAACGCAAAACCGAAAACTCTCCGTAGCAAGAGGTGACCTTTCAGAACTGGTACAAGAAATAGGATTACGGTATAAAGAGCTGAACCGTAATCCCAAAGTCAATTTCCACGTCCACATCAATACAGAAGAAACACTGCTTTTTTATGACGCAGACATGTTGACTACAATTTTAAACAACCTCCTTTCCAATGCGGCCAAATACACCTCAGAAGGTAACATCACTCTCAGCTTAAATTCTATAGAAGAAAACAGCGTGAGATATACAGAAATAAGAGTCAGCGACACCGGACACGGAATCTCTCCGGAAGCTTTACCACATATTTTTGAACGTTACTATCAAGCCAACAGCAAATACCAAGCCTCCGGTTCCGGCATCGGACTGGCTTTGGTGAAAGGATTGGCCGACCTGCACGAAGCTACTCTCGACGTCAGCAGCCAGCTGGAAGTCGGCACCACTTTCAGGCTACGTTTGTTAACAGACAATATTTATCCCAATGCCCTGCATACCGACATTCATCCGTCAAATGGGCAAAACGAATCTGAAGCCAAAGACAATCTGTCGGAAGAAAGCTTCAATATGGAAGAACAAATTGAAGAGAGCCGTCCGTTACTGCTTGTAGTAGAAGATAATCAGGATATACGCGAATACATACGCCAGTCTCTCGGCGATGATTTTGACATACTGACGGCTGAAGACGGCAGCAGAGGCTGGACGTTGGCCCAAGAACGGATTCCCAACATTATAGTCAGTGACATCATGATGCCGGTGATGGACGGTATACAGCTTTGCCGGTTAGTCAAGGATGACATCCGGACCAGCCATATTCCTGTTATACTGCTGACAGCCAAAGACTCCCTGCACGACAAGGAGGAAGGCTATACCGCAGGCGCAGACTCCTACCTGACCAAGCCGTTCAGTGCCAAACTGCTCCATAGCCGCATCAATAATCTGCTGGAAGCACGCAAGAAGCTGGCCGCCGGCCTGGCGGTTGCCACCCCTCATTCGGAGCCTGCCGACGAAACCGCCGATTCAATGAATCCGCTGGACAATGAATTCGTGCAACGCATCACGCAAATCATTGAAGACAATCTGGAAATGGAAAAAATGGATATTGCTTTCATTGCCGACCAAATGTGCATGAGCCATTCCACTCTCTATCGGAAAATCAAAGGAGTGGCAGATATGTCGGCAAATGAGTTCATCCGCAAGGTGAAAATGAAGAACGGGGTAAAACTACTGCTCTCCGGAAAATACTCCATATCAGAGATTTCCTACATGACGGGGTTCAGCAGTGTAGCCTACTTCAGGCAATGCTTCAAGAATGAATTCGGAATGACGCCGTCGGAATACGTGAAGCAGAAATGATAAAATCGTCAATGAGGGTGTCAAAACTCTCCCTCTAACAGAAATCACCCCTGCTACAAATGCTTGCAACAAGGGTGATTTCTATATTATATTGGAGCATTTTAACTTTACCTTTATACTCAAAGAGGCTTAAACATCATTCCACTCCTACCTCATTTTTCACCGGCATCATGATAAACGTAAATTCATAGTCGGCATAAGGAACCTGATATTCCGGACGGGCTATACGTCCCCAACTGTCTTCGCAACCCAGACCAGCTTGCA
>ERZ779705.1639-NODE-1639-length-13929-cov-2.045337_pt1 | contig 13929 bp, 15 predicted proteins | sample MGYA00511385_ERZ779705 | MGnify/ENA primary metagenome ERZ779705 (study PRJEB29588, sample SAMEA2145301) | human gut metagenome | biome: human gut; feature: human-associated habitat; material: faeces | place: Denmark | collected 2008/2010 ... | reverse complement strand
AATGTCCTTTAGTGAAGTGGCTTTGCATACGGTTATCCATGTTTACAGTCTTACCAACATAAATTATATTTCCTTTTCCATCTATAAACCTATACACATAAGACATGTTGCTTCCCTCCTAAATACGTTTCAAAACACTATCTAATTCTATAAAATAACTTTGAAATTCTGTTATACCTTGGCTAGTTTCAATTTTGGCTCTACCTTGATATTTTATATTTTCCAACTCTGACCCTTTTATAATTAAATCAGTTGCATCTTTATCTGCTGTATGAAAGCCTACTCTTTGACCAAAATTATTTTTCATTTTCCCTAAAGTTTCCCTCGACAACTCTTGAGTACATACTACCCAATAAATACCATAACCCATACTTATTGATATAATTTTACTCAACCTGTTTCTCATTTCATCAGCATTCTTTTTATCTTTAAATGAATTTAACATTACAGCTATTTCGTCAACTATTATCAGTATAGGCGGCATTATATTCTTTGATTTTTTGTTCCAATCTTTTGTATTTTAGCTTCTCTAAAGCATTTTTTTCTTTCTTCCATTCTTTCTTCAACCCATACAAGAACTTTATTGAAGCTTTCTATATTATCAACGCTTGAAAATACATTTTTACTTTTATTTAAATGCACTAAGTCAATTCCTTTAAAATCAACTAATACAATACTTAAATATTCTTTTGGATAGTTTTCTACTAAACTAATAAACATTGATAATATAAAAGAAGTTTTACCCCACCTAGACATACCTGCAACCAATAAACTTCCCTCTGCATAAAAATCTACCTTTTGAATTTTGCCATGTTCATTTACTCCTACATATGCTTCTAAAGTTGAAAATAAATTTTTAGGAGGTTTATTTGAGGTATAGTTTGCTCTACTCGGTAAACCTTCAAAATTAACACTTTCAAGTTCCATAAATGAATATTCTTTAGTTGGTAAATAATTTATATTACCACATTCTTTAACCTTATCCTGTAGGTTAAATAAATTATTAGTTGTTGCGACTTCTGTTTCATAATTAAAACTTTCATATTTTGGCTTATCTTCAAATAAATAATTTGCTATTTGCCCTATAGTTTTTGAAGTTAATATAGTTAAATTACATATTGATTTAATCCCTAATTCTAAGAATAAGCTAGTTGCTACTAAAACTGCGTCTGCAACGGGTTCTAATGGGTTATAACCATCTGACATAATATTCACCCCTGTATTCAATTTATTTCAAGCATGGTTACAATATCATTAAGTATAACTTTGATGTGCTCTAAATCCCTTTTAACACCTTTAAAATCATATTGATTAGTTTTATAATGTTCTTTTAATAATTCACAAACTAATAAACTAGCATTACTTTCTTTATTTAGTTTTATAAATTCATTTGTATATTCATCAGTAAAACTTATAGCTTTTATATTTCTCACTATAATGCACCCTTTCTTTTAGCAACTTCATAACCTCCCATAAACACTAATTCCTCAAAATTATATTCTTGGACCAATAAGGCTTTTACTGTGTAAAGGTCTTTTGTTCCTTCTCTTTCTTCTATTTCCTTACAAGTCTTTATAAAGTCCATATAACTCATTTCATTATGCTTTAGTATTGCTACTATTTCGCCTTTAGTTTCTAAGGTAAAAAATTTATTCATAATACAACCCCCATATTTTAAAATTCATATATTTTATAATATGTTTTGTATTACAAATTGATACATAGATTATTTGCTAGTATTAAAATGTTTATACATAAAAAAAAGAAGCTGAATTAATCAACCCCTACATTATCATTAAAATTATTTTCTTAGAAATCTTAAATAATAAAACCACTAAACCTGCATATATAATATCTTTTATTTTAATTTTCATGGTTAGTTTTTCCATAACTTGGAACAAATTCAAATTTATCTTTTTGGCTTTCTTGTAATAATTTTTCTAATTCATCATCACTGTATTTTTTAAATGTTTGGTTTATATTATGGTATCTAGTTTTAAGTTTTTTACCATAATTATTGTTAGAATTATTATTTTGTGGTATACTATTTTTATTAGAATTTACATTATATGAATCTTTTTTATTTTCTAGTTCTTTTTTAACAGAATTATTATAGTCAGCTACTTTGCCGGTAGTTGGCTTTTTTGTTATCTCTTTATCTTTTTTATCTTCTTTTAAAGGCTCGTGTAAAAGTTCATATTCATATGCCCATTTACCATCACTACCTTTTAACCTATACTGTATTAAATACCCTGCTTCTTTAAGTTCTTTCCAACCACTCTCGAACGACCTCTCTCCATCAGTTGATATTGATTGCAAATACCCTTTATTAAGAACAAACCCCGGTATAGTTATATAATGTTTTATCATTAAATATAACCCCTTAGCTTTTAAAGATAAATTCTTATCCTCTATTACTGAATTACAAACCATTGTAAACGGATCTTTTATACTTCTAAAGTTTCCACTCATTTAATTATTCCCCCTTCTTCATATCTTCCCTTATAAGTTTCATAACATACTCTTGAAATGACATTTCTTTTTCTATAAGCATTATTTTTATTTGTTTCATTTCTTCAGCTTCTACTCTTACAGTCATACTTGTTTTTTTACACATAACTTTCACCTCACTTTTTTGTTTATAGTTTATTATATGATATTATATGAAAAAGTATTCAATACGTCAATACTTCTTTATGGATATATACAAATATTATTAATTTATTTTATTAATTATTTTTATTTATATTTATTATTATATAGGGTACAAAACCACAGGGTACAAAACCACAGGGTACAAAACCACAGGGTACAAAATGTAGGTACGGTAACCACACCCACAAAATGTGGGTACGGAGTTAAAACTGATGTAAAAAACTTTACATCACAGCAATTCCAACACTTTCAAGCAAATTATCATTTGATGATGTGGGTTTATATATCTGTGGGGTATTAAGGATTTCTAGAAGTCCCAAAAAAGGACTTCAAAGCAATTACAACGGTTTCAGCTTCTTGTATACTTTTGTGGATATTGTGGATATTGTGGATATTTTAAAAAAACATAATTTTCTATGTATAAAATTTATTATTCCTATACATACTTATAATCAAATAGAATCGGTTGTAAGGAGAAATAAAATGTTTTTTGATAATTTATATAATAAAGAGAATGAAGAAGGTTATAAAAGCTATAGCGAGATTTATTACAGTAGTAGAAGTCATCAAGATAATACTTATCAATATTGTACTTTTTGTAATGCTGATAGAATATTTTTATACGATAGATGTGAGGTATGTAAAAATAATTAATTTTGCTAAGATATGAATTTTAGATAATAATTAAATTAGACTTTATATATTTTTTTTAATGTTGATTTATATTTTTATTTAAAAGGTTTAATTTCAGTTATGTAGAAGTTCCTCTTAGATTGCTGGAAGGTAATTGTTATATTTTAGGAAAAATTAAGATTTGAAAAGTACCCAAGAACTTATAATTTTTTCCATTTTTTCTACTAAGGCTAGTATTTATTTACTAGCCTTTTCCCTTTTTAAAATAAAAAAAGAGCGTGTCAACATCTCCAAAACACACTCTTTACGAAGGTTGCTAGCTCCTACAACTGCTGAATTTTTAACTTCCTACAGCTTGGACAACTTTAAATTAGAGTTAAGTTATTTTTATTTTACCTTAAAACGATATTGTTTACAATATTTACCAGGATTATTTTTTATAAATATCTATAAAAGCAGCATATCCCTTACTTTTTAAATCTGATACTAACTTGTCTGCATTAGCTCTGTTTGTATAACTTCCAGCTACTACTCTATAATATGTATTTGAAGCTGTAGAATCGGTTTTAACAGTTTCTTTCTTAGGTTCTTGATATTTTATATTAAAATACTTACATATACCCTTCATAGTCGCTTCTACTAAGTCAGATTGATTACTTTTTAATATTTTTAAATCATCTTTATTAGAATAAAACCCATACTCAATTAGTACAGCCGGGGTAATAGTTTTATATATTACTGTAAAATCTTGACATTTCACACCTCTATTTTTAAAGCCTGTATCAATAGCTTTTACATCAGAATAAATGCTATCACATAAATATTTAGCTGCGTTTTTAGAATTTTGAGAAGCATTACTCGCATGATAAACCTCAACCCCTCTAGCAGTATTCCATGTACTTCCATAAGCATTTGCATGAAGTGAAATAAATAAAGTGTTAGGCTTTTTTAAATCTGAATATAATTTATTAGCAAATGCACTCCTTACAGATAAAGTTATATCAGATACAGATTGAGGATTAGGATTAGTTAGTTTTACAGTTATTCCATGATCCTGTGCTCTTTTCTTAATTAAATACTGCATATTATTGTTAAAATCCCACTCATAAAGGGAATTGTCAAACGCTCTTTTACCTGCTGTGTCTTTTGCATGGCCACTATCTAATATTAATAATTTACTCATACTACTTCACCTCTTTATTTTCTATTTTATCAACCCCAACCTCAAGCATTTTTTTAATTGAAGCTGGTATATACACATCAAGTTTTATAAGGTTTTCTATTATTGAAAGTCCCTCTTTAAAGATAAAAGCTATTATAAAAGTTGATAACATAGTGCTTATGCCTGGAATTATATAATCTATACATAAAAATATAGTTAAGATTACAAACTCACCCATAGTACGAAATATACCATTCGAACAGGCTCTGCTTTTTAATTTTCCTTCTTTAGCCCCTACAAGTACCCCTGTTACAAAGTCAATTATTATAGCCCCAAAGAAAAGCATAAATAAATTTTCTAAAGTTATTAAATCCACTTTTACACCTCCTTTATAAATAAAAAAGGAATTACTATTTTCGTAATCCCTTTATATTTAAAAAATGTTTATTTTGATTCTAATTCTTTTATTTTACTTTCTAATACTTCAATCTTTTTTATAGCTTCTTGTAATGCTCCTGCAAGGGTAGCTATATAATTACCTTGGTTATAAGATAAAGTGCTATCAACATCTTCCTTATCATCTATCTGTACTATCTCGCTACCTACTTTTGTATATAATATATCTTGTGCTATAAAACCATAATCCGTAGATGTATTTCCTCTTTCAAGATTTAAATTATATCTATAACTAGCAAGTTTTAAATCATCCTTGACAAAATCATACATATCTTTAGTAGTGAGTTTCATATTTCTTTCAACTCTACCGTCTATTATTATTGGTTCTTTTGGCATAGGTTCATCTAGATAATGTATATCTGTTTTTAGCCTTTCATCTGAACTAACACTTGGAGAGTTAACAAGATAGATTGAGCTAAATCTATTACCATTTGTACCCAAACTTAACTGCCCATTTCCTTTGTCCGGGTAAACATATCCCGTAGAGGAATTTATATTTAATGCTCCATATGTTTGCCATGCCCCTGTACTTGTTACTGTCCCTAATCTTAATTGACTATTTGTAGTAGATAAACTATCTGCAAATATGTCTTTATACCTCATTGAAGCACTACCGATATCACTAGAACCTGTATAACGAGGATAAATGTTATATGTCCTTAAATTATCACATCTTAAAGCCCTTGTAGAAACACCACTATCAAATCTATATGTGTAATTATCGTCTGTATCATTATACCCTCTTAAATTCTGAATGAAGTCTATTGCTCCATCTTTTTGGAAATATAAATTAGTAGACAACATACTAGAATTTACTAACCTAGAGAAAGTTAATCTACAACCAGTATTCCCCTGTTGTGGTGATAGCCATAAACACCCATTTGAGTCTGTAACATCTGCTCTAGTATAACCAACAGAGAAATATCCCATATTTTCATCTGTCCATAATCCACTTGCGAACACAGGATTTGAACCTCCTGTTTTGTTATAGCCAAACATCATAGCCCCATTCATGTGTAGATAGTTACCTGTTTTGTCTGTATTACTTTTCCAGCACTTGAACCTACCTTGTAAATCAAGCTCCCCTGTTAAGTCAAGTTTATTTGCACTAATCTTAATTGCTTCTGCTGTTTGGTTTATACTAGATATAACTTGATTAGTGGATACCTTGCCATTTAAACCATTTTTATATGTTTGTGAACTTGTTACTGTGCTAACTATTGCGCTATCTGTAATTTTTTGTTCTGCTGTACTAACTCTTGTTGTTAAGTTAGATACAGTGGTTTCCATATCTTGGGGAGCAGGTGACCAATCTGTTGCTTTATTTCCTTTTTCAAGTTTAATCCAATGTATTGTTGAATCAGAAGTGGTTCCGTCATTTGGAAGCCTATAAATTGTAACATGGTCTTTGCCATTATCATTATGATATCCCTTGAACATAAAAGAAGCTGTAACTACCTGTTTTGCTGTCCCACTAATGTCTAAAGTACATAAATTGTAGTAACCATCATTAGTATAAAGTTTTATATAATTAACACCTGTTCCCGGTGTAACACAAACACTTAAAGTGTATGTTTTATATACTTCAAATTGTTCAGTTAGTCTGTATGATTGAATACCATAGTTATTATTAGTTATTGGTAAAGCAGAAGATAAAAGTAAATTCGTACCACCTACCTGTAAACTATTTAATTTATTTGTAGTCGTAGTTATATTGGATTCAGTAGCGCTAACTCTTGAAGTTATACTATTTAAATTAGTTTCTATACTAGCTACCTTGTTGTTAGTTGTTTGAACTTTAGAATCAACATTATCTATTTGAGATTGTACTTCCTCTATTGGGGGTGTCCAGTCGGAAGGCTTATTTCCTTCCTCACATTGGAAGTTGGCTACCCATACAGTAGCATCTCCTTTACCGTAGATAAAAGGTTTCCAATAATAAAACTCTGCATTATTTGGTGTTTTAAATACAACATATGTCCTTCCCCATGATGTACTTATATTATTATGAGAATTATCTTCTATGATTTCTAAATGGGCAATATCCATATAAGTGTTTAACCACATATGCAAAGGCATACCTGGACTACCTTGAACCACCTTATCTGCTTTTGCTGTAATACTATAAGTATAGGTTGTATTTGGTTTTAATTTTATCCAACCATTATAATTAATGCCCTCGTGGCTGTTGTTGCCTATCTTTAGTGTATTATATCCAAAATAAGTTACAGAAGAATCAATGCTTATTGTAGAACCATTGGAAATCCAATTCCCAACAGAATTAGTGAAATTACCACTTGTAGGTATGTAGTTTCTACCACCTACTTGTAATTCATCTAATTTAACATTAGTAGTAGTTAATGTATTTTCTGTGCTAGCTACTCTTTGAGTTATGCTATCAGTAGTGACTTTTATTTCAGCTTTTACATCTTCTATATTTTGATAAATAGCACCACTTAATTCATCAATAGCATTTTCAACGTCTGTCTGCTCTACTTTTAATGATATTTCATTTGCTGAAACTTCTATTTTTCCCAACGCACTTGATACTTGATTACCTAGAATATCAAAATCATTTTTACCAACATAAAACTGTAAAGAATCTGCTAATAAATTTATTTTACTTTCTAAATTGGATTTAAGTTCGCCTAAATCATTTAAATGATGTTTATATTCTGTTTTATATCCTCTTTCTAATTGGAAATCTGTAATTTCATATATTAAAGTATTTGGGGTATCAGTATCTACCATATTTCTACCAATTTTTATTACAGGATTAGTTTTTTTAGAATTAGAAATAAATTCTATATGGCATAAATAAACATTTTTACTATTTACGGTATCAACAACAGGATAAACAAACATATCTTCTATATCAATTAATTTTTGATTGTCTATATAAATATAATCTAATTTGTTTATTGAAGAATAATTTATTATTTTAAATTGAAGTGTATAAGTTTTATTTGATTCAAGTGTCCCCTTAACTTTATTAAGAGCAATTCCTACTGGTTGCCCTACATTAATAGTGTCACCAGTAGAAACTTTTATCAATGTATGCAATTATATTCCCCCTTTCTTATCTTGGATTATATGGATTGGAACACACACCATTCTTATTAAAATCATATTTTTTTCCTTTTATTACTAGAGTTTCATTTCTAGCAATATCTCCACCATTTTTAAACCAATACCATAAACTGTCGTTATTATTATATTTGCACCAACAACTATTAAATAAGAATTTGGTACTTGTATTTAATGTAAAATCATTTCCTGTGCTAGTTAAAATAATATGTCCACCTGGGGTTGCATATTGGACATAATTAGGATACCCCATAACTTGAAGCATACCAATATCATTATAGGCATTTTCCCAAGAATATGTTCTAGTTGTTATCCAACATCTAGGATTAAGCTCTTTTACCAATGATTCATTAATAGTAGAATTATAGCCATGATGTGGGACTTTCGCCATATCAACTTTTCCTATCTTACCTATAAGTTGCGCCTGTGCTGTGGTACTAATATCTCCTGTCAATAGATACTTTTTATTTCCATGTACAAACAGAACCACTAAAGAAAAGCTGTTATAATTTGAATAATCTTCAAATTGAGTATTGTAAAACTCTAAGTAAGATGTATCACTTAATGTGATTCGTTGTTTTTCTGTTAGATTTTCATATCTAGCTACACCTTTTTCATTACTTTTAACTCTAAAGTTTTCCCAACATTCTTCTGTTTTCCATTCTACTTCTATCGAAGGTAATTTTGAGAAATTAGGCAACCTATAATAGGCGTGGGCCCCTTTAACTTTTATATTATCCATTATATATGGGAATCCTTCGGCGTGGTCAGTATGGAAATGGGACACCACTATATAATCTAAAGAATTTACTCCTATATTTTTTAAATATTGAACAACTGTATTAGCAGTCTCTCTGTAATTACTATCAATTAAAATATTTTTATTATTATCAGTTTGAATTAAAATACAATCCCCAGTCTTACCTGTATTAATAAAATGTATTTTCGTACTATTAGCTGTGATTGTAGGTGGAGGATTAGAAATATTATTATTATCATTTATTGAAGGAGGTTGAACAGGTTTAGGAGGTTCAGCACCTGTACTATCGTCTTCTTCTGTAATTGGTGGTGTTGGTGGAATAATTTCTTCTACTGATGGAATATCAACTGGTGGAACTTCCTCTTGTGGTGGAGGAATTATAGGAGTTGGGAGTTCTGTTGTAGGCGTGTTAAAAATATTTACATGCCTTTCAATAGTTCCTCCTATTCCTTCAAATCCTTCTAAATTAAACAATGCTTGAGAATTAACAATATAATTATTATTATCATAATCTTCGATTGACACGCTCTTATTAGAGATTTTTAAGCTATTAACATTTAAATCAACATTTCCATAACTATCTATATCAAGAGTTCTTTCACCATTTCCATTAGTTACACTTAATTGTTTAGCATCAATATAATTGCCACTTAAAGTCCCTATCCACCCTCTATCTAAAGATAGAGTGCCGATTAAAGCTTCACCTATTGCTTGGTTTTCAACATAATTAGATAAATCATTAACTTTAGTAGTGTTTACAGTTATTTGGTCCGAAAAAGCAGTTCTTTCACCATGTGTATTTACTGCACATACTCTAAAATACCAAGTTTCATTAGGTTTAGCTTGGAATAAATAAGAGCTTGTTTGCCCTGCATGAATTAAATCAAATTCATTTGGAGTAAAGTCTTTTATTTTGCTTCCATAGATCTCATAATTATAATAAACCTTATTTTCATAAGTCCAACTAAGTTCAATATTTGAAAAACCATAAACTTTAAAACTTAAAACAGGTGTAGAAGGTAAACTGTTAGGAAAATCTCCTATACTTCCATCTTGTCCAGGAGGTCCTTGTGGTCCAGGAGGACCTTGCTCTCCGTCTTGCCCTCCACTACTAGAATTTATAATATCTCCTAGTGTTGTTCTAGGTTCTCCAAGTTCCATACTTTCATATTTATTTTTAAGTACATTAAATACCGTTTTAATGACTTTAGCTTTAGTATCTATATTATATCTAGTGTCTTTTATAGTTACAGTATCACAAAGGCTTATATTGTCTTGTATACCCTCATATCCCACACATTTGCTAAGAGGAATAAACTCAATTTTAAAATTCTGCTTTGGCTTATCGCATTCATTTTCTTTAAAATATTTTTTAGCCAGTTCTGTTAATTTTGAAGTTGTTGGAATTTCTTCATCCTCGAATTTTTCACTAAAGTCCATATATGAAATATAAGGGTGTGAATAATTAGAGATTAAATCACTATCAACTGCATTAGCTTCTACTAAAACTTCTTCGTTTGTTTCACTATCTGAATAAGCAGCAAACGGGATAATTCTAGTTATAAGCTCACTATAATCTTCTTCAAGTTCAAATCCTGTAAGGTTTTTAGCATATTCAATAGATACTCCATTATCATGCCCTCTTTTATTAAGAACATGGATATTTGTATTATCTCTAAGTATTTCAGCACCTGTTCCAAAAGTGTCCAATATGGAGCCTTTACTTCCTCCAATAGCTTCAATACAATTCACTTTTGATATTTTATAATCTTGAGCATTGATAATATCTGAATAACCTTTATAATGAGTAGAAAATTGTGAATTTCTAAATATAGTGTTTAAAGCATATTCGCAACTTTGATTTTTTATATCTATATTGTTTATATAATCATAAGCTAAGTCAAAACTTATATGCCTTGCAAATACTTCAACTCTATTACTCATTAATTTTCTGGTCATATAAATTCTAAACTTTTGATTTAATAAAGTATCGTTAGCATTACAAACTATTATATTTTCTTCTTCTAAGGAATTAAAAAGAGTGTCATTACTTGGATAAATTAAAGAAACTTCAAATAATCCATTTCTTTCTTCTTCCACTAGACACTCAATACAATTAGTTAATTCACCTAATTTAATTGTTCCTGTTTTATCATATAAAATAGGCTTCATTAATCAACCTCCTTATATGCACTAAATTCTAAAGATAACTCACCAAAATTTTTAACAACTTCTACTGGATCAATTTCACTTATTAAAACGCCTTTTAAAACTGTTCCATCATCAAAGGTAATAGTTTGATAACCTGTTGCACCATTTAACCAATTATCTAAACCTTGGCATAATTCTCTTAAATTAGAATTTCTACCATCAATATAGCCTTCAATAACAAGATTGAAATTTTCTCTTGCCCCTTCATCAATTATTAAATCCCCTGTTCTCCCAGGTATACTTATAAACTCTAATTTTTTCTTAGGTTTTATAAGGTGATTAGATGTTTTCACCTTAAAATTAAAATCTTTATTTGTTTTATTGTTTATAGTAAATATCATCTAAACACCTCCTATTGCAATATTTTTTCTTTTTAAATAAAATGCTATTTCCTCAACTAATTCTTTTACATCTTGTTCACGGTTATTATTAAAGTTTTCTATATTTAAACTTAAATTTCCACTTGATGAAGCTTTTGAATTACTATTTAAACCTTTACTAAAATTAGTATTAATGCTTGCATTATATCCACCTACAACACCATTAGAAAGCCTTTTAGAAGCTTTTATAACATCACTTTCTTTGTCTTGTAAACCTAAAACTAAACCTTCCCCTGTATCATCCCCTATTTGTCTGAATACTCTTGAAGGTGACTTTATACCTAGAAGTTTTTTAGCACTACTAACAGCACTATTAACAACACTACCTATAGCTCCAGCAACTTTGCTTCCCATAGCCTTTATTCCATTTATTAACCCTTGTATCATATCCCTACCAATTTGAACTAAGTTAATTCTTTTAATAGTATTAACAGCTTGATTCATAAAGTTTTGTATATTTGTAGGAACTTGTTTTATATTAGATATAACTGTATTTAATAAATTAGACATCATCGTCTTAGCTACCGACCATAATGCCTGGAATGAATTTGCCCCAAATGTCTTAAGCATATCGAAATTGCTTTTTCCATTTGTAAATAAATTCTTTATAAAATCAATACAAGCTTTAACTCCTGTACTAAATAAACTCTTAGCATTAGTCCACATTCCTTTTATTAAACTAGGAATGTTAGTTGCAAAGTTTTTAATCATGTTAGGAATATTAGTAACAAATTGAACTGACATCCAATTCCATATCAATTTTATAGCATTTGAGAATATTTGTTTTATACTTTCCCAACAAGCACTAAAATTACCACTGAATAAATTTTGGAAGAAATTTATAATTCCATCTATTACCCCAAGTCCAGCTTCTATAACTGAAGCTATTGCATTTATAGCATTAGATATTATATTGCATATAAAATCCCATACAAAACTTATTAAAGGCATTAGCCAATTAGAATGTTCATCCCAAAATCCTTTAATAGCGTCAAGTATTCTTTTTACAGCATTTTTAAGATTATCAAATATACCTATAGCACTTTCAATATAAGGCATAATGCCTGGGGCAAATCTTTGTATAGTTCCCATTAGTCCATTTTCAGATAATGAAGAAGCTACACTTTCAATAAATGGCATAATTTTGCTTAATTGTTCAGCTAAAAAGTCAAATATTGGTTTAGATAAAGTTCCTGCCATCTGTTCAAAATTATCTTTCATAGTTGATAATTGTCCACTAAATGACTTAGACATTTTACTCATACCGCCCTCAACACCTTTCGCAAGGTTGTCAAGTGCGCTTTGGTATACATCAGAACTTATTTTTCCTTCACTTGCCCATTTTTTTACATCAGCAGTATTAACTCCTAACTCTTCAGCTAAAGCCTTATAAATAGGTATGCCCCTATCTTGAAGTATATTTAAATCTTCAGTATAGGCAATGCCAGCCTGCTTAACCTGTGAATATTGCCTTACCATTTCTTGAAGTGAATCTGATTGAATACCAAATGCACCAGCTAAATCTCCAAACTTAGATATTTGATTAAATAAGGCTTGACCTTCAAATCCTGCATTATGTAATTGAGTTGCCATAGCTTCAACACCCATTTGTTCGAATGGAGTATCTTTTGCAAACTTTTGTATATCTTGAAGCATTTTATTAGCTTTTTCTTGAGTTCCTAAAAGTGTTTCCCATTTAATAGCACTTTGTTCTAAAGTAGCATTATATTCAATACCACTTTTAGTTGCATTCACAAAACCTGTTACTAGATTTTTACCTATATCATAGATTAAAAAGCTTTTAACATTTTCCATAACCTTGCCCATTTTATTACTAAAACCACTAGCACTATTGGAAGCACTATCCATACCCCTATCAAAATCAGAAGTGTCAGCTTTTATCTTAACCATTAAATCTTTTACTGTTGCCATAAATTCCCTCCTTTCTAAAAATATTAAAAAAAAGACTAGAGTTTAATTACCCTAGCCTTATCCCTTCATCTGTTATTGTATATTTTTTACCATTAGCTTTTGCAAACTCAACCCACATTTTTTCATCCTCCGTCAATTCTCTTACAACTTCTTTTATATTATTAAGTTTTGGATATTCACCTATTAAATCTTCTATGTCATTAATGTCGGCGCCTAAACCATTAAGAACCCATTGACCTAATCTAGCAAATTTACTCATATCTTCATAATATAATTTATCATTGTAAAATTTTAAAAAGTTTGATTTAACTATTGAATTAAGCTCCCTGGTGGTTAAATATTCAATATCACTTTTAGTATAATTTAATTCTTTAGCGAAGAAGATAATAGTATCTACATCATAGTTGTAACTTTCATAAATACCTTCTTCATCATTGAAAAATTTACTTCTAAAAATTCATTTATTAAATTTTCAAGTTCTGATATATAAACATTATCCATGTCGACATCCTTCAGCTGTGGGAATAATATTTCTATTCTATCTTGTATTATTAATAAAACTTCACTTAAAAAGTTTTCTTTTTCTAATTCAGTTTGCATTAATTTGGAAAAATCTATATTTAAATCATTAACTATCTTTTTTATTTCTCCGA
>ERZ779705.1636-NODE-1636-length-13942-cov-1.688702_pt1 | contig 13942 bp, 19 predicted proteins | sample MGYA00511385_ERZ779705 | MGnify/ENA primary metagenome ERZ779705 (study PRJEB29588, sample SAMEA2145301) | human gut metagenome | biome: human gut; feature: human-associated habitat; material: faeces | place: Denmark | collected 2008/2010 ... | reverse complement strand
GTGTTGCTATTCTTTTTTTACATTTCTTCCTGGGTTTTGTGACAGGTTCAGGAAAAATGTCAGTAATAATAATTCTGTTGGAACCAGGCACCTTATCCCATGAAAAATATTTCTTCATCTCATTGACTCTGACAACATATCTGTTTCCGGCAGGCATCTTCTGACCAGTAAGAGCTACTGACAGTTCCTGCATGTTCTTAAATTCCTGACCGGGTAAAATTTTTGTGGTGTCGATCAAGTTTCTTACCTCCTAAATAATGGGTTTATTTGAGTATATGGATCAAATTTCTTTTGTAAGAGGCTCACTGTAAAGTTGTAAGCCTCTCACTGTAAAATCAAAATTTACTTACAGATTTCATAATACTGAGCAGACAACTTTTCGATGTCTGGACCGAAGATTACACATGCTATTTCAGCTAGATCATTGAACATACCAATGTGCTCTATGTAATCTAAACGGTTCTGTAGCTTAGGCTTATGCGTCTCATTGTAATGTTCAAGCTGTACTTTAGTATTCATATGAAACTTGTTGTCGAACTCTCTGTAGAGGAATGGCCAACGTGTATGAGGACTTCCTCCGAAGCGTACAATTCTATTGAGGATCTGACGTTTATCTGCTAATGGAATGTCTGATGTAAGATTACGAATGATGTCTTCCTGATGTGAAATAGTGTGATTCTGCTGCTGAATTGTATTGTTCTGTTGCTGGATAGTATCAAGAGTAGTTTTAAAAAGAAGTCGAGTGTTCTGATCTGCAAATGGAAGATAGGTGTCTAGGAAAAGATCGGATTGTGATGGGTTAACGTAGCCCCCTGTCTTACGGATGGACGGGAGTACTTCAGAAGTAACCCAGTGCTTGAACTCTTTCGCAGATGGAAGCTTGCTGCTGAGGATCAGAGAGTAGAGACCGGATTCGTTGATGATGGTCATTTGTTGTGCTCCGGAAGGTGTTGCCATTTTAGCAACACCTCTATCTTCATTCTCAATCTTCTTTGAAATTGCACTTCTAGGATCAGAATAACCTAGAGCTTCTGCTACATCTTTACCTACAAACCACACTTCGTTATCAATTTCTACTGTTCTGACAGTGCCAAATTGTGGGTGAGTGAATATTGTTGGGGCTTCTGTTGACGTGGACGCTTCTGGAAGATGGAGGGACATTTTAGACCCTCATCTATATTTTTGTCTTGTCCCATGTTCATTTGTGACACACCCTCATTCGTCACGAAGGAAGAATGCTTATTACATTCACCCGCCGGGCGAGATGTCAATGTTTCCCATTCACCGTTGTTGGTGAATGAGAAATTACCAACTTTCTCACATCAAAAAAGTTTATAAAATACTGCTGACTTTATTCGAGTATATCTCTCAGAAATCAATCTCTGTTTCCAGAGGAACACTTTCCCAGCTATGCCAGAGAAATAACTCCTCTGGCTGTATACTCAATCAGACCTACTATTTTGCCTGTAACATCACCTTTATATAGTAGGTTTTTTCTGCTTTGCTATTGTAATCCATTCCTTTCTTTAACTTATGCGAGCCATGAGGGTCTTATAGTTTTCTCTCACTCGCTTCGCTCATTCGTTCAACTTCGAATAATATTTTTTCTACTTAATAAAAAAAGGTACAAATATTTTTATATATAAAGATATATGTACAATTTTTATTTTGGTGGAAACTTTTCACCAACAAAAACAATCAACGTCTGAACGCAAAATTTTTTCAGAAGCAGCTGCTTTAGGCGAGGCGCTTAACCGCCGAGTGTAGAAAGTAGCGCTGAAAAAACTTTCATGTGTTCAGACCTCAGGCTTCGCCTTCCGGTCTACCGACTTAAAATACTGGTGTTTATGATGGATTGAATTATGTAGAAATTTTCCGTTGACAGAATCCTAGATATATGAGAACATATCTTCATAAAATATATCTCTAGCAAGGAAACATCCCTACACTCGTTTCGAGATGTCGTCTAGTACATTCGACAATGTTTCATTGCAAAACTAGCAATAGCCAAGGATGTATACCTACTAGAGACAATAAACCTATCAACTGAGCCATTTTTTGAAAACAAGGCATAAACCAAGGGGATAGTTTACTCTTTTTTATTTGTTTCGGAATCACTTGCATATTGATTTCATGATCTGCATATGCTATAATGCCAGTAGGCAAAGAAATAATAATTTGTCTGGCAAGGACAAAAATGAAGCCCCCGGTATTCCCAGTACCGAGGGCTTCTCTTATTTTTTAGAGCAGATAAGAAACTGCTAGGCTAGTGTTGCCCTACTTGTCGCCGTCTAACCATTTGATGATATAGTGGCAAGCTATACCAGCCGCGCAGGAGACAAGAAAAGAAATAATAATTTCTGACAAGGAACTCACCTCCTCCCGTTGCCGGGTATCGGTTGGACAACACTGTAAGTATATCATATCTCTTGTTATTCTGGAAGTACAAACAGTTCTTAAAAGTTTATAAAATAATACTGGGTTTATTCGAGTATATCATCCTAAAATCATCTGCTCTGTTCCAGACAAGTATTTTATCACTGAACCTTGCAGACAGCTTCCTTGTTCTGTATACTCAAATAAACCCAGTATTTTAAGGGTAACTTTATCTTCTCAGCTTCCTTAAAAAAAGTTAAATTTCACACCTTAATTTTTGATCTAATATTTCTAAATTTTAGTCTTTATAATAAGATGTTCCATAATAACTACTTGATGTCACAGTATAAAACTGATTAGCATACTTAACTCTGTACATTATAGTACTTTTCCTATCATACCAAGTTTGGGAACCATTGACACAAAATGGTATAAACTTTGTTTCTCCCGGTTTTATCTCAATAGAAGAAATTCTCACTAAACGATTATGATTAATTTCATCCGGGTCTACTAAATATAAGTTTCTATTGTAAGATTTATAATTTGCATCTATTAATCGAGCATTGCTTGAATAAATTCTTACAGTTTTGCTTCCTTTATTTTCAACTAACATAGCCGCTGTTCCAGCCGACATATCTGTTTTACTGGACATCACTACATCAAGTCGAGGTTTTGCAGAAGTCGAATTAACTTTAACCGTAACCCTACAAGTATATTTCTTAGTACCAATTTGTGCTGTAACAACAGCTGTACCTTTATTCTTTGCTGTTATTTTTCCATTCTTAGAAACAACTGCTACACTTGTATTTGATACATACCATCTTGCTTTTTTCGTTGTTCCCTGCAATTTTAACTGTAAGGTCTGTCCTTTTACTAAATTTACATTTGTCTTATTCAATTTTACAGACGCGGCTCGTACATCTACAGTATTAAATGTACTTGTTATGTTCATGCCAGTTCCAAGTACGAACACTAACATAATAGAAACTATTATTTTTTTTATCTTTTTCATTGGTTTTCTCCTCATCATTATTTAATCATATCCATTAGTTTCTTTGCGTCCAGCTTTGTAGAATCTTCCTTATCCCAAAACTGAATATACGCCATATTTCCTTGTGGGCGTGCCGGGTCTTCATCATAAAGGGTTCCGTCTATGCAGGCAAATTTTGTTCTGTCTATTCCTCCCACTTCATTAGTATAAGAACAATCAAACATGAATATTTTCTCTCCGAGATAAGTATTTTCTGCATATTCCGCCTTATTTATTGTCAACCCAGAAGGGTCATTTACTTTATCCAAAATCAATTGCAACTGATCTACAGCTTCTTCATAAAGAGAATCATTTGCTGTCGTATTATTTGAACTTGATTCCGTATCACTTTCATTTGTTTGTGTTTCTGTTGTTTCCGCTGGCGCAGATGCCGCAGTATCCAACTGCTTGTGTTCTTCATCTGGCTCAATAGTAAATGTCATATATAAACCGTCATTATCGAATGTAAAATCCAATCCGTATTCTGTAATAGTGCCATGTGGGTTTAAATCCATTAGTCTCTTTAATAAGTTCGTATCTGTTCTTTTTTCTGATGTTACTGTAGCAATTACAATTGTAGCAGGATAACCTAAAGCTGAACCTGAATCAGATGAAATTTCACATTTTCCAAAGGAACCATCTTCCCTTACATCATATAATTTTATTGTTCCTTTTCCATCATTGTTTGAAAATGAAATAGTATCCGTTGTAGTTCCATCCTCTGATGTGCTTTCATCTGTAACTTCCATTTCGTATTTTCCGCCATCTAAACTTTCTATATTCTGTTTTATCATTAAAGCGTATTCAGCCGGATACCAATAAAATCTGCCTCCAATATATCTGTTGCTACTCATTACCTCATATCTATCAGCCAATTCCGTACTGTCTTTATATCCCTCTATAGTTCTGAGCAATTCAGCCGCTTTATCATATTTATATACTTTTTTAGCATAATCAAGTGCTTTTTCATATACTTCTTCATCACTCATTCCTGAAGTATCTGTAGTTGATGTTTCAGCAAATGTGACAGCAGGTGTAGTTATTTCTAAAATCCCACAAACACCAAGTAATCCTATTACTTTTAAAATTCTTTTTTTCATCATAAAACCATTCTCCTTTTCTTATATGTTTTTACGCATCCCTTTTCTTATGGTTGTCCTCCTTTTTATAATAATTTTCCTGACTATAGTCAACAATATAACTATCATTTATCCTTATTTTATCTTACTGAAAGGGGAACTAACGTTGATAGAATACAGTCCGTTCTGGAATACTCTTAAAAATTCAACTGAATCAACTTATACGCTGATTACTCAGTATCATGTTTCCAGTGCTACTATTGACAAGTTACGCAAGAATAAACCTATGAACACTACAACGTTAAATGACCTCTGTCGTATCTTCGACTGCCAGATACAGGACATTTGTCAGTACACTCCTTCAAACAAAGACCAACACTTGTAAGTCTGCATTGCAGACTTTTTTCTTTCCTTGTAAAGTTTCATAACTTTTAAGTATTGACACTGTTCTCGAAGTGACGTAAAATAGCAGTATACAGAGGTGTCATAACTTAGTGTCACTAACGAAAGGGGAAAATGAACATGATTTACGGATATTGTAGAGTATCAACCAAGGGGCAAGCCAAAGACGGAAATTCTCTTGATGCTCAGGAACAGGAAATTCTTTCAAGGTACAGTGATGCTCATATTTATAAGGAAGCATACACAGGAACTACTACTGACAGACCTGTATTCAATGAAGTTATCCAACAAATGCAGGAAAATGATATGCTTGTAGTAAGTAAGCTGGACAGGCTTGCAAGAAACACAGAAGAAGGAATCAAGATAGTAAAGAATCTGTTTCTGAAAAAGTGTTCTGTCCATGTTCTCAACGTTGGCTTGCTGGAAGATACAGCTATGGGACAGTTCTTCATAACTACTCTCCTAGCAGTAGCAGAACTTGAAAGGAATCAGATTATTGAACGCTGTCAGACTGGAAAAGCCATTGCACGACAGAACCCGGATTTTACCGAAGGCAGACCCAAAAAGCATTCCCGGCAGCAGGTGCAACACGCTTTAGACCTGTTAGAATCTCATTCCTATAAACAAGTCGAACAAATGACAGGAATCAGCAAATCAACGCTTATCAGAGCCAAGAAAGCCCTCAAATGAGAGGGCTTTTCAACTCAGCAATCATACAAGCTGTACCCTGCGGTACATTCCTTGAAAATTCTTCTGCATCTTCATAATTTCCGAAGTGTCTTTCATTAATGATCTGAGACTCAAAAGCATCAATCTTTACAACAATCACTGTATAATATTTCATATGTAATCTTCCTCCCAGTTTATAGTTATAGTTGTCTCATTATAAGCAACAGTCATTTCATACTCATTGCACGTACAGTTCTCTGTTACGTCTAACTTCATATTGTTATCACCAAACTCAAGAACTACTGAGTATTCACCTTTATAGATGTTTTCTATCACAGTAGTAAAAGTACAGTTTAAACCTATACTTTTAATTGTTATACTTACTCTTTTTTCAGTAGACCATAATTCATACAGTTTTTCTAACATGTGTATCTCCTATTCTACGATAAATAAACAGTGCATCATCTGTAAGCAACTTCTAACCCCGGCTTTAAAAGCATTTGCTTCTACTACAGAAGAAAGTTCAAAAATTGTATCTTCTGTAGGATTCTGAATAGCTTTTTTCATGGCTTCTATCACCTCCGGTTCATGTCCAGAGTTGCACCAATTATCAAAGAGCAAATAAATAATATCTTCTTTCATTTCATGATTCCTCCTGTATTATCAAGTTGATTCCAGAGCTGTACTGCTGTCTTGAATCCAACATCAAATGCCTGACGTTCAGTGTGCTCACAGTAAACCCTGATTTCCTGCTGTTCCTCTGCTGTCAGCTTCTCAATAGCTTCTGGCAATCCTGCTGTGCATCTGTTTCCTGTCCATAAGCTGAACAGTACTTGCAACACATCCATAGCCTCACCCCCTTAATATCCAATGGATTATCATTGCCAGCGGCGGCACTGTCAGAATCATAAACATTGATACTCCGTAAAGCACCTGTTCCAGCTTGTGTTTAATATATTTTCTCAGTTGTCGTTTGAACAGCTCTAACCACTGCTCATAAGTCATTAATCTATTCATAGGCTATTCGTTACCCCTTCATCTCTGCTGTGACCTAAAGATTCTCAAGTGCGATGTATTTTCGAGCATCCTGCAAGCATTCTGCTTTAGTGTTACCAAAAGCTACAGCATTGCCCCAACTATTTCGTGCAACCCATTCTGAGACTGTACCGTTCTTCTTAGCTCTTAAATTTAAAGGGTCATAGTGTTCAATTCTTTCAAATGTTAAATCCTGAAGTTTCATGTTCTCACCTTTCTACGGTCTGACCGCCTACCGCAAGGGATTGTATGATTTATTTAACGTATAATCTTCTGTACTGGCTGATTCTCTGATACTCTGCAAGGCTTCCTAAATCTGCCTCAAGTCTTTTTGTATCTACTGTCCTTCTTTCACAGGTGGAAAGTTTGATTGTGAAGTCGTTGCCTGTCTCTGTCAGCTTTTCATTAGCATCCATATAGCCGATGATTTCATATTCAAGGCTTTTAACCTCTGCATCAATCTGTTCTTTCATGGCTTTCATGCTTCTGTAATCTGCTACGACTCTCTCTAATTCTTTCATTGTTCTACACATATGTTTTTCCTCCTGATTTGTTGCAACCCTTCAAGCATCTTCCTGACTATTGTTACTATATTGTTCACTCACAGGTATATGGCTTGAAGTTTGTGGAAGCTTTTCGAGCTATCCAGTTGTTTGTGTGTTGTTTTTGTTTATGCCATTATAATACACTTGTTTTAGGTGTATGTCTATTGACAAAACTCACAAATTATACACCTGTTTTTTGTGTATGTTATACACTTTTAATAAGTGTATGCTATTTTTACAAAACACTTGTTCTAAGTGTATGAATATGATAAGATATTTATAGTAAATAAACAGGGAGGGAAATTACTATGTTAAAGTATAAAATAGATGTATTGGAAGAATTAAAAGGAAAAGGCTACACTTCCTATAAATTAAGAAAAGATAAAATCATGGGAGAAGCACAGATACAAAAAATCCGTCAAGGCGAGATTGCCAGCAAAGAAACACTTAATACTATCTGTAAGCTGTTGCAGGTACAGCCGGGTGATCTGTTGGAATACGTTGAGGATTAATCTTTTAATAAATGCACTTATTTAAAGTGTATAATATGCACTATTTTTAAGTGTAGCTTTTGTCTGTTCTGCCAATTGATATACACTTATTTAAAGTGTATAATATGAGTATCAAATAAAGAAAGAAGGTACTCATATGAAGAAACTTACAAATTATCAGAGAACGGCACAGTACTTAAACAAAGTATTCAAACTTATCAATGAAGAATATTTCAACAATGAACTGGAAGTACCAACTATAACTATACAGAGTACTGTAGGTGCTTACGGTCATGTATCAGTCAACAAAGTATGGCACAATGATACAATAGCAACACACGAACTTAATCTATCTGCTGACTATCTCAACAGACCGATTGAAAATATAGTTGCTACACTGATACATGAAGGTTGTCACTTGTACGCATTACAGAATAATATTAAAGACACTTCTAACAGGGGTATCTACCACAACAAGAGATTTAAAGCATTAGCCGAAGAAAGAGGTTTACAGATTAGCAGACACGAAACTTATGGTTGGACAATCACAGAGCCTACAGAAAAAACATTAGACTTCTGCATTATAAATCAGTTGGAAGATATACAGATTGTCAGGCAGACAACGTACAGTATAGGAATTTCTGGCGGCAAAGCTGGCTCAGGTTCCGCACCTGTTACAAGACCAAAGAAGCCCAGCAGTACAAGAAAATACATCTGTCCTTGTTGCGGAAACTCTTTCAGAGCTACAAAAACTCTCCGGGTACTCTGTATGGATTGCAATGTTCAGTTTGAGGAGGTACGGTAGTATGTTCCTGACAGCAGTTATCTTTATAATATATTTCAGCCTGTCTGATTTAGCAAAATGGATGAATCAGAACGGTTCTACAGATAAAGAAAAGTTCTTTGTTGTTGGCGGTATATTTCTTCTTATATTAGTAATCATCAATGTTCTTGCTATTGCATCATAAAGAGAGGTGAACAACCTCTCTTTTTTGTCAGTGCGGGGGTACTTATGCCCTGAGGGGGTTTATAAATCTGGAAAAACTGTGTATGCTGGTCTGTTTCGATACCGAGTCCAAAAATAAGTCGATAAAACTATATTATATTTCTGTGCTTTTCTACTCCAAATTTATTTTTTCTTTTATACTCTACGGTTCCAGATTCTCGGTTCCGTCTGCATAAGTTAGATACGTTAAACTTATGTAAATTCTTTATCTGTACTATTTTTATCATTTTCGAACATTTTAATTTTTTCAAATTTTTGTTGACTTTCGCATTTCAAAGTGTTACAATGTGAAATAATAAAATATTTCTAAGCAAAATCCAGTCCATTTCGGACAAGATTATCCAAACTACAGTTGAATATAAAAACTCCAAGGCAGGGATATTTCTGTCTCTTCCTTGTTCTATATATATTATAATTATTATAACAGAAGGGATGTGGTCACAATGATTGTCTATAGCAGTCTCCCAAACACTATCACGCAGCACTAAAGAAAGTAGGTTTATAGAAAATGAATGTAAACAAAAGAAACAATTATCAACTCACTGGGAGCATTCACACGCTGTCACTTATCAGTCTGCCAGTAACAGACATAGATGAAAGTATAGCCCCCTGTTTTGACACTCTGTCCAGCAGAGAAAACTTATCCTACAGCAAAATAAACGCCAACAAGCTAGTAGGTGACTTATTCTCCTATGATGAGTTTAAAACAGCTTTTGACACGATTCTGGGCGGTGCTGGCATAGAATCATACAGTCTTAGCCGCTTCGATATGAGATTCGATTCGTTTGACCCGGAACATTACAGGGATTATGCCAAACTTAACAGATACCTCATCTCTACCCTTGCAGTAACCTATAATGTCCAGAACTGTTACGACAGCAGGAATCTGTTCTCTCAGAAGCAACTCTCTGTAGCAATCAAGAATAAACGCTTCGAGTGTGAAAACTACGACAAGGAAGCAGAAAGCGGCGGCAGAGACCCGGCATATGCAAGGTTGGAGCTGAGAAGCAAGTGCCTGACAAGTAATGACATTGAAAAGCAGTTTCATGGTTGGTACATACGTCTGGACAAAGCACTAAAGAACCTTGATAAAGTGCATCAAAGATACAATGATGAGCTGGAAAAGATATACAAGGAAGAAAAAGACGCTTTTCCAGTGAAGTTCAGAAGTCTTACTGATTTCCTTATACAGTATCAGAACTGCATCTTCTGTAAAGCCCAGATGATTGACCTGCTGTCAAGGTTTGATGAAGTAAAGAATCCTGAAACCAGAGCCAAGAATCACAAGAAAAGATACGGCATTGAGTATTTCAGCAAGATGGATGTAGAGTACGCTGTTGCAGAGATTAAAAGAGCAGCCGAAAAATTCTTTAAGGGTACAGAAATGAACCTTTTTGAAAAAAGTTGAACCTCCACTTTTAATAAATATAGCTTCAAAAACTAATGATTAAGATGTCGTCCTGATGTCTTAATATGTTAGACATTATACTTACTATACTAATACTAAGAAAGGAATGATTCTTATTATGAAAAAGAATGATTTTATCTATACTGGTAGTGCATTGTACAGAATCTCTAAGATAGAGAACAACCTAGTCAAGGTAGTACCTACTTCCAGAAAGATGACCTGTTCTCTTGCTTCCAGAACCTATCATCAGTCACAGCTTGAAGATTTAGGCTACAAGATAAGAGGTGATCTGCTATGATGAAGAAGCCTACTACTAAAAAACTCCCGGAGAAGCAGGTTGCGAGAACAGTTACAGCTAAAGGTAAGCCGTTTATGAAACTCTTCTCCGATGAAAAATTTTACCAATATCCAAGATACACCAACGTCTTTGTTTCTCAGTACGGAAACGTCATTTCTACTACAGGAACAGTTCCGCATCTGTTAACACCTCAGCTTGAATCCAACAACTACTTATCCGTATCTCCTTGTAAAAAAGGAAAGAAGAAAAAATTTTATATTCACAGACTGGTAGCAGAGGTTTGGTGTCAGAAACCAGACTTTGAAATTCCAAACTGTCCTCTCGAAGTTCATCACAAATTAAAAGTACTCAGGAACTCAACGATAGACGTTAACTTCGCTATGAACTTAGAGTATTTGTACAAGCCACATCACAAGGCTATAGAATACATAAAGAGTTATCAAGTGCAAAGACCAACAGGAAAATGGTTTTATCTCTCAGATGTTCACGCAATAGCAGAATACTATAATACTTCTACTTATTCAATCTATCAACTTCTCACTCGTTCCCCTAAAGAAATCAAAGGTAACTACGAAATTTATGAATCAGACAATATCAAAATCAAAGTAAGAAAGGAACAATAACTATGACATTTTATACAATAACAGACCGAGTCGAAGAATATATGCAGTGGCTTAATGATACCAAAGAGTTTCCGCTTGATTATTCCAAATGTTAAGGAGGTTCCTATGGATTATGAATTACATTTAGCAGGCTTAGAAATAGAAATCACAAGAGACTGCAATCTTAACTGCCCTCATTGTATGCGCTACGAGCCAAATGAGCCAATGGATGCCTACAGGGGTACAGTTATAGCCCCTGAGGTTATAGACGCCTTATTTGACCGCTACAGCCACATAGAACTCCTATTATTGACAGGTGGCGAGCCTATGTTACATCCAGAGATGATTACTTATATAGTCGATAAGATTATAGAAAAGCAAGTCTACGTGGAACAGATACAAGTTATCACTAACGGTACAATAACGAGTAAGGAAGCTGTCACAGCATTAAATAAAGCATACAAATATATCACTGAGAACTGTGTTGACTGGGAGTACCCGGTTCATATAGGAATCAGCACAGACTACCATGATAACCAAAGTTCAATACAGACTGTATACAACTTCTACAAACAACAATGTAAGTTTGATGTCAGATTACATCAAGTCGATTTATCTGATGCAAAGCAATTATCACTTACGTACTCTGGCAGGGCTAAAACTTTAACCAATATAAATGAACATCTTGACCCTATCAATCATAAAATCTGTACGGCAGCAGACGGAAAAGTTCTGTGTATGCTAGACTTGACTCTCACTGGAAATTTTGTTCTGGCTACTCAGCATTCATTCCAAGATGCAGATAATCCAGAAAATATCCTCTGTCCTGTAGACGGAAATCTCTTACTTGCTATCATGCAATGGAACTATAATCATCCTCTGAACTGTGAAGAAGTTAAAGTAAAAGCATGGACGCAACATACTCTTGATACAGGAAATTATTTTGAAAAAAAAGCCACCTCTCACGATTATGAAATCTGCAAACAATCCCTTGAATACTACAATGACACAGAAATATACAGAAAAGAAGTCCATGAACAGTTTCCTGCACTGTACCCGGATGATATAGAAAATATCTCTAATATGTCAGAAGAACAATCTTATCTCTGCTGCCAAATTCAAGCTACACTTCTACAGAGGATGCGCTCCTCTACGCCTATTGATACATCTTGTTGGTGTACCTGTCCTAAGAAAGAATCACAAAATTAAAACTACAGGCAAGGGCTGTTTTCAGTCCTTGCCCTTACAAAGGAGAAATTAATATAGATACTACTACAATTTCATTTATTTCATTTCAATATCTGCTGAAAAATGGTATAATAGATACAGCGGATGTGCTGGAAAAAGCACAAGAAATGAAAAAACAAGAATTAATAAATATGAACCCGTGGAAAATGTATCAGGGAAAAGATTCCTGCTGGTACGTGTACCTCCCGTCTGAAAATGACCCTCAGAAGAGAGGAAAAAGAGTTAAGAGAAAAGATAAGAAAGATTTAGAGAATTTCTTAGCTGATTACTGGAAAGAAAAATCTTTTAATCCTACTGTCGAAGAAGTTTTTAATGAATGGAATGACCGAAGATGTGATTTAGGCAATATAGCCCAGTCAACCCATGAAAGAAATCAGCAAACATTCAACAGACACTACACCGACTTCAGAAAAAGAAAGATTAAATCTTTGGAGCCGCGCGATATTCAAGACTTTCTTGAAAGCGAAATCGGACAAAAAGAGCTGACTTCCAAGGCATTCTCAAATCTGAAATCTATTACTGTCGGATTTCTAAAGTATGCCAAAAGAGAACAGTATATTTCTTTCAATGTCAAAGAGACACTGGATGATCTGGATGTACGAGACAGCACCTTCAAAAAAACTGTCAAGGAAGATTACGAAGAAGTATTTGACGAACTGGAACTTCCGAAGTTTACAAAATATCTTGCTGAGAATGCTGATATTGTGAACCTAGGAATCATGCTCATGTTAGTAACAGGCATTCGTGTCGGTGAACTGGCGGCGTTAAAATGGGATGACTATGACGGAAACGGCTTGAAGATTCGCAGAACAGAAACCAGATACCAAGTGAAAAAAGGACAGAATGCCTACGAGATTAAAGATTTTCCGAAAACGGCAGCAGGAGCAAGATATGTTATTATTCCTGAGGATTGTTTGTGGATAATGAAGAAACTCAAAGCTATGAATCCCTTTACAGAATTTATCTTTATGAAAAAGGACAAGCGTCTGACTACTGTATCATTCAGAAACAGACAATATAGAATCTGCAAGAAAATTGGATGTTATCCAAAATCACCTCACAAGCTGAGAAAAACTTACGCTTCTCTTCTCTCCGATTACAACGTAGACCCAAAAATGACAATCGAACAGATGGGACATACAAATATTTCCTGTACACAAGGACATTATTTCAGAAATAGAAAGAGTCTCAGTACAAAAACTGCAATTCTGAGCAGTATCCCGGAACTGCAAATTGCACAAAAAAATAATCAGAACCTATGTCCTGATTATCTTGAGTAACTTTTTGAGTAACTTTGATTTACTGGCACCTCACAAACCCAGTAAATAAGCCATTCTTAGCAAGCTGATGACGGGAATTGAACCCGTACTCATTACCCTTAGAATGCCGTAAAATCAAGGCTTTCCAGACTTTTAGTTTGAGTAACTTTGAGTAACACTTACTCAAATCTACCATTTTAATTTAAAATAAGAAAGGAAATTCAGTGCATCCGCTACTTCCAGTTATAATATAAGCTCATTCCATGAGTGGATTTATATTATCATTGGAATTTCTGGGAGGGTAAAATTTCTTCCTCCTTTTACTATGCCCCTGTCTTTCACACTTCTGCCGTAACCCAGTGCTTAAACTCTTTTGCTGATGGAAGTTTGCTACTAAGGATGAGAGAGTAGAGACCGGATTCGTTGATGATAGTCATCTGCTGTGTTCCGGAAGGTGTTGCCATTTTAGCAACACCTCTATCTTCATTCTCAAT
>ERZ779705.1606-NODE-1606-length-14093-cov-2.246260_pt1 | contig 14093 bp, 10 predicted proteins | sample MGYA00511385_ERZ779705 | MGnify/ENA primary metagenome ERZ779705 (study PRJEB29588, sample SAMEA2145301) | human gut metagenome | biome: human gut; feature: human-associated habitat; material: faeces | place: Denmark | collected 2008/2010 ... | reverse complement strand
AAAGAGTAATAGAAAGAGGTACCCATCGTAGTGGATGAGTACCTCTTTTTTGGTGCGTGCAGATTATACAAATAGCAAATGCCCGACAAAGATGACGATGGTCATAGATATGGCACTGAGGGCGGTCGTGTTCATGACGACCTGTGTGGCGTAGTCCGGATTATTATCGAATTCCAAGGCGTACATGGCCGTGTTGACGGCTGTCGGGATGGAGCAGTAAATGAGGAAGACGATAATCTTCAGAACATCGAGGATGAGGATACACCTCTTGCAGCAGGCGGAACAGCCAAGGACGGTATCAAAACATGGTGGTGGTGGATTGCAGCAGCAGTTGCAGCTATCACAGGAAAGGGTGTCTATGATAACCGTAGAAGAAAACCGGCAAAGAGCGATGACTCTGAGGATAATTCTGATGAGAAATAAATAATCAATAGCAATACTAAGAATATTGTTTTATAATGTTAGTGGCCATCTGTTATGGATGGTCACTAATACTATTCAAAGGAAGAGGAAATCATTGAAAGAGAAGAGACAAAAAGAACATGTATTATTGTATAAGATATTGTATTCTCTAATGATAATGCTTGTATATATGATTGGAAGAAATATCCCATTATATGGAATAGATCTGAAAGCATATGAGGATGTGAGTGTTGATGCACAATCTATTTTGCTCCAGGCATTATCAGGAGATATGAAAAACTGTTCATTGTTTATTCTGGGATTGTGGCCATATATGATTGCTTCAATACTTGCAGTGCTACTGGTAGCAATAATATCTTTAGACAGTTCCCGAAAGATATCTCCAAGAAAACTTAATATATGGACACTTTTTTTTATGATGGTAATTGCATTTATCCAGGCGTATCAGAGGGTTCAGACATTTATATACAAGGATATGGATGCGCAGATGCTGTTGATTACAAAGGTAATTGTGTTTATACAGCTTATAGCAGGTATGCTTATAGTAGTGTATATGTGTGATAGAACCACGAAATATGGTATTGGTGGTCGCATGAGTGTATTCATGATAAATATTGTGGATGGAATGATGAATATGTTTGCAGGACAGAAAGCAGACAGACTGATTTTGCCTGTAATTATCGGTGTTGTTGAGATTGCTATTATGATTATAATAGAAACAACTGAAAAGAGAATAGCAGTACAGAGAGTTTCCATAAACAATATTTATGCAGATAAGAATTACCTGGCATATAAGTTAAATCCTGTTGGTGCAATGCCACTTATGTTCACTTCAGCGGTATTTATGTTGCCACAGTTTGTCTGTTCAGGCTTATATTATCTGCACCCGGATAATCAAAAGCTTGCGTGGCTTGTTGATAATCTTAGGCTCACTGCTGTTTTTGGAATTATAGTATATTTGGCAATTATTGTATTACTTACTATTTTATTTTCTGTTATAATGCTCACACCGGGCAAGGAAGCCGAGAATCTGTTGAAATCAGGGGATTCTATTCTGGATATATATGCAGGCAAGCCGACTCGCAGATATCTTGTGGGTACGGTGATCAGATTTTCTATATACAGCTCGATAATTATATGTATATGTCAGGGAGTTCCGCTATTTCTTCAATTTGGAGGATATATTGATTCAACACTGGCTATGTTACCATGCTCTATAATGATGTCGACAGGCATTTGGATATCGTTATATAGAGAGGCTGAGGTTTATAGAAATATGGACAGATATCATCCATTTATATAGTATAAGGAGATTTTTAATGTTATATTTTGTACCGGCATGGTATAAGGAAAACTCATGGATTGAAAATGAACAGCAATGGTACATGAGGAGAATGAAATCAGAGTTTGACGAAACAATTAAACAGATTACACTATTTCACAGAAATGTGGATGTGAAGTATCGGATAGTTTTACTTGGTTATTCACCAAATTTCAGGCATTTCTCTCATAGACAGGGTATGTATCGTTCGCCATACTGGTCTTGTTTTGATGCAATTGCACAGATTAAGAGGACTAAGATGGCTGTGTTGTCATATCATGATATTAAGTGGCCGGAGGGCGTGGAGTTTGTATATTCGCCATTCTCAATTGTTGCCTTGTATAATGGACAGAAATATGCTCAGGTTGAGTTCGGCGAGGATGGGAACCCTATAATTATAGATATGTACGAGGAAGGGCAGATTTGCCGAAGGAATTATTACGATGACAGAGGCTTTGTATCTTCAACGATTATTTATGAAAACGGGCAAATGAAATATCAGGATTACCTGATGGAAAACACCATTTGGAAGCTCAGAGTAAATGCATCTGATGGCAGTGTATTGGTCAATCCTTCTTATCCGATGTATGATACTAAAACAGGGGAAAAGCAATTTTGTAAGCTGTCATATGACTCACTTGATGAGGTGATAAAGGAGGTACTATCTGATTTTGTTAATGGAACAGGAGCAAATGATACTTTTTTCGTGGCAGCTCATAGCTTACATATGAATGTTTCAGGCGAGGTGCTCCGAGAAAGAAAGGTAGTTTATACTTTTTTTGAAGAAAGATATGATTATTCGAAAATTCATAGCATCAAAGGCTATCTGAAGTCCTCGGAATATATTATTACAGATTCAAAAAATACAACAAAAATTATAAAGGATAATTTGTCAGATTCAAGTCTGCGTATAATGGATATTCCGCCGTATGATACGCGTATGGATTTTGGTATAAGTCAGCAGTTAAAGGTTCAGAATATTTTGATTCCTATAGATGGGTTGGAAAAGGATGCATATAGAGCAATTATCCGTGAGGTGTCAGAGTATTTGTGTATTAACGATCTTGCAAGGGTACATATTTTTACAAGAAATGCACAGTGGGGACATGAAGATAATATTCGTAACGATCTTGTCGGTATGCTTAGGGAATATGGACACGATATAAGATGGGCATGTAAAGCTGACTCTATTGATGAGGACGAAGAAAAGATTGAACAGAGATTTTTTATCGACGTGTGTGTGGATGAGAGAACCATCAGCAAATGTATCAATGAGCAAAGGATCATATTGGATTTGCGGGGAGTGGTTGATGTTTTCCTTTATATAACAGCGATAAGTAAAGGTGTTCCGCGTATTAGTTTTTCAGAGGATCAGTTCCTGCATGATGGCAAAAATGGTAGAATCATAGATGATTATAATCAGATAGGCAGAAGTCTGGCATTTTATCTGGATAGTCTTGAGAATTGGAATGCAGCTCTTGTTGCGTGTTATGAAGCAGAAAAGGACTATAAAACAGAAGTATTACTTGATAAATGGCGAAAGGTGTTAGGTATAGTTGAATAGTATTCAGATTTTGTATATTGGAAATGAGGATTGGACAACCAAATATAACATTCCCGATTTCGTTGAGTGGGAGAATTATGAAGACACAGGAATTTTTCCACCTAAACAGGTAGATATCGTTATTTTAGACAGAGATATAACCAATAAGGAAAAACAGATACTGGCTAAGATTACAAGAGCGTACAGTCTTTTTGCTACAGAGAATGTAAAGATGCAAAACAGTGTTACACATGATTATTTTGAGGAGCGATCAGGTCTTTACCTCTATTCGGGGGATGTGCAGGTTTTTCTGGATCAGGAGGCAGCAAAGTATTACAGACATCCATATGGTGAAAAGTTTAAGCCGGAGCATATATCTGTTAGTCAGTTTTTTAGAGGTTCAGTCAGATGTAAGGGAAACTATGACATGCTTTTAGAAGGAGATTTTGGAGATACATTTTCTCAGATAGTGTTCTGGAAATCAAATATTCCTGTATTTGACAGACAAAATATTGATTTATACTTTGAACACAGAAGGACAGGCTCTGTAGAGGTAAAGCTGCATGTATATAAATTCTATAATGGTTCTGTCGGTGATATCCAAAGGGTATGGGAATTCAGTCAGGATGAATTAGATGGGATAGTCACTATTGACAATGACGAGCTTGAAGGCCCGGTGTTTGTCTCAGTTTTGGCAAAAGGACAGGGAACACTCGAAGTTATATCGTTGCATGACAGATATTCAAGGCAGAATATAGGTTATTTTCTTCCGGGTGGAGAGAGGATTATCTCATCACAGGGGGAAGAGATATTCACATATCTGGATAAAGGGGATTGTAAACCACCTCTTGCTATTTATTTTTCGGGATATCGTAAGCAGGAAGGCTTTGAGGGCTATAATATGATGAGAAAGCTTGGATGTCCTTTTATGCTTATTACTGATCCAAGACTTGAGGGTGGTGCTTTTTATATAGATAATGCTGATTTAGAGGAAAAGCTGTTTAATAATATTGAAAAAACGATTAATGAAATGAAGCTTAAGAAATCGGATGTTATTATTTCCGGAATGTCGATGGGTACTTTTGGTTCCCTTTATTTTGGCTCTAAATTGAGTCCCCATGCACTGATTTTAGCAAAGCCACTTACAGAGCTTGGCGTTGTTGCAGAAAACGAAAGGCTTCTTAGACCTGGAGTTTTTCCGACATCACTTGATTTGTTATTGAAAAATTATGGTTCATTATCGAAAAAGAGTGTAGAAGAATTTGATAAAAGAATGTGGGAAAGATTTGATAAAGCAGATTGGTCTCATACTAAATTTATAGCTTCATATTTGTATGAGGATGATTATGATACAGATGGATATAAAAATATACTGGAACATTTGAAATCAGAAGGTGTAGAAGTATATGGAAAAGGCTCACACGGACATCATAATGATAATAATGAGAGTGTTGTGGGATGGTTTTTGAGTCAATACAGGCTGATTCTTGAAGAAGATTTTAATCGAAAGTGATGTAGATATATGGTAAATGATACTTGGACAGTATATTGGGAAGAATTTATGTCTGATTCATATGGGTATGGGTCAGAGGTGGAATTTAATAAAGATAAATCGGTAAGATATTCTAACAGGCTTATGCCACCGGGAACTGTGGTTCACAGATGGTATTCAAAGACGAATTATCAGATGCACAGGCTAGAACCAACATTGCCGCTTATTGATGGCGAGAGCACATATTTTATCGGGCTGAACATTGATTATAACAGTGTGGAAAGCGAGGCTCTGATTCTTCGTATCATATTTTACGACAGGTACGATAACGAGACGAAAAGCACTATTGTGAGAGATAATAAAGCATATTTTTTACCACCAATCACGACATACAGTTATTCAATAGAATTGATTAATGGCGGAAATGCGGATTTCACGTTTAAGTCACTTATAATAAAAGAGGTTTCAAAGGAAGAGTTTGATGAAGACCAGAAGAGAATTGAAAAGCTTAAAAAGATTGCTAGCAAAGGTCAAAAAAAGCGAAGAAAAAATAAAAAATCTAAGTGATAATGAATTAAAACATCTTACAGTTGAGTTTAAGGACAGATACCAGAGTGGTGAATCGCTGGATTCGTTATTGCCGGATGCATTTGCAGCTATTGTTGAGGCTGATGAAAGAGTTCTTGGAAAAAGACCATATGATGTTCAGATCCTTGCAGGAGCAGCTTTACACAAGGGATATCTTGCAGAGATGAATACTGGTGAAGGTAAAACTCTGGCGGCTACGATGCCTTTATATCTGAATGCCTTGACAGGTAAAAGCTGTATGCTTGTCACGACAAATGACTATCTTGCTTCACGTGATGGTGATGAGATGGGTGAAGTATATTCTTTTATGGGATTGACATGCTCATATCCTGATGGTGATGATTCTAATACTAATAAGAGAACAGATGATGACCGCAAAAAATTTTATTCAGCGGACATCATATATACCACAAATGGTACACTTGGTTTTGACTATCTGTTTGATAATCTTGTTAAGAATAAGTCAGATAGATTTTTGTGTGATTTCAATTATGTAATTATTGATGAGGCTGACTCCGTGCTTTTGGATGCCGCTATTATGCCGCTTGTTATATCAGGAGTTCCACGTGTGCAGTCAAATCTTTATAATCTGTGTGATTTTTTTGTTACGACACTGGTTGAGGATATTGACTATATTGAAGAGGACAAGGCTGTCTGGCTTACTCCAAAGGGAGTTAAATTTGCAGAAAGCTTTTTTGGTATTCCTAATTTTTATGGCAAGGAATATTTTGAAATCAACAGGCATGTTACGCTGGCATTGAGAGCTCATAAATTGCTCGAAAATAAAAAAGATTATGTAATCAGCCCGGATGGAGAGGTAGAGCTTTTTGACGGAGCGACAGGACGTCTCATGCATGGTGTAAAGCTGCGTGGCGGTCAGCATCAGGCTATAGAGGCAAAGGAAAAGGTAGAGATATCGCAGGAATACAGAACTGTGGCATCTGTTACCTTTCAAAATCTGTTCATGCTGTTTGACAAGATGGCCGGCATGAGCGGTACACTAATGGATGCAAAGGACGAACTGTTTGAGGTATATCACAAGAGGGTTGTTAAAATACCGACAAACAAGCCAATGATTAGGAAAGACCATAAAGATAAATATTTTAGAAATGCAAGAGATCAGTTTCACACTGCAGCAAATGATGTTATTGAATTGCATAAAACAGGACAGCCTGTGCTCGTAGTTTTAAACTCTGTTACAGATACCGATTTGTTTTCGAGATTGATGATACAGTACAATATCCCGCACAACGTACTAAACGCCAGTAATGCTTTTTGGGAAGCGCAGATTATCGCAGGAGCAGGTCAGCTGAATGCGGTCACGGTTGCTACAACTATGGCAGGAAGAGGAACAGATATAAAGCTTGGAGAAGGTGTGAAGGAGCTTGGAGGTCTGGCTGTTATAGGTGTAGGAAGGATGGAAAATAGAAGGTCTGAAAGGCAGGCAAGAGGCCGCGCCGGCAGACAGGGTGACCCGGGCTTTAGTCAGTACTATGTGAGTCTCGAGGATGATATTGTGGGAGCAGAGGATGATGAAAAGCTTGAAAAATATATTGATGGAAAGCGTTGGATAAGCAGGAGCCGGATAAGACGTATTGTAAATCAAAGCCAGCGATTAAATAATGAGATGGCAGAGATAAATCGTAAGAGGTCTGTGCAATATGACCAGGTCCTCCAGCGCCAGCGAGACCTAATCTACGCAACCAGAAAGAATCTGCTCGATGGTGCAAGAGTCGAGGAGGAGAAGATAGTAGGGATTGCGAAGGAGAATATCTCAGACTTCGTTAATCATCTTGACTGCATACAGAGTAATAAAAAGCATGGCAGGTGCCGTGGCAGAAAGAAAGATAATGATAAAAATACCAATACAGAGCAATACACATCCATATTAAACAGATACATTCTTGACAACATCTCCTACAAGCTGGACGCCGGTCTGTCAAAGTCTGACATGGAAAGCGCCGCCACTGTTAGCGATTACCTGATGCTTCTCGTGTATCAGGGGCTTTCAAGACAGCGTGAGCGCATAGGCGATGAGGAGGCTTACGAGCAGTTTGTCCGTGAGGCAACTCTAAAGGCGGTGGATGATGGCTGGGTTGAGCTGATTGACTACCTTGAGCAGCTCAAGTATGCGGTAGCGGGAAGAGCATCCGCACAGAGAAATGTTATGTTTGAATACCAAAATGAGGCTTTCGAGTCGTTTTTGGATACAGAAAAAGCGGTAAAATGTAATATCATAAGGAATATTTTGCTTAGTGATGTGAAAATCGGCAAGGATGGCAGGCTGCAGGTCATCTACCCTTAAAGGTTATTATAATATAAATAGTTTGACAGATACGAGGAGAATCATATGGTATATAACTTCAATCTCGGAATAGGCTGGGCTTCAAGCGGCGTGGAGTACGCACAGAGCTACAGGGCTAATCTGCTCCGCAGGGCGCACATTCCGGCAAGGTTTGTTTTCACAGATATGTTTCCAACTGAAAATATAGAGCACATGACAAGAAATATCGGCTTTTTGGATGAGGAAGTGATATGGCTGTACACATTTTTTACAGATGTGAGGACATCGCCTGTCACCTTTACTCTAAAGGAGCTTGAGGCTTCGATGGCAGAGGAGGATTATACCTTTTCCAGAGAGGGCAAGACGTGCAGGTATCAGTTTAAGGAGAGCGGCAGGTTCTACACCTGCTACATGGTTGATGATACAAGTGATCTCGTGCACAGAGTCGAGATTGTCTCAAACGGATGCCTGATCAGGAAGGATTTTTACACCTATTGCAGGACCTTCAGCGAGTACTATGCTCCGCTTGACGGCAAGGCTCATCTGTACGGCAGGACATTTTTCAATGAGGATGGCTCGGTGTGCTACGAGGAGGTCATAGAGGATGACAGCACCTTTTACAGGATCGGAGCGCAGGTGCTTTATACCAAGGCTGACCTGGTCGGCTATATGGTAAAGAGACTTAACTTAACGGCTGATGATGTGGTGATCATCGACAGGACGACAGGCATAGGTCAGGCAATCCTCGAAAACTGTGGACCGGCGCGCGTAGGAATAGTGGTGCATGCGGATCATTTCAGCGAGGGCGGCACTGATGATGATTACATACTGTGGAATAACTATTATGAGTATTCGTTTTCACAGACTGAGCATATAGATTTCTACATCACAGCGACAGATGCGCAGAATGAGCTTATGAGGCAGCAGTTCAAGAAGTATTGTGGAAAAGAGCCTCATGTGGTGACTATTCCGGTGGGCAGTCTTGATGAGCTTAAATATCCGGATGAGCCAAGAAAGAGGCACTCGCTCATCACTGCGTCGCGTCTTGCGACTGAGAAGCACTGTGACTGGCTGGTGGAGGCCGTTGTGAAGGCGAAAGAAAGCGTGCCTGACATTTCACTTGACATATATGGAAAGGGTGGCGATGAGGCGAAGCTTAAGGGGCTTATCGAAAGGCTGGGCTGCGCCGATTATGTGCATTTGATGGGACAGCAGAAATTAGATGATGTATACAAGCACTATGATGCATATGTGGCAGCTTCACAGAGTGAGGGCTTCGGGCTCACACTCATGGAGGCCATAGGCTCAGGGCTTCCTATAGTGGGCTTTGATGTGAGGTATGGCAATCAGACCTTTATCGATGATGGACAAAACGGCTATAAAATTCCAATCACCGATGAGATGGATCAGAAGGAGAAGATAAAGCTCCTTTCTGAGCGTATAGTGAGGATGTTTACAGAGGATGATATGGATGCATTTTCAGGACATTCATATGAGAAGGCCAAAGAATATCTGACTAAGGAGGTGGTTCACAGATGGATAGAGCTGTTGAAGTAACACACACGGCGGATGGTATCACACTGCTCTTTGATACATTTTCAGGCGAGAGCAAGAATCTCCTTGAGTCATTTAAGAATGCCGGTGCTGCCTTTCATGCAGCAGTCATTGAGGATGACGGTTTCCTGCCGGATGATGTGATGAGCGTGTATGGATTTTTCTTGGGCGATTACCGGAAAGCTGACAGCTTACCGGGGAAGCCGCTGTATTTCAATCAGATACAGATTCCTGATTACTGGCGTATAGAGGGAGATAATTCATCTGCGAAGGTCATGGACCGCACCAGGGAGCGAGCGAGGATATTTTTCACGGAGCCTACGCACAGGCGGCAGGTTAAGATTGTTGACTGGCTCGATGATGCCGGTCAGGTCAGGCTTTCAGAGCATTATAACAGGTATGGTGCGATTTTCTGTCACACGGTTTTTAATAAAAAGGGACAGAAGGCACTCAGAAAGTTTTTTGACGTGACGGGCAGGGAGATGATAGTGGAGAACTTCGTCACCGGTGATATACTCGTCAGATGGCAGGATAAGGACTGGATTTTCAGAAGTAAGACAGACTTTATAGCGTTTTTCATCAGGTGCGCAGAGTTGGAGGATACAGCGGTTTATTTCAACTCGCTGTCATATCCGTTTTTTGCATCACAGGCGCTTGCGCCAAACGGCTTTCGCGACGCACTCTTCTGGCATGAGCCGGTGGGAGATGAAATACCAGGCAATATGCAGATTATACTGCATGATCAGGGAACGAGGGCAAAGCGCGTATTTGTATCGCGCAGGGAGTCTTATGACAGGCTTATAGCACTTGGCGCTCCTTCCGATAAAGTGAAGCAGCTTGGATATATCTACAGCTTCGTCAGGGAAAATAAGCACAGGCCGCACATACTCGTATGTACCAATTCAGAGAATGTGGGGCATCTGACAGAGCTTGCGTCGCTCATGCCGCAGATGCATTTTCATGTGGCGGCCATCACAGAGATGTCGTCAAAGCTTATGTCGGCAGGGCAGTATGACAATGTGTCACTCTACCCTAATGTGAAGATGTCCGTGCTGGATAGTCTTTTTGAGAAGTGTGATTTCTACCTCGATATCAATCACGAGGGTGAGATAGTGGATGCGGTTCACAGAGCTTTCTTAAACAACATGCTTATAGTGGGCTATGAGGAGACCATGCACAACGCATATTACACCGCAGACACGAATACATTTAAGGAGAGCGAGTACGCTGATATGGCAGAGGCGCTCAACCTGACACTGGCTATGCCGCATCTCATTGATGAGGCGCTTGCCATGCAGAAAAAGGCTGCTGTAGCGGCTGATGCAACAGACTACATGGAAATACTCCATTTGTAGTAATACAGGGTTTACGAACAGAAAGGAGCTTAATATGAGTAAAAACACTAACAACAATCAGACAGTAGACGAGAAAAAGGGTAAAAGGACAGGGCTTACAATACTGGGCTATGTGCTTGTAATCGTGGCACTTCTTATAGTGCTTCCGGTTGTGCTTCCACCGATATTTGGCTATCATACATATCTTTCGGGCACAGACCATACAGGAAATATCTCAAAGAACGGCAGTGTGGTATATTTAAAGACTATCGACGAGGCCTCTTATAAGGATGGCAATATAGTAGCCATCGAATCAGCTGATTCATCAGGCAGAAGGGTAGATTCATACTATGTGGATTCTAATGATTCTTCTGCAAAAGAGATTGCATTACGTGATGGAAATGGTGTATCATATAAGGTAGTTAAAGGGCAGGTTATCGCAAAGACTCCGTTTATCGGATACTTAAGCCAGCTGTGTTTTTCGGCAGTTGGAATTATTGTCACAGTAGTGATTTTTGCTGCAGGTGTAGCAATCATGATGTATGTAAATAAAATCAGCAAGGAAATCAACACCATGGTTGAACAGCGTACTGCATAGTGTGTCTGAATTCCCATCTGCGGCATTAGAAAACCTGACTATTATATAGCAGACCTTATGTTTGTGGAATAGGATAAGTTATGGACAGATACAGCGTGAGTAGGACAAAGAGGTCATTGTTTTATTTAATGATGGCCTTTTTGATTGTTGGATTTATAATTGCCGAGTGCATATTACCGAGTGAGAGAAGCCAGTCTGTAAGTGATAATAATATCACCTACGAGGGCAGCTTTACATGGGAGAAGTCCGATGGTGAAAGGGAGGCTATTGAAGTACCCGGCAGGTACGATGTTAAGCCGGGGGATACGATGGTCATAACTACTGTTCTGCCTGATGATTTCAATGCAAATGTCATGGCAATCAGAGCATCACTTCAGACAGTCAGATTTTATGTGGATGGCAGTCTGAGAGCAGAGTATGATACAAAGGACACGAGACCCTTCGGCAAGGATTCCGCGAGCAGATATGTATTTTGCAATATGTCGGAGGATGATGCCGGCAAAGAGCTGCGCATTGAGCTGACAAGCCATTCATCCAACTATTCAGGCGTTGTAAATACAGTATACTGTGGAGATAAGAGCGATATATGGACAAATATATTTCATAATAGCTCAAGAGAGACGATTATAGCATTTTTCATTTTTTTTGCTGCTGTAGTGTCTGTTATGTTCAGTATAGCACTCAGTATTGTATACAAGACACATTTTGACATGGAGTATGTAGGCTGGTGTATGCTTCTTGGGGCAATATGGATGCTTGGTGAATCGAAGCTGCGTCAGATGCTGGTGCCGAATGCATCTGTTTTGGCGGCTATGTGCTTTGTGGTTATTCTGATTAGTCCTATTGCTGTTTCGATTTATATTGACAGCATACAGGGCGGGCGTTATACAAGAGTGTATACATGCATAGAGGCGCTTGCGGCTGTGAATTTCATTGTCTGCACATCACTGCAGCTTTTTGGTGTGTGCGATTATATGGAGACTCTGCCGGCAGGACAGGGAATGCTTGCTGTTTGCTGCGTGGTCGTCATCACAACATTTATCATTGATATAATTAAACACAGGGCTTTGGGCTACAGACCTGAGATGATTGCCATGATTGTGGCACTTGTTCTGGCTCTTATAGAGGCTGCATCTGTGTACTTTGTTGTCACCATGTCAGGTTTCTTTATCGGAATAGGCCTTATTGTGATTTTGTTTGTCAATATTATAGTCACAATAAAAAGAATCAGCGAGATAGAATACAAGCGCCAGAAGGAAGAGAGTGACAGGCTTAGAAATCAGACAGAGAGAGTTTCCCTTCAGATGATGAAGACACTTGCTGCTACAATTGAGGCAAAGGACGATTATATGAGAGGTCACTCATACAGAGTCGCAGAGTACTCTGCTCTCATAGCAAAGCAGCTTGGCTGGAGTGAGAATGAGGTGGAAAATCTTAGAAATGCTGCATATCTGCATGATATCGGAAAGATTGGCGTGCCTGATACTATATTAAATAAGCCGACCAGGCTGACTGATGAAGAGTTTGCCGCCATAAAGAGCCATACTGTGATGGGCGCAGATATCTTAAAGGATATTACCCTGTTAGACCATCTGGTGGATATTGCAAGGAATCATCATGAGCGCTACGATGGAAAGGGCTATCCTGACGGACTGGTGGGAGAGGAGATACCGCTTTCTGCCCGTATAGTGTGTGTGGCGGACAGCTATGATGCCATGAGGTCGCGCAGGATTTACAGGAATGCTCTGCCAGATGAAGAAATCCGAAGGGAGCTTTTGGATAACTGCAGCACTCAGTTTGATCCGCAGATTTCGCGTATGTTTGTTGATATGCTTGACAATGGCATGGTTGTGATTGATGAGGATAATCCTGCAGCTCAGGGCTACCGTGGTAATGCGGTTATCGAGTCAGTGGCAGACAAATTCATATCTGAGGTCATGAAGACTATGAGAAGTCAGGAAAAAGCCGATAGTGTTGATTATCTGACAGGACTTTACATGCGAAGTCGTGGACAGCAGGTAATAGCAGCCCTGATGCAGGATAATGATGGCTGTCTTGCCTTCATAGATATGGATAATCTCAAAAAAGTCAATGATGTGCATGGTCACAAGGCGGGTGACAGGGCACTTAAGCTTATAGGTAATCTCCTTGCTAAAGAGACTGAGAATGAGAACTTTGCAGCCTGCAGGCTTGGAGGTGATGAGTTTCTTATCTTTATGCCATATTCTGACAGGGCAAGCGTGGAGAGTGTTATAAAGCGCATATTTGAGGGCTTCAAGAGCGCCAGGGAAGCAGACTGTGAGATAAAGGAGGCCGCTCTTTCAGCAGGACTATGCATGACGACAAAGGGAGCCATGTTTGAAAGTGACTACACAAAGGCAGATAAGGCGCTCTACTATGTGAAGCAGAACTGTAAGGGTTCATATTTCTTCTATAAGCAGCTCTTAGCTGACAATAAGGAGAATACAAATCTGAGTGTGGATTTACGAAACGTGGCAAAGCTTTTAAAGGAGAGTGGCAGCTATACAGGTGCGTTGGATTTAAACTACAGAGAGTTTGCAAGAATCTATGAGTTCATGAACAATATAGGTGATAGGCACAAGCACAACTGCTATCTGGTCATGGTGACTATGAACACTCCGCCGGAGCAGCTTACAGATATCGAGGAAATTGAGAAGGCACTTGACTGCATGGAGCAGTCTATCCGTAGCAAGATCAGAAAGGTGGATGTCTGCACGCGCTACAGCTCAATGCAGTATCTTATCATACTATTTGAACCACAGGAAAATCAGATTCCAAATGTCATGGAGAGAATCTTTATGCATTACTATGAACTCTGTGACAGAGAGGATTTCAAGCCACAGTATGAGTATATCAAGATGACTGAGGCAAAATAAAATAGGGATTGTTAAATAATAGTCAATGTGGTATAGTTTTCTTCGAACGGTATTCGAAG
>ERZ779705.1599-NODE-1599-length-14153-cov-1.809335_pt1 | contig 14153 bp, 9 predicted proteins | sample MGYA00511385_ERZ779705 | MGnify/ENA primary metagenome ERZ779705 (study PRJEB29588, sample SAMEA2145301) | human gut metagenome | biome: human gut; feature: human-associated habitat; material: faeces | place: Denmark | collected 2008/2010 ... | reverse complement strand
CCTCGTCGAACCACGGACTTTTGACCATGCGGGGCTTTTCGTTTTCCTCGTGGCCCATGGCCCCCTCCACCATATATCCCACACAGTCGATCAGCCGTACCGATACTTCAATATCATCGTTCAGTCGCACCTTTGCCGCTTCGTTGGGAATAAACTTTGGCTCCGTAGTGGTAATGGTCTTACCTCCCGCGCTCTGAGGCAGTTCATCCTGCGCCCGCATTCTGGCATGTTCATCCTCCATATAGGGCAGCACCATTTCATCCATAAAGCGCTTGATAAATGTAGACTTTCCGGTCCTCACCGGTCCCAGTACCCCTATGTAGATTTCCCCTCCCGTCCTTTGTTGTATATCCCGATACAGATCGTATGTATTCACTGCATAGTCCATAAAAATACCTCCTGCCATTGGTGTTATATGTATATGCAGGATGCAAGCAATTATGAATTAACTAGAAAGTTAGCATAGCTACGAGCCATGCAAAAATAGAGTGGAACACCTCGATGGGCGCTTGCGCACAAGCGAGGCTGGTTCACTCTATTTTTATACGGCGACAGCCGTCTATGAAATAAGATTGACAGCGTTCTTTGCTGACAATCTTATGAATAGGCATGGTTCGTAGCGGAGGGAGCCTTAGACCGGACGAACTCCCAGAGCGGCAGAAAGTCCTCAGGCAGATATCGGTCTCCGAGTGTGAATTTTCTAAAGCAGTGGATAAAGTGTATCTCATCCGAACGGGCACGGCTCTAGGCGACATCCATGTCGCCGGCCGCCTGTCGCAAACATCGTGTTTGCTCCACCCTGATGGCTCACCACTGCTTAAGAAAATATCAACACGCTCCGACAGACATCTGCCTGAGGACCTTCTGCTACTCCGGGAGTTCTGTTTGTATTTAAAACGCCAATTTCTGCGAAAAAAATACAAAAACATGAGATTTTGCTATGTAAAAAGTCTCTATTTTCGCTGCATGAGCAAAATAAAGAAATTCCGTACAAAAATTCCTGATTTAGGAACTTTTTTGTACGGAATTCATCGTTTTTGGACTATTTACACCAAACTAACTTTCTATTTATACAATCACAATCGGCGTCCGATATTCATTCACCATTTCCGTCTGGTTCTTTAAGGCCAGATTCCCCAGATAGATCTGATTGCGGAGGATATCCAGATCCAGCATCCGCAGAGATTCGGGAGAAAGCGTCTGTCTGGCGTCAGCCAGGCTGGTGACGAGAGGAATGGAACTGTTCTTTTTGATCTCGGTAAGCAGTGGCGTCGCATTCTTGCGGAAACCCAACACTCTGGCGTAAGAGATATAGTCTTCCGACTTGCAGGTCTCGAATTCTTCCTTGGTCATATTCAGCAAAATATGAAGCAGACATCTGCTGATGCGGGTGTAGGTCATATCCTTACTCTTGAGCAGATCACAGAAAGAAGTGTAACCTGCGAAGGAAGGCAGGGTATTGCGGATCCGGTCGGACAGATCCGAAGAAATATCCTGATACTTGTCGTAGCCCACAGAGTATTCCGTCAGCAGCTTGTATTGCAGTGCTGCGGAAAAATCATCGGCAAACAGAGGCTTTTTGTGAGACAGAGAATCCGTCATCAATGCATAGGCACTTTCCGGCATCTGGGCAGCCAGATAGGATAGATCATGCCCGGCGGCCACCGACTGGCGGATAGCAATGGCGGAACACTGATTGGTGCCGAGACGTTTGTCGTGATAATCCGCACCGACTCTGGTGGTAGTGAACGGTGAGATCTTGCTGTTTCTGGACATCAGAGCTTTGAGATATTCAATTCCCAATATATTATTAGGAGAGGAAAGAACGTCCTTATCATCGCTTAAGGAAGGCGCGTATTGCAATAACGCCCAGGTCCTGGCGATGGGGAAGGACATTCCCTTACGCATATTGCAGCGCAAGGATTCCACGTAAGGTTCCGGTTCCGTATAGAAAATCTCAGCGATCCGTGACAAGACTTCAATGTTGCCGCACTCACTGCCAAAGCACAGATTTGTGGTCACTCCCAGTTTGTCGAACAAGGCAACCGAGCCCTTGGCAAAAAATTCCGCACTGGAGGCAGCATAGCGGGTGGGCAGTTCCAGCACCAGATCTGCACCGTTCTCCAGAGCCATTTTTGTACGGGTGAACTTATCTAAGAGGGCAGGAGCACCCCGCTGCATGAAATTACCGCTCATGACAATGATCGTATAATTGGCATCATTGGCCTCTTTGGCATGCTGTAACTGGTAAGCATGACCATTATGGAAGGGATTATACTCTGCGACAATACCATTGACCTTCATAATGTGGCTCCTTTCGTGAAAAGAAATATACGTTATAACGAACACAAACCCTGACAAGGAATGTGAAAAAAATAACATACACTGAAAGCGTTTACATATGCATGGTTATCAGCTTATTTTATTCTGAAAAAATAGTGGTTGTATCTGAAAATATACAATTTTGCGAACATTATGCCCTTGTGTACTCCAGATGTATTTAGTATAATATAAATACATCGGTTTGTTAAGATAAAACCAAAACTTTACAGAAGTTATTTGGGAGGAAGCGGGTATCCCCCGCCGGAAAGGAGAATGGATATGTCATACATTGACATGATTAAAGAGAGAGCAAGACTCGACAAAAAGACTATTGTATTACCGGAATCTAATGATAAGAGAACATTACTGGCTGCTGCCCGTATCGTGGAAGAGGGCATCGCAGACATCATTATGATCGGTGATGAAGAGAAGATCATGGATGGTGCAGGCTGGCTGGAAGTTGACCTGTCCAAAGTTAAGGTAGTTAACCCTAAAACAACTCCCAAGTTGGATGACTATGTGAATTTATTATATGAAACCAGAAAAGCAAAGGGAATGACCCCCGAGAAGGCAAGAGAGATCCTGCTGAATGATTACCTGACCTTCGGTATCGTAATGGTTAAGGCTAATGATGCAGACGGTATGGTAGCAGGTGCATGCCACTCTACCGCAGATACTTTAAGACCTGCACTGCAGATCCTGAAGACTGCACCCGGCGTTAAACTGGTATCCGCATTCTTCGTTATGGATACCGTATTCAAGGATCAGGGTGAGAACGGAACCTTCCTGTTCGCTGACTGTGGTCTGAACCAGGATCCTACTCCCGAAGAACTGGCTGCTATCGCAGATACTTCTTCCAGAAGCTTCAAGTCTCTGATCGGACCTAAGCCCGTGATCGCCATGCTGAGCCACTCCACCAAGGGAAGTGCAAAGCACGCACTGGTTGACAAAGTAGTAGAAGCTACCCGTATCGCACATGAGGAGTATCCTCATCTGACTCTGGACGGCGAACTGCAGCTGGATGCAGCTCTGGTTCCCAGCGTTGCCAAGTCTAAGGCTCCCGGAAGCCCTGTAAACGGACATGCCAATGTCCTGATCTTCCCGAACCTGGATGCTGGTAACATCGGTTACAAGCTGGTACAGAGACTGGGTGGAGCAGAAGCTTACGGCCCTATGTTACAGGGTATCGCAAAGCCTGTTAACGATCTGTCCAGAGGATGTTCCTGGCAGGATATCGTCGGTGTCGTAGCACTGACCGCTGTACAGGCACAGTTAGTATAATCACTGGTAACGAACATAAACGTGTGCGGGATATCTGTCCCGCACCGTATTCATGTATTGCCCGCACGGGTAACATGACCCCATAGAGTAACAGATTTGAAAGAAAGGAATTCATCATGAATATTTTAGTTATTAACTGCGGAAGCTCTTCCCTGAAGTTCCAGCTCATTGATTCCGAGACCGAGAAATGCATCGCAAAGGGTCTTTGTGAGAGAATCGGTATCGAAGGAAGCCAGATCACCTATACCCCCGATGGTGGTGAGAAAGAGCAGACTGTAACTCCCATGCCGGATCATACCGAAGCTATCCGTCTGGTGCTGGAAGCTCTGACCAATGAAAAGACAGGTGTGGTAAAGAGTCTGGATGAGATCGGTGCCGTAGGACATCGTATCGTACACGGCGGCGAGAAGTTCGCAGCATCCACCATTATCACCGATGAAGTTATGAAAGCCATCGAGGAATGCAACGACCTGGCTCCTTTACATAACCCTGCTAACCTGATCGGTATCAATGCATGCAAGAAGCTGATGCCCACCACTCCCATGGTAGCTGTATTTGACACCGCTTTCCATCAGACCATGCCTGAGGAAGCTTATATGTACGGTCTGCCTTACGAGTATTATGAGAAATACAAGATCAGACGTTACGGCTTCCACGGACCCAGCCACTCTTATGTATCCAAGAAGGCTGCTGAGGTTCTGGGCAAAAAGTACGAAGATCTGAAGATCATCGTTTGCCACCTGGGCAATGGTGCCAGCGTATCCGCTGTTAAGAACGGCAAGTGTGTAGACACCTCCATGGGTCTGACACCTCTGGAAGGTCTGATCATGGGAACCCGTTCCGGTGATATCGATCCTGCCATCATGGAGTTCATCGCTCACAAAGAGGGCAAGAACATCGACGAGATCATGACCGTTCTGAACAAGAAGTCCGGTGTATATGGTCTGTCCAACAATCTGTCTTCCGATTTCCGTGATCTGGAAGCAGGTTACAACAACGGCGATGCACACTGCATCCGTACCATGAACACTTACTGCTACCGTGTGGCAAAATATATCGGCTCTTATGTAGCAGCCATGAACGGTGTAGATGTGATCTGCTTTACCGCAGGTATCGGCGAGAACGCACCTTTAGTTCGTTCCCTGGTATGCGAGCATCTAGGCTTCTTGGGAGTATCCATCGATGAGGAGGCAAACCACAAGCGTGGCGAGGAGATCGCTATTTCCACTCCTGACAGCAAGACCACTGTTATGGTAATTCCTACGAATGAGGAACTTGCTATTGCCAGAGAGACTGTAAGTTTGGTAAAATAGGTTCGACGGAACCTTAAGAATGAGAACACCCATCAACCGGAGGATCCGATTGGTGGGTGTTTTACGTATGCAAATCGAGCATGAGAAATCCCCGTCGATGTATGGTAACGAATCAACAGAGGGAGAAAAATTATGAAAAAAAATGTGATCGTAGGACAGTCCGGAGGCCCCACAGCGGTGATCAATGCCAGTCTGGCAGGTGTCTACAAGACAGCAAAGGATATGGGAGCGGATACCATATACGGTATGCGCTATGGCATTCAGGGTTTGTTGGAGAAAAAGATCGTGGATCTGGGGGAAAAGATCCGCAACGACATGGATGTGGAACTTTTGAAGAGAACACCGGCTTCCTTTCTGGGATCCTGCCGCTATAAGCTGCCGGACCCGGACGTGGACTCTACCCCGTTCATCAAGCTGTTCACCCTGTTTGACAAGTACGACATCTGCCGGAGATCAGTGAAGATAAAGCTATTTACGAGAAAATATTTGCAATTCTGGAAGAACTGGGGATCATGGCATTTTTCTATATCGGCGGCAATGACTCCATGGATACCATCAAAAAGCTTTCCGATTATGCAGAGACAGTGGGCAACCCGATCCGTTTTATCGGCGTACCCAAGACCATTGATAACGACTTAGAGGGTACGGATCATACGCCTGGTTACGGAAGTGCGGCAAAATATATTGCTACCGTTACCAAGGAGCTGGTACGTGACGGCCTGATCTATGAGATGCAGAGTGTGACTGTCATCGAGATCATGGGAAGAAATGCCGGATGGCTCACCGGAGCAGCAGTACTGGCCAAGAGTGAAGACTGTGAAGGCCCGGATCTGATCTACCTGCCGGAAGTAGCCTTTGATGTGGATGATTTTCTGAAAAAGGTCAAGAAACTGGTCAGCGAGAAACAGTCCATTGTCATTGCAGTGTCCGAAGGAATCAAGACGGCAGACGGAAGATATGTCTGCGAATTGTCTGCACCTTCCGACAAGACGGATTCTTTCGGCCATGTACAGTTATCCGGTACGGGCAAATATTTGTCTGACCTGATTATTGAAAAGCTGGGCTGCAAATCCAGAGCTATTGAACTGTCTACTCTGCAGCGCTGTGCCGGACATCTGACCTCCCGCGTGGATATCACCGAGGCTTATCAGGTAGGTGGAACTGCGGTAAAGGCAGCTTTTGAAGGCAAGACCGGTCAGATGGTGATCTTAAAGAGAGTATCTCAGGATCCCTATATTTGCACTACGGATCTCTATGATGTGCATAAGGTGGCAAATCTGGAGAAAAAGGTTCCCCGTTCCTGGATCACGGAAGAGGGAGATTATGTGACCGCAGAGATGAAGAACTATATCGAGCCTCTGATCCAGGCGGAACTGACTCCGATCATGATCACAGGACAACCCAGACACATTATTATTGACGATCTGTAAAAAAAAATGGAATAAAACAACAAATCAAATAACGATACAAAGGAGGTGGAAAGATGCCGAAACACAGGAAGAGAAGAATCATGCTCAGCATAGTGAGTATTGTGCTTTTTGTAGTTTTATCTGCGCAGCTTTCCACCGTTTCTTTTTCTGTGACTGCGGCCGGGGAACACGGAGAACTGGTGGCGGAGGAGTACGAACGATACCGGGAACGCTTTGACAGGATAGAAAAGATTGGAGATTTGGAGAACCAGGGATTCCGCCTGCTGGAGGATCAGATCTTTGCGATGCCGTTGCAAAAACTTCCGGAGGAAGCCGTAGATACGACAGAGGAACCCGGGAATGAAGTCTGGTTCTATGCGGCACTGGATACAAGGTACCACAGACTGGCGGTATTTATCGCGGATGCTTCCGGGCAGATTCTGTACAAGACGGACCAGCTGGAAGCAAATTACTGCTATCCGGGAGAAATGCGGCAGCCGGTGAAAAAACTGGCTTCGGTTTCTTTTCAGGATGTAGACAATGACAGAGATACGGATATCATCCTGATCGTCCAGTGCCATAATGACAGGGGGGATTATCAGGAAGAATCCTACAAAGTAGGAGATGTTCTGTTCCAGGACGATGGAAACTTTTACCGTGATTATCGGATCTCAGACAAGATCAACCGCTTTGATATGAACAAGAACCCTGCCTGTATTTTAAATTTTGTAAGAGACGGGCGTTCTACGGAATTCCTCTATACGGCGGAGACACTGGCAGATCTTCTGAACCACAATTTCAATGTCATCGAGGAACAGTCTTATACCCGTAATTTTGAAAAGCTGGGAAAATTAAAGGTGGTTCCGGGCACCTACCGGATGGCGGAATATGACGTGTTCATGATCTATCTGATCGATGAACAGGGAAATATTGTGTGGAGTTTTCAACCCATGGAGGATTACGACAATCTCTATGCGCTGAAGGGAATCCAGGGAAAGGACCTGGACGGTGACGGCCTGAAGGATCTGGTGGTGTTTGCAAAATACAGCTATGAAGGAGAAAACGGGGAATTGCTGGTGGACACCGTGTGCACCATTTATTACCAACGGACGGCCGGATTTGAGAAGGATACTGATTTTACAGAAAATTATGAATGTACGGAGGAGGATACTCTGGAGGCACTGGTGACGAAGATCCGTGCCTATTGGGGGTGGCAGACATAATGATAAAAATATTGATCGTGGATGATGAAAAGCCAATCTGTGACCTGATCGACCTGAATCTGTCGGCAGCAGGATATTTTTGCAAAAGTGTACAGGATGGCATGAAAGCCATTGAACTGATCGAGAAGGAAACCTTTGATCTGATCTTACTGGATATTATGCTTCCGGGAGTGGACGGTTTTGATATTATGGAATATATCAGACCTTTAAAGATCCCGGTGATCTTCATTACCGCCAAGGGAGATGTAAAGGACCGGGTAAAAGGCTTGCGTCTGGGGGCGGAGGATTATCTGGTGAAGCCCTTTGATGTGGTGGAACTGCTGGCAAGGGTAGAAGTGGTACTGCGCAGATTCCACAAACGGGGAGCGCAGCTGTCCGCAGGAGATGTAGTGGTGGATATGGAAGCCAGAATGGTGACGAAAGCGGGCGTACCTGTGGTACTTACCAACAAGGAATACGGACTTCTGGTGTTATTTATTCAGAATAAAAATATTGCCTTATTCAAGGAAAGCCTGTACGAAAAGGTATGGGGAGAAGAATATGGCGGGGACAGCAGGACTCTGGAGCTGCATGTGCAGCGCCTGCGCAAAAAAATGGGATGGGAGAATCAGCTGGTAGCGGTATATAAGGTAGGATACCGGCTGGAGATTGCCTGAGAACGAGGAATTCTTGTAGGAAAGTGGACAAGAGGAGAAAAGAATGAAATTTTCCTGGAAAATTCTGCTGTGCACCATGCTGATCATGGCAGCGGCATGCGGAGCAAGCGGTTATTTTTTTGTAAATTATGTGTTTCAGACCTCCATGGAGCGTGAGACCAGACAGGCACTGGATGAAAGTAGTATTTTGAGGTTCGCTTTTGAGACGGCAGCTTTAAATATTCCGTCCAAATATGATGTACTTCCGGACGGAACGGTGGAACAGATCGGAGTATGCCTGGAGAACAGTGGACAGCACGGCAACAGATTGCTGCGGATCAGCGATGAGAACGGTAAGGTGCTGTATGTCAGTGAAGGGTTTACCGGGGATACTTCTCTGTGGGAAGAACGCGGAGAAAATACGAGAGTGTACCGGGTAGTGCAGTCGGGGGATTCCTATTATATCCAGACACAGACAAGGATCAATGTGTCCGACCGTCTGCTGACGTTAGAGACCATGAAAAATGTAACTGCGGTATATACGGAGAGGACGGAAGGATTTCGGATGTATCGTCAGGTTACGGTGATCGTATTGTTATGCAGTGGAGCGGTCATGACGCTGATTGCCTGTTGGCTGACCAGACCTATCAGACTTTTGACCCGTGCCACCGGCAAAATGGCGGAGGGAGAATACAGCTATCGCGCGGAGCAGATCAGTAATGATGAAATGGGACAGCTGACTGCGGATTTCAACCATATGGCAGAAGCACTGGAGCAGAATATTCAGAATTTGGAAAATGAAGTCAGAGCCAGAGAAGATTTTATTGCCGCATTTTCCCATGAACTGAAGACACCGCTGACAGCTATAATCGGTTACGCGGATATGCTGCGTTCCCGCAAACTGGACGAGGAGAAGCATTTTCTCTGTGCCAATTATATTTATACAGAGGGAAAACGCCTGGAGACTATGGCACTCAGACTGCTGGACATCATTGTGACCAGACGTAAGGAGATCGATCGTAAGACCACAAATGTCTCCGGTATTTTCTCGTATCTGCAGGAAATCTATGATGAGACCAAGAACCCAGAAGACAGCAGGGTGAAGGTTGACATCTGCTGGGAAAAGGGAGAACTCTATGCCGAGGAGAACCTGTTGAAGACTGTTTTGATCAATCTGACCGATAATGCCATCAAAGCCTCCGAGGAGGGGCAGACCGTGGAGATCACAGGAAGGCACATGGAGAACGGTTATTATTTTCAGGTACGGGATGAAGGAATTGGCATCCCCAAGGAAGAACTTCATAAGATCACGGAAGCTTTTTATATGGTGGATAAATCCAGATCCAGGGCTCATAACGGAGCGGGACTGGGGCTTGCACTGTGCACCGCTATTCTGGAACTGCATCACAGCAGCCTGAAGATCGAGAGTACACAGGGCTTTGGAAGCTGCATGAGCTTTCTGATTCCGGATGAGGGGGTGAAGTCGGATGAATAGATGGAAGAGCTGTTCTTTGGGCTTTGCGGTATCAGTTGTGGTCATTCTTGCGGCTCTGTGGGGACCGGAATGGATCGCGGCCAAAAGTGATGAGAGACTCTTAAACAGTATTACCACAGAGGCGGTGGAAGGTGCGGAAGGATACCGTTACCGCATGAGCAGCAATCAGAAACTATATCTTTTGGGGAGATGTCTGAGCAGTCAGACCCTGCCGGAGAGTGAACTGCGTTTTTTGACCAGAGTGGACAGTGAGGCAGGAAACTACGGAGAAATGACGGGTACCTATGCGTTTGTAGAGAATCGTCAGCAACCGGGAGAGGGACAGATTCAGGAGGAAGCGGTATATGAGGCATGTAACAGAGAGATTCAGATCCTGAAGGAGCAGGGAATTCTTCCCGACGAAGTAAAGGAAGTTTCGGAAGACTCTTACGAAGCGGTGATCTGCTCTGCTATCGATGTTTTGGAGCCGAGAAATAATCTCTCTGTATGGAAACTCAGCCTGTCTACGGACGTAAGGAATGCGGATAAGAGTAACCGTTTTCTGGATATTTATCTGGATGCGGATACCGGCAAAATTTATGAATTCTATGTCCGGACCGGACTGCAATGGGAAGACATCAATACGGATGCCATGATTGGCCGGTATGCGGAATATCTGGAACTGACCGGTCTTGAAAAATATGAGGATCAAAATCCGCTGTTGGAGACGACGCCGTATTTTGCCAAGTATACTTTCCCGGGGGAGGAGGAAGACAGTACCACGGTGACCATTGGTTACTATGAAGGAATTCGTGGGCTTTTCCTCAAAGTAGGAAGATAGAAAAATAAAATACGCAAAGATTTTTTTGAAAAAAGATTAAAATCACTACTTGACGTTACCACACTAAAGCAGTAATATAAATAAAAATTAAATACAGCGGTAAGAAACCATTGATGTGGAGATAAAAACAGTTCGTGCACTTACAGAGAGACCGGATGCTGAGAAAGGTTGGAACGCAGGTTGTTAAATGGACCACGGAGGGCGCAGTCAAAGAGGACACACAGAATTTTAAGACCTCAAGTATTCTGCGACGTGAGGGCATACGTCAGTTGCCGGGGATATGTTGGTATCCTGTAAGAGCACAAGAAATTGTGAAGCAAGGTGGCACCGCGGGAAATGTATATGACCCGTCCTTGACAGAAGAAGATTCTGTCATGGGCGGTTTTTTTGTAACCTTTTCAGAGCCTATGGCGAGATAGCCTCAATGAGTAAAAGGAAGCCTCAAAGAGGCGATTTTACGAATGGAGGCGCTGAAAAGGTGTGGAAAGAAATAATTTTAAGGAGGAGTACCGGAATGAAGATCACACCCACACTGGAAGAATGTAAAAAGATCGCAGCGGAAGAAAGCTACGGAGTGATTCCCATCAGCACAGAGATGTATGCAGATATGACCACACCCATCGAAGTGCTGCGCATCTTAAAAAAGGTCAGCGGTCATGTCTATCTGCTGGAAAGCGCGGAGGCGGATAAGCGATGGGGACGATATTCCTTTTTAGGCTATGATCCATTGCTTGAGATCACCTGTTATAACGGTATGACTACAATAAAATCGGAACTGACCAGCCGAACGGATTCCGGAGATGTCAGAGGGATCATCCGCAACGTCATGGAAGAGAATAAAAGTCCCAAGCTTCCGGGACTGCCTTCCTTTACCGGAGGTCTGGTAGGATATTTTTCCTATGACTATATCAAATACAGCGAACCGACCCTGCGGCTGGATGCGAAGGACGAGGAAGGCTTCCAGGATGTGAACCTGATGCTGTTCCACAAAGTCATCGCTTTTGACAATTACAGACAGAAGCTGATCCTGATCCTGAATATCAAGACCGATGATCTGGAGATCAATTATCATAGAGCGGAGCGGGAACTGAACAACATGAAGGAGCTCTTGCTGAATGGAGAAAAGGCAGAGCATATTCCCTGTAAGCTCCGGACAGACTTTCAACCACTGTTCAACGAAGCAGCCTATTGCAACATGGTGGAGAAAGCCAGGCATTACATCAGAGAGGGAGATATCTTCCAGGTGGTATTATCCAATCGCCTGGAGGCGGAGATGGAAGGAAGCCTCTTAGATGCTTACCGGGTACTCCGCACAACAAATCCTTCTCCGTACATGTTCTATTTCTCTGGAAGTGATGGTGAGATCGTGGGAGCCAGCCCGGAGACATTAGTAAAGTTAGAGGACGGCGTGTTACATACCTTCCCTTTAGCCGGAACGAGACCAAGAGGTGCCACCGAGGAAGCGGACAAGGCGCTGGAGGCAGAGCTTTTAGCAGATGAGAAGGAACGCTCCGAACACAATATGCTGGTGGATCTGGGACGGAATGATATCGGCAAGATCAGCCGGATCGGCACCGTGGAAGTGGAAAAGTATATGTCCATCGAGCGTTACTCTCACGTGATGCACATCGGTTCTACAGTGAGGGGCGTGATCAGGGAAGATGCGGACGCACTGGATGCGGTGGATGCCATCCTTCCCGCAGGAACCCTGTCGGGAGCACCGAAGCTTCGGGCCTGTGAGATCATCAACGAACTGGAAGACAATAAGAGAGGCATCTATGGAGGAGCCATTGGCTATATTTCCTTTACCGGAAACCTGGATACCTGTATCGCTATAAGACTTGCTTTTTCCAAGAACGGAAAAGTATTCGTAAGATCCGGTGCCGGTATTGTGGCGGACAGTGTACCGGAGAAGGAATACAGGGAATGCATTCAGAAGGCAGCAGCTGTAAGACAGGCACTACAGAAAGCACAGGAGGGAATGGAAGCATGATATTACTGATCGACAATTATGACAGTTTTTCCTATAACGTATATCAGCTGGTAGGAAGCGTAAATCCGGATATTCGGGTGATCCGCAATGATGAATGCAGTGTGGATGAGATCCGCGCCATGAATCCCTCCCACATCATTTTATCGCCGGGACCCGGAAGGCCGGACAAAGCCGGTGTCTGTGAAAATGTGATCCGGGAACTGGGGGGCAGAATACCTATTTTGGGAATCTGTCTCGGGCATCAGGCGATCTGCGAAGTGGCGGGAGCCACTGTGACTTATGCATCCCATCTGATGCACGGTAAACAGTCCCTGGCGACTTTGGATACAGACAGTGTATTGTTCCGGGGTATGAAAAAAGTGATCACTGTGGCAAGATATCATTCTCTGGTGGCAGATCCACAGACGATTCCCACAGAATTGAAAGTTACCGCGGTCACTGAAGACGGAGAGGTCATGGCGGTAGAACAGACAGAAAAGCAGATCTACGGAGTACAGTTCCATCCGGAATCGGTACTGACACCGGATGGACGACAGATCATTGTTAATTTTTTACAGACACAGAAAGGAGCAGGCAGAAACATGATCAAAGAAGCGGTTGCTAAGTTGGTAAAGAATGAGGACATCGGATACGATATGGCAAAAACCGTTATGTATGAGATCATGAGCGGTGAGGCCAGCGATATTTTAAAGAGTGCTTATCTGACAGCATTAAGCCAGAAGGGTGAGACCATCGAAGAGATCACAGGCTCCGCAGAAGAAATGCGAAAGTTCGGCAGAAAACTTGGAGCGGACGTGGAAGCTTTAGAGATTGTGGGAACCGGCGGTGACGGATCTAATTCTTTCAATATCTCCACTACGGCATCTATCGTGATCTCTGCGGCAGGCGTACCGGTAGCCAAGCACGGCAACCGCGCAGCCAGTTCCAAATCCGGTGCAGCAGACTGTCTGGAAGCTCTGGGCGTAAATATCACCATAGAGCCGGAACAGAGCAAGACGTTGTTGGAAGAGATCGGCATCTGCTTCCTTTTCGCACAGAAATATCACACCGCCATGAAATATGTGGGACCCATCCGCAAGGAGTTGGGCATCCGTACTATTTTCAATATTTTAGGACCTCTGGCAAACCCCGCAGGACCGGTATATCAGATCATGGGTGCGTACGATGAAAGCCTGCTGCCCTCTATGGCAAAGGTATTGTCCAATCTGGGTGTAAAACGTGGCATGGTAGTCTATGGACAGGACAGACTGGACGAGATCTCCGCCAGTGCACCCACTACAGTCTGCGAGATTGATAACGGTACCTTTAAAAATTATGTGATCACACCGGAAGAATTTGGCATGGAAAGATGCACGAAGGAAGATCTGGTGGGCGGAACTCCCCAGGAGAACGCAGAGATCACCAGAGCTATCTTAAATGGCGAAAAGGGTCCCAAGCGCAATGCGGTACTGCTGAATGCAGCAGCAGCCCTATATGTGGCAGGCAAGGCAGACAGTATGGCAGACGGTGTGAAGCTGGCAGAGAAGGTCATCGACACAGGCCTTGCAAAGGCACAGCTGGAACTCTGGGAGAAAGGCAGCGGTTATTATTACTGGAGCTACAAGCTTCTGACTGATACGGTAAATACTCCCGGATGGATCGGATGGGACAGCTGGGATCTGG
>ERZ779705.1594-NODE-1594-length-14209-cov-2.136216_pt1 | contig 14209 bp, 18 predicted proteins | sample MGYA00511385_ERZ779705 | MGnify/ENA primary metagenome ERZ779705 (study PRJEB29588, sample SAMEA2145301) | human gut metagenome | biome: human gut; feature: human-associated habitat; material: faeces | place: Denmark | collected 2008/2010 ... | reverse complement strand
TTCCTTTGGAAGGTTAATGGAGGACAATGTTCACTGGAAGAGTTTGGCTATATGCCAAGTATTATCTTCTCCAACTGGAAAAAGGAAAGAATCTTAGAGGTAATCCGGGTGTTGGAGATGTTACAAAACAGTATCTCTATCAGCTTGCATATAAGAAATTTATTGAGGCACATCATATTGCTGTGGTAAAAAACTGCTTTCTCATGCCGACAGAAAAGGATGAGATAATAAAAAAAGGTACTGCGAGGATGCCAATGCTTGAAGCGCTCGGATTAGAGAATATTCAGATTAGACAGCTCCCGGCAGCAATGATGTATGAGTATTATCTGACACAGAGAAAAATGGATATAAGGTTGTTGGATTTGTAACAAAAGAACTGAATTTGAGAAGACAGGTAGATATATATGGCTGATGTGTTGACAAAAGAGCAGAGAAAAAAGAATATGCAGCATATCAGGGCGAATGATACAACAATAGAAGTTCGACTTCGTAAGGCCTTGTGGGAGAAAGGATATCGGTACAGGAAGAATTATAAGGAACTTCCAGGAAAGCCGGATATTGCATTGACAAAATACAAGATCGCTATATTTTGTGATGGCGAGTTCTTTCATGGGAAAGACTGGGAAATATTAAAACCGCGCCTGGAAAAAAGTAATAACAGTGAGTTTTGGATTAACAAAATATCAAGGAACCGACAACGGGATGATGAAGTTAATAAAAAACTGCTGTTTATGGGATGGACAGTGATACGCTTCTGGGGCAAGGATATTTTGCAGAATACAGATGAGTGTGTGAAAGTCATTGAAGAAACTATATTTGATCTGATGATGGAAGAACCAGAATCGGAATGGAATTCTGATATAGAACAGGAGTATAAATGATTGATTTTGATAATCCGACTACATTCCCAGTAGAATTGAGAAATTGGGGAAGTGAATTTGAAAAAATGATTCTCAGAAGAGTAAGTACGGATAAGGTTGAAGAATGGTGGCAAATTGAACACCAATTGCAAGATATTAGAATAGATGAATCCATGTTGGTTACTGATTTTGTTAAAGAAAATATGGATAAAGAAATTGTAGTATATCATTGTGCACGTATTTTAGATGAAAATGAATACTGGAAACAAGGTATCGTGACTGCTGGTGGGAAAGATAGCATTGGGGAGAAACGATTACGAAAACTTCTTGTTGATATAGGATTAGACGCTGATAAGATAGAAGAAGTTTTTTTACATGTATATCATTTGTGGAATCGTGATAAACAATCCAGAACAAAATCGGTTCATTTCTTTTTTGATAAAAATCAAGTATATAAGGATGATCGAATAAACCACTTTGCTATCAATTTAGGGGGTGAAATTTTGCGATGGTCTTTGGAGGCAATTGATAGTGAACTGTATAAAGAAGAACCTTATAAGCGCCTATGGATTTTAGGAAATCCATCAGTGATAACATTTAAGGTAAAATTAAGCGATATTCATGAGGTACATCGTAATAGTTTAATCGCTGAAATAGTCAAATATAATATAACAAAAGATCTCTTTGGTTTTGATTATGAATTTGATTTTACGGGAATGACAGTGGGAGATGTCCCACCACAAAATATATTAAGCATTGAAGAAATAAAAAACTATATACAAATACAAGAAAAATATCCTGACTATCAGGGATTCTATTGACCTTTGTCAAGATTAACGACGAAAAAAACGTAATATAGGAGTACTGGATGATGGAACAGGAGCCGAAGAAAATTACTGACCGACAGGTATCTGAAACATCAATCGGACCGGTTTGTATGAGCAAAACAGAATATACAATGTATCAGGAAGAAATGGCAAAGAAAATTGGAAATCTGCATATTTATGTAGATGCAGATGCCTGTCCAGTAATTCGCATTGTTGAGAAAATTGTAGAAAAATATACTATTCTGGTTACGCTCTTATGTGACACAAATCATGTACTTGAATCAGATTACAGAGAAGTGATTGTGGTTGGAGCCGGTGCGTATGCAATCCATCAGTCAGGAAAATGGTATATGAATGACAATATAGATCGGATGCTTATGGAACGGCATCTAAATAACAAAGCTCGAAGGGCATCCGGAAAAAATCATATAAATGGACCGAAGAAACTGACACCAGAGGATGATGAACATTTCAGCGAGTCATTTGAGAAAACGATAAAAATGGTAATCTAGGGCAGAAAAGACTATTTACAGATAATAAGGAGCGTGATTAGATGAGCCGAAAACCTATTATTGGAAAATGTAGGCTTTGTGGAGAAACCAAGAAACTTACATTTGAACATGTACCACCAGAGACAACTTTTAATAATTATTCAGTTCATATTCTTTCTGGTGAACAGGTTATTAAACAGGTATCAAATTCCAATAGTTTACCATGGGACTTTTCAGAATTTAAAGGCAAAATTCAACAGAGAGGTCGTGGAGGATATTATTTATGTGGTGATTGTAATTCTAAGACAGGGCAATGGTATGTGCCAGAATACAGTAAGTTTGTACATATTATACATTCTGGGGCTGTAGAAAGAATGAACGGAATATCGGTTCAATTTGTAGGAGGAGTTGGTTTGATAACATTATCTGAAATATCAACATATCCTGTTGGATTTACATTGTATATTGATAAGCCAGAAATATACAAACCCGAAGGTGTCGAAATCACATTATTTTCGGACTTTAACTATGATGATGAAGGAGAAGTTGAAATAATAATTCCAAAGTTGGAAAGTAATATATTCTTTTCTGGGGATTATCGTACTAAGAAAGAAATTGAAAATACAATTCAAGAAAACAAAGATAGACAGTAAAGCCACCTCTTGTTAAGGAGAAGATTAATCTACGTGCCAAGATTTAAGTGAAAGGAGACTCCAGTTTGAAAAGTACAAAATTTGTAAAAGAAATAAAGCGTGAAAATTGCAAATATGAAATAGCCAAGCTAAAGTCTCTTATCAAATGGAAACTATCATTTGGTAAAAATCGGAAAAAGAGAGAGTTTTCACATAGTATTTTTAATGATGATTATTACTGGGAAAGAGAAGACCCAAATGCACTACCAAATGATTATTATTTCAAACCAACTGATATTCTGTTATATGACCTTATCCCTAAGCAAAATTTGAAAGAAACAAAGAAAGGGTTAATACGATTATTTAAGAAATGCCTGACGCATAAGTATATGTCGGCTTATGGTTCTGAGGAGAATGTAGAAAAGCTAATATCAGGGCTTGATCAGACACTTCATAGTGGCAATTCCTGGTATAATGTGGGAATCTTTGATTTTGCATATGATATAGAACTGGATTCATTTATTGAGCATTTTGATATTCATGTTAGAAACTTTAGTTCATCTTACGCAGTTATTGAAATGAAGGTGACTCTGTCGGACTCGCTTTGCAATGAAATTTCAGATTTTATTCAAACACAATATAAGAAGCCAGGGATGTGTGTGCATGAAAATTGGACTCAGGATAGTAAGCGAAAATCAGGAGCAAAGATTGGTTATGGTGTTAGTAGTGGAACTATGGACGAATATGCTAAGAGCCAGATTATCTATGAGCAGATTGAATTTGTAAAGAAACTTTTTCTTCATGAGATAAAAAAATACTTTCCACTTATGATTTATGGAAGAGAAAAGAATATTTTGGGTATTAATATTTTCGAGACCAATATCAAACCAGATTTGAGATTGGAGCCATCAATTTACATGGCATTGGGATTGGACGAAATGTATGGATTCAATCTGTCCATTGCTGAACGTCTATATATATCAACTGCAACAATACGGTGGCGTGATTCATCCCCGACAGATATGATGTACATATATAATCCGAGTTGGATGGAAAGTAATGATGGATATGGAACCATACATAACAAAATGGTTTACGAATTTACACGTGGACATATGGACTATATATACAAAATAATTGTCCTCAAAAATTTAGGATTGCAGTTTTGGAATCTTGTAACAGAATACAGAAATAAAGTTAATGCTATTACTTCCAAGAAATCATCTCAAAAGAGATTGCTTAAGCTGAAATATGAGTTGAGCAAGGATTTTTATGATTTTAATAAGATTACTGAGGAATTGCCATTTGACAAGACAATTGAGCATGCAAAACGAATCTTGGAAAAAAATGGGTACGCAACAAGCTCTGTTTGTTACGGAAGGCATCCCTATGAATTATTTACGGATAATCCGGAATGGATTTGGTCTCAGGTAAAGAATAATTATACGGAGATTGAAAGCGATTTGCAGCGAAAAATAGATATATCGTCTGAATTGACTGCATTTGCAAGAGAGAAAAGTAATCGAAATTTAACGGTTGCACAACTACTGATAGCAATTGTAACCTTGGTACTTATGATTTTTCCAGGCAAGGCAGTGAGCATTGCAGATTGGATAAGAACCCTGCGGACTCATATATGTCAATTATTTGCAAGGTAAAGAAAAGTCATATGCTCAGCGTTATTATAGCTGAAGCTATACTGGGATTAGGAAAGAGGGAAAGAAGTGGTAGATATAGATTGGGATTTCTTTTACAGGCAACTCGAAGCAGGGTATCATATTGATGAAACGTGCTTTTACTTTTCAGATGATGCAGAAGAGGAAGTACATTATATTGGATTTATTGCCAAATACGAGTGTCCATACTGGGTTGGGTACTGTGATATACCTAATGGTTGTGAATTTAGTACAGCAGAGGAATTAGTTACTGCTCCAATATATAACGGAATGAGTCTGAAAGAAAGATGGGACAACGTGGTAATAACAGAGATAGAAGGAATTTGTGTGGAAGACTGGTATAAATATATGAATCATGTATAAAATGTTAATTTGAGTACCATAAATAGATTATATGAAATGACAAGAATCTGTTGATGATGTGTGTTTTGGGGATTCGCGAAATTTACATTTGGTGTAATGAATACTATTTGAGGAGGAATTTGATATGACAGATTCAATGGAAAACAATGATGTAAAAGAAGCTGAAACAAAAGAAAAAAAGAATATGAGTGAGTCTGTAAAAGGAATGGCAAAATCAATAGGTTCCAAAGCAAACCTGGTCGTAAAGAAATCATCAGAATCCCTGGAAAAATCAAAGGAAGCAGTATTTAATGCCGTTGATGTGAATGGTGACGGGCAAATTGATATCGAAGATGTTATACTGATGGCGTTTAAGGTTCCGGGGGTAAGTATCAAACGTGACAACTATCTTAGAAAAGAACTGAAAAATAAATATCCAGAGGAAGTTATTGAAAAAGCAGTAGATCAAACGCCTATGATCGCATGTATCAAACAGAAGGATATTGATAAGATTGCTGATTCAATAATACAGAATGAACGGTTAAAAGTTTCAGGTATATCAGCAGCACTGGGTGCTCCGGGCGGTGCGGCAATGGTGGCAACTATTCCGGCAGATATAGCACAGTATTACGGATGCTTATTAAGAGTGGCACAAAAGCTACTGTATTTGTATGGATTCCCGCAGATAGAATATAAAGAAAATGCGCAGGCATTTGACACGGAAACAATGAACCAGATTATATTGTGTATGGGCGTCATGTTTGGAGTTGCAAATGCAAAGAATGCATTGCTGGCAATGGCAAAAGCATTAGGATCTGGTGTTGAAAAGCAGCTGGTAAAAAAAGCATTAACTAAGGGAACCATCTACCCGATTGTAAAGAGCATAAGCAAGTGGTTTAGTGTTAGAATGACCAAAGAAATATTTGCAGGGTTCTTCAAAAAAGCGATTCCTGTGGTCGGAGGTATGGTTGGTGGAGGTTTGACATATGCAACCTTCAAGCCATGCTGTACAAAACTTAAAAATGTTCTAGAAGATACATACTTGAGTAATCCGAATTATGATAAAAAAGAAGATATCATAATAGATGTTGAAGATACAGATGTAGAGGAATATGAAGCGACTGATTCTGACGATAAGGATAAGTAATAGCATATAAAAAGTACAAAAGGGAGGTGCCATAGTGCCATTTAAGATAATCCGAAATGATATTACAAAAGTAAAGGCAGATGCCATTGTAAATACAGCAAATCCGCATCCAATCTGTGCAAGTGGCACTGATCTGGCTATCTATGAAGCAGCAGGAATTGAGCAGGTACTGGAGGAACGCAGGAAGATTGGCAAAATTGCCAGAGGTGAGGTAGCTATTACCGGAGCATATGATCTGAAAGCAAAATATATCATCCATACAGTCGGTCCTAAATGGGAAGGCGGAGCACATCATGAGTTTGATATACTGGAAAGCTGTTATAGAAATTCATTGAAGAAGGCAGCAGAATTAGGATGTGAGAGTATTGCATTTCCTCTGATTTCAACAGGTGTGTATGGATTCCCAAAAGATAAGGCATTGCAGATTGCAGTATCGGTATTCAGTGAATTTCTCATGGAAAACGATATGCAGATTATTCTTGTGGTGTTTGACAAAAAATCATTTCAGCTTTCAAGTCAGATAGTTGGAGAGATTGATTCCTACATAGATGCAAATTATGTGATGGATAGTCATAGCAGAGAATATCCGAGAAGAGCAGGAAGTGTCGGTAGCAGGTTCTTATCCGAGGAAGAATTGTATGAGCAAATGCTTTGGAAAGATGTGGAGGACACAAGTCCACTTGAAGAAACTGATGCCGGCATAAAGATGATGGAACCATGTATTCTGTCAGCAGACATGCCATTAGAAGACCAACTTGCAAATATGGGAGCATCTTTTCACGAAAAGCTGTTTGAACTGATAGCAGCAGCTGGGATTGACAACAAGGACGTCTGGAAAAATGCAAACATGGATAGGAAACACTTTTCAAAGATTCAGTGTGATGAGCATTATCATCCAAAGAAAAAGACGGCAATGGCTTTGTGTATTGCACTTCATCTTGATCTGGAGCAGTCAAAGGATCTGATGGCAAGGGCAGACTGGGCGTTCAGTCCGAGCAGTAAGTTTGACCTGATCGTGCAGAAAGCAATTATTGATAAGCAGTATGATATCATGCAGCTGAATGTGACATTGTTCAAATATACGAATGAAATACTGGGAGTGTAGAATATATGTGGGATAATATTTATCAGCCGGATCAGACTGGAAGTGAAGGCGGATTGATAATAGCGGATGAAGAATACAGGGATTCCTGTCGGATAACCTTGGAAAAATGTGAAAGATATTATGCTATTACATGTGGAGTTTATGGAGGAATGATGCACACTGCCTTCTGCAACAGCACACAATATCAGGAAACTTATAATAATATGAAAAAGGATTTACAGGAATTCATTGATAAAGATACTTCTGATGAAGAAGAAATTGAGTTTTATGATTGGTTTACAAGCAAATATTGATTAAAGGATGTCGGTACATTTTCGTGCTGGCATTTTTTCTTTGTCTGAAAGTGTCGCCCATTCAGCGACCATCCCAAATTGCCTTCGGGATATACTCATATTGTAACAAGGAAAGAGATAATACCGGATGCTTTCCGGAGACTGGAGGCAGATATGTACGGAGCAATTTTAGGAGATATCATAGGAAGTCCGTTTGAATTTGACAGGGGAGATAAGACAAAGAAATTTGAATTTTTCACAAGAGGCTGCGGTTTTACAGATGATTCGGTCATGACCATAGCTGTGGCAGAGGCATTGATTGCAGTAGGTCCTGATGCAGATGAAAAAGAAATAGAGGAAGCAGTAATTGCCAATATGCAGGATTGGGGAAAACATTATCCTCATGCAGGATATGGAGGGAGTTTCAGACATTGGTTAAAAGACAGACATCCACAGCCATATGGAAGTTATGGCAACGGATCCGCAATGAGAGTATCAGCGGCAGGTTGGTTATATCATACGATTGAAAGAACGCGAGAGGTCGCAAGGTGGACGGCAGCAGTCACACACAACCATCCGGAAGGAATCAAAGGAGCAGAAGCAACAGCAAGCTGTATATTTCTTGCCAGAAGCGGAGCGTCCAAGGAAGATATGAGGGATTACGTGGAGCAGGAATTTCATTATGACCTGAGCAGGACATTGAATGAAATCCGTCCGTATTATCACCATGTTGAGAGCTGTCAGCAGACAGTGCCGGAAGCAATCACCGCTTTTCTGGAGGCGGAAGATTTTGAGGATGCTGTAAGAAATGCTGTTTCGCTGGGCGGGGATACAGATACTCTTGCGGCAATAACAGGAAGTATAGCCGAGGCTTTCTTTGGAATACCGGCAGTTCTGAAAGGTGAATGCCGGAACAGGATAGATCCGGAAATGAACAGGGTGCTGGATGCATTTGATGAAGTGCTTGGAAGAAATAACCTGGAAGCAGATGAGTCATTAAGTGGTAATGATCTGATAGAAAATGCCATAAGTAATCTTTATGAAAATCAGAATCATGAGAGTTTTATAGATGTGATCACAGCAGTATGTTTTCGTATAATGAACGATGGACAGGGATGGGTGCCGTTTGTAACAGTAAGCGAAGAAATGTTTCCTAATCTTGATGTGAGCACCTTGCAGGAAGGAGACAGGCTGACGTTGGACCAGGAAGTAAGACTTCGCATGGATACCGTGGCAGCAGAGGATGGAATAGAATGGCTGTATATCTTTACTAATGAGGAAGAAAGCCATAAAAAGCCGGTTCCGAATGCTGTGATGGAAATTCCGTTCAGACAGATTTTAGAAATTGGATTGCATAATGATAAGGTTGCCGGAGTTGTGATCAATCCTTTCGGCAAATATTTTAAAGCAGATAAAAAAGTCATTGAATGTATATTTGATGCGTGCAGACAGAATATGGAGGGCGAAGCATGATGGAAAGAACAATCAGAGTAACTGGTAAGGGAAAACTATCTGTAAAACCGGATATGATACGACTCAGAATCAATATAGAGGGGATGTATGAAGAATATGATGAAACATTGCGGAAATCATCCGATTGTGTGGAAATCCTAAAGGATCTTATTGAAAAACTGGGATATGAGAGAAAAGAGCTGAAAACACTATATTTCAACATTGATACTGAATACGAGAGCTATCAGGCGAGAGATAAAAGCTGGAAGAGAAGATTCAAAGGATATAAATATGTGCACCGTATGAAGCTGGAGTTCCCAGCAGATAATAAGAGACTTGGAAAAATATTATATGCTCTGGCACATTGTTCTGTATCTCCGGAATTTACTATCGAATATACAGTTGCAGATCCGGAGAAGTCAAAGAATGAGCTGCTTGGTGCAGCAGTAAAGGATTCCCAGGCAAAGGCATCTGTACTGGCAGAGGCAGCAGGTGTAAATTTGGGAAAAATCATAAATATTGATTATTCATGGGGAGAGATTGATTTTGTATCAAGACCATTGCAGGAAATGTCGCTTCGGTGCTGTGAACCGGAGGAATGTGAGTCTGCTTCCTATGATATGGACATCGAGCCTGATGATATAGATATCTCTGATACTGTGACTGTTATATGGGGACTGGAAGATTAACGGAGGCAGATGTTTATGATGTCATCAATCTTTTATGGAGAAATTAAAGAGGACAGGCTGAATACGTGGAAAGAAAATAAAAATCCTTATGACATATTTGCAGATAATAACAGGATAGAAAGACTTAGCGGATTGGATTTTCTGTTTATTGCAGATGAATTGTTTACGGATTGTGTACAGGTTGACTGGGGAAGTTTTGCTTATAAATGTACGAAAGAGCAGCTTATAGAATTGACGAGGAAAACAAAATGCACGATTTCTGGGATAGAACTGCTGAAGCCTGAAAAGATATACGGTATAGTGTTTATTGAAGAGAGTTAAAAACAAAGGCATAGCACCCATCACAGGTCCTATGAATGGACATATCGTCAAGCCGATCAATATAAAAGAAATTGCAGAGATTATTGATCCGATTTTTAAAGAAGCAAGATAACGCGAAACTACCGACACATTGTGGAGTAATTACATAATGTGTCGATGTTTTTTATTGTATTGACATTGTTGCCGGGGTGTGTCATTCTTTGAATATAGCAGTTAGCCAAGACAAACCGATGGAGGATCAAATATGAGTATTGGTATTATTTTAATAGAAACAGCAGTACTGGCCGTGTTATTTACGATTGCAGTGGCAGCAGGCAGTACAAATCCTATAGATACGGTCTACGATATGCCGGAACCCATCGTCAACCGCTGCCTGGAGTTGGGATTGATCGACGAAAGTAAAAAGGCAGACAGCCCGCAGACAAGAAAAAAGAAATTGGCCGCAGCCGTTGTAATTGTCCTGGTAATAGCGCTGGTTCTTATCTTTGTCAATCATACCGGTAACTTTCTGCAGGGTTTTCTGATTTCGTATCTCATCTGGTTCATTGTTGACTGGTATGACTGCTTCGTCATCGACTGGATCTGGGTATGCCACAGCAAAAAGCTGATCATCCCGGGAACCGAGGATCTGGTGGATTCCTATAAGGATTATAAATTCCATTTTATTGGGAGCCTGAAAGGAATGGTCATCGGACTCCCGGTGTGTCTGCTGGTCGGTGTGATGGTGCAGATCGTGAACTGGATCGTGCGGTAGATTTTTGTTTGACTTTTTAAAAAATTGCAAATATAATAGCTTTTGAACGAGTAGCAAACCAGCGTAAATCCAGTTTTGTTACTCGTTTTTTATTTTATATCTGCCTAAAAAGTGTGTAGCTTATCAGCGTAAGTCCAGCTTATGGGATAAGTGCATGCTTTTTTTATGCAGAAAAACAAGGAGGATCAGAAAATGGCAGAAAGTAACAGAATGAAGGAAATGCCGGTAAATAAGCTGATGGTGCAGATGGGGATACCAATGATCTTATCCATGGCATTGCAGGCAGTCTATAATATTGTGGACAGTGCCTTCGTCGGAAATATGAAAGTGGGAAGCGAGGCGGCACTGAATGCACTGACACTGGTATTCCCGGTGCAGATGCTGATGGTAGCGATTGGTGTTGGAACAGGTGTAGGAACCAATGCGCTTCTGGCAATGACGCTGGGACAGGGGAATACGAAAAAAGCGGCGAAAGTGGCAGGAAACAGCCTGTTTTTGGGAGCAGTTATATATGTTGTATGGTTACTGTTTGGAATTTTCGGCGTGAAGGCATATATTTCTTCCCAGACCGTAGATCCGCAGGTAATTTCTATGGGAACAAGTTATCTGAGGATCTGCTGTGTGATCTCGTTCGGAATCATCTTCTTTTCTTTGTTTGAAAAGCTGTTACAGGCAACCGGACGGTCTCTATATTCCACAATAGGTCAGGTTGTGGGGGCCGTTGTAAATATCATTCTTGATCCCATTATGATCTATGGGCTGGGACCTGTTCCTGAGATGGGAGTAGAGGGTGCTGCCTACGCTACCGTGATAGGGCAGGTCGCATCGGCGCTGTTGCTCTTTATTTTCCATATAAGGTTAAATAAAGAGTTTGAGCATAGTATCAGCTATATGAAGCCAAGTTTTACAATTGTAAAAGAAATCTATGCCATCGGACTTCCGGCAATTATTGCGCAGGCACTGATGTCCATTATGGTCTATGTCATGAATCTGATCCTGAAGTTCAGTCCCTCTGCACAGACGGCATACGGATTGTTCTATAAGGTACAGCAGTTTGTATTATTCCTTGCCTTTGGTCTGAGAGATGCCATTACACCGATCATTGCCTATGCCTACGGAATGGGAAGCAAAAAGAGGATCAGAGACGGAATCAAATACGGCATCCTGTATACTGTGGCATTGATGATCATAGGTACTTTGATCACGGAAATCTTTCCCGGAGCATTTGCAACGCTGTTTAATGCGGGACAATCCAGAGAATATTTTATCAGCGCCATGCGAATTATCTCCATCAGCTTCCTTTTTGCGGGAATCAATGTAGCATACCAGGGAATTTTCCAGGCAGTGGAAGGTGGTATCGAGTCCCTTGTGATCTCACTGCTCAGACAGTTCGTGATCATACTGCCGCTGGCAGGAATCTTTTCTGTCTTTGTCAGAAACGGTCAGATGGGTGTATCTCTAATCTGGTGGGCATTTCCGATCACGGAGCTGATCGCCTGCCTGGTGGGATATGTATTTTTGAAAAGAATTCAAAATAGATTATAGCTAAGTATGTGTAAGTGTGTTAAAATAAGTTAGCAAACACTAACTATATGTGACAGCAGAAATAGGTAATTTATGAAAAAACAGTTTTTTGAAAATGAGAAGGACGGCTTCTACGGGACTTATTATGAAAATCCGGGCGGGGCGGATTGCGCGGTAATAGGATTGTTCGGGGATGATCCGAATGACTACATGGCAAAATGCGGTGCAAAGTGGCTTCATAAAAACGGTGTGAATGTGCTGTGTATGTCTCCGGGGAAAAAGAATTACAGTCATGTGAATTATCCGCTGGAGAGAATAGAAACAGCCATAAAGTGGTTGAAAAGTAATGATAACCGAAAGGTAGGCATTATGGGAATGAGTACCGCCGGCATGGATGCGGTGGCCGCAGCGTCTTATTTTGAAGATATTACCCTGACGATCGGATTGACGGCCAGCGATTTTGTATGGCAGGGATTCGAACAGGGAGACAGGGATGGATGCAAGGAATGGCCCATTCCGGGGGCATCGACGCTGTCCTGGAAGGGAGAACCGCTTCCCTATATGCCGTTTGTGTATGAACATCCGGTGTACTGGCAGAAGATTGAAGAGGAAACAAAAGGCTCCGGTGATATCGAGCGAAGCACTTGTTTGTTTATTGACTCCGAGAAGGCAAGAGAGCATACGGAAGAGGAAATGATCAAAGTCGAGAATATTAAAGGAAAACTTTTTCTTGTGGGTGCGGAGGATGATTCTTTCTGGGAAGCAGGAAAATATATCCGCCGCATGGACCAACGATTAAAAGAGCGACCTCATACTTGTGAATATGTACCGCTTGTGTATGAGCACGGGACTCATTTTGTATTGCCGGAATCCATGCTCCGTATGGCATTGCCTGTAGGACTAAAATTTGTGCTGCGGTTTATTTTTAGAGCAGCCAAAGAATATCCGAAGGAGTGTGAGGCAACGAGAAAAGATATTGACAAAAAGCTTTCTGCGGCATTAAAAGAATGGCGGGCAGAGTAGTTTTTTTGAAGCTTGACAGAGACGTGTAGCATATATTTTATTGAATTATAGGTGATAAGGTGAATACTATGAAAGGTTGTTTTTTTGATGTATTCATTATAAAATAATTATAAGGAATTGATGTTTGAGGGGAGCAATCGCCATTTTGATCAAACTTTATGTATGGGATTAAGCATTACAGATGAGGATATTGATTCTCTCTGTCAATCTATGAAGGAACAGGCGGTCAAAAATGCAAATAATGAAGTTCAGAAAGAATCTGTGAAAGAGGAAGACAGCAGCTGCGTTCTTGGGGAATTCTTATAGAGCGTGATGGCAAAGATTATCCAACAAATGCCTATGCGATTTTAACAGGGGCAGGTGCATTTCATACTGCAACACAGTGTGGTGTGTTTAAGGGGTCGACGAAAGAGGTTTTTGTGGATCGACGGGAGTATGATGGCCCAATTTGGGAACAAATAGAGCAGGCTTTTCAATATGTTCTTCGAAATATTCATTTGGGAGCGAATATTGTCGGAATATATCGACAAGATGTTTATGAAATTCCGCCAGATGCTATTCGTGAGTTGATTATTAATGCGGCTGTGCATCGAAGTTATCTGGATCATGGGAATATTCAGATCGCAATCTACGATGATCGGTTAGAAATTACTTCTCAAGGCAAGCTTCCAATGGGGCAGACTTTGGAGCGAATGAAGGAGGGATATTCACAAATTTTATCGAAATAATAGTAACAGTCCAGATAATAGTAGTTATCCCGATTGTGTGAGAGATCAGTTGGTGCTATACAATGAAATATCAGAGGAATGCCGGAGAACCGCCGGAAAACCGCCGGAGAATTGCCGAGAGGTGAGCAGGAACAAAAGATTTACCGATACGTTTTGGAAAATGCATATATCACAAGGGCACAAGTTATGACACTTCTTGATTTGAAACAACGTCGGGCTAGAGAGATTTTGTTCAATATGATAGAGGATGGTTGGTTAAGAAAGGAGGGCGCTTCAAGAAGTACGATTTACGTGCTTAATACAACAGAAAAGTAACTTTAGTATTAACATAAAGGTAAGGGCAGTCGATTCAGCAATTATGAAAAA
>ERZ779705.1590-NODE-1590-length-14234-cov-14.901827_pt1 | contig 14234 bp, 7 predicted proteins | sample MGYA00511385_ERZ779705 | MGnify/ENA primary metagenome ERZ779705 (study PRJEB29588, sample SAMEA2145301) | human gut metagenome | biome: human gut; feature: human-associated habitat; material: faeces | place: Denmark | collected 2008/2010 ... | reverse complement strand
TAAGCATACCAGCCGCTGTCGTCCCAATCCACACCACCGCTATACTTGCCGGGATGATAGATTGTGATATAGTTCTCATCCAGTGTCAGCAGCCAAAATTTGTTGCTGCCTACGCTTTGTCCGTTGTCGTCATAATTTCCTCCGATGGTGGGGATACTTGTTATCAGTTCACCCAGTACTCCGTCTTCCGGTTTTTCGTGTGTGAAGGAGAAAGTACCTTCTGCCTTTAGGTTTCCGCTGGCATCATAGGTTTTCATCTTGTTTCCGTCGAATTCGAATACCATGGACTGGTCTCCCGCTTCGGCGGCAGTGACATTGGCCCACCAGGCAAAATTTGATTCGGGAGTATAGCCTGCACTGGTATATTTCCAGCCTCCATGAGCCCCCATATTGCAGACGGAACCCCAGCTGACTTCACGGAATTTCCAGGTCTTCTTGGCAGATTTGTCACTCTTGTCGGTTGCACCGGTGAAGTAAGTGGACCAATCGTCGAATACATTGGTCACAGTCACTACAACCGGATCTGTCTTGATAATCTGATTGGCGGAAATGCCCATATAGTAGATGGAATAGTCCGCATTGGACTCCATGATGACCGTAGCGTTGTCCGTGACCAGAGTCTTACTTTGTTTACTTCCTTCGCCCCCCCATTCTATGTGCCATGAACCGCCAATGTCCGGGCGGGAGTTTTTCAGGGCTATATACTGGTCGCCTTCCACTACTCCGTCTTGGTTGGGGAAGGGTTGGGTAATGGATATGGCAGCTTGTAATGCCTCTTTGGTAATGGGCGTACCGGCATCAGTCACATATTTGTCTCGCAAGTCTTCGTCTTCGATAGGATCGCATGCAGTAACGATGAAGGCTGAAGCAAGCATTGCTATCAATATTTTTGTTACTTTCATATTGTCTTTATTTATAGGTTAATACTCTTACATATTGTTCCAATCCGAGAACTGGGCAGATGCATCCCAGCCTGGATTCTGCTCAAGGACTCCATTGGAGATGTCGATTTCGTCTTGCGGAATGGGCCAGTAGCCTTGGGTTGCCTGTAAGCGTTTCTTATAGTCGAATTTTACCATCGGTACCACCGTAGCGGCATTTATTATATTGAACCCGGTCTGTTTGTTGAGTATGTCACCGGCTTCCTCAAGCGAAGGACCCGACCAGCGAAGGATATCCCACCAGCGGATGGACTCGAATGCAAGTTCCCAGCGGCGTTCCTGCTTGATGGCTTCCAGGGAGTAGGCCACCGGAGCCAAGTGGGAGCGGGCACGTACCTTGTTCAGACCCGTAGCGTCTTGTCTCAGCTCGGACTGCATGAGCAGGACGTCGGCAAAACGGATATGAATCAAGTCGGCAATTTGGAGTAGCTGTTGGGATGTCTGCGAAGATATTCCGGGGAACATCTGCTTGCCGAAAGGTTCGATTTTGCCTTCATTGTAGGAATTGATATTGATGTATTTTTTCTGGAAATAGCCGGTTTGTTCATAGTAACGATAGGATACGGTATATTCCGGTTCACCCTCGTCCATGGTGCAGTCCATCAGCACATTGCCGGCAACATTCGGATCAAGTGCTTTGTACGACCATATGGAACCGGTCAGACGGGGATCCTCCTTGTAACCGTCCGTATAGGTCTGCTTGGCGGCCCAGTCTTTCCATTCGTTGACCATAGCCGGAGATACGGGGCCAGCTCCCCAACCGGTGCCGAAGGGATAACTGTCTTTGTTGGAATAGTTGTCGGCAGACGGTGAATAGAATTGCGCGCATGTGTTGGAGAACCAGGTATAGGTCCAGTCGGATTTCAGGTTATGTTTGTTGGCGAATAAAGTTTCGTCGGAACTGTTTCCTTCCCATTTCAGGTTATGGTTGATAACGTATTGGTAACGGAACCCTTCGGTATTGTCTTCGGTAGCATCGTTGGTGTAGGCCCAGATGTTGCGTTGGTCGGACACCAGTTTATGACCGGAGTTGTTTACACAGTCATCTATCCAAGAGATGACCTCCTCTTTGGTAGTTCCGTTGGGGAGTTCGTTTTTTTCGTAGCGTCCGGTATAGAAAAGGAATACACGTGCCATCATGGCTTCGGCAGCATATTTTGTAGCGTGTCCGGTCATGTCTGAGCCTTTCGGATAAATCTTTGCCGGCATCATTTCGATAGCGTTTTTCAAGTCGGCTGCAATCTGGGTGTAGATTTCGTCTACGGATGCACGCGGCAGGTTGGTACTTTCCAGTGTGGTGCGTAAAGGAACTCCGCCAAAGACTTGTGCCAGCTCATAATAAGCCATGGCACGCAGGAAGTAGGACTCACCGAAAAGTCGGTTACGTTCGCTCTCGCTGGACCATGATTTCACATTCTCCATTGTGTTGATGGCATTGTTGGCACGGTTGATAAGGGTGTAGCAACGGTCCCAGATGCCGGCAAATGTATTCAGATTGCCACTGTACATAAGGAAGTTGGTGGCACAGTTGTTGGAGTAGGAGAGGTTGCCTCCCAGACAGTCGTCACCTGCCAACTGGGCAATGTAATACTGGGAAGAGGTTTCAGGACTTTCAAACAACAGATGGGCGTATATGGCCGTCACCATCTCTTGGGCATCCTTTTCTGTCTCCGGGAAGTTGGCGGTTGTCTTTTCGGTCAGAAGTTCCGAATCGAGGAAGTTTTCGCATCCTGAAAGAAGAATCAGTATTGCTGATGCTATGAATAATATCTTTTTCATAATTTCTTCGGTTAATTAGAATTTTACATTTAAGCCTATCATATAGGTACGTGCACTGGGGTAGTAGCCCAGGTCGATGCCTGATGCCCAACCATAATCGTCGCCGCCGTAACCGATTTCCGGGTCCATACCGGAATAGCCGGTGAAGGTAAAGAGGTTCTGTGCGGTCAGATATAGGCGCAGCTGTTGTACCGGTAACTTCTTGAATGCTTTCTTGAAGTCGAATTCCACAGTGATGTTCTTTATCTTGAGATAGTCTCCATCTTCGATATAAATGTCTGATACTCTGTTCCAGTTGGAGCTGGAAGCGCTGGACAGTCTCGGGAACTTGTCGGACGTACCTTCGCCGTGCCAGCGTTGGAATATCTCTGCTGTATAGTTATTCAAGGGTGAGGAGGAGAAGTCACGATAACACTTCAGAATCTGCTGGCCGAATGCGCCGTAAGTAGTGATTGAGAAGTCAATGGCCTTCCAGCTGGCATTCAGGGAAAGTCCCATTGTCAGGTCGGGATTCGGGTTACCTATCATAGTACGGTCATTGGCATCGAGCGTACCGCTATTGTCGGTGTCTGCCCAGATTACGTCACCCGGCTGTGTCTTGTCGCCGTTCAGTTTCGGACCTTTGTAGTTGTCTATCTGTTCCTGGTTCTGGAATATGCCGTTACTCTTGTAGCCGTAGAAGTAGCCGATGGGTTTGCCTACTTCAGCACGGAAGCACTCTTCGGCTCCTTCCCACAGAACGCTGCCGCTACCGTGGATGATTCCGTCTTTGTTGGCAATCTTGGTCACTTCATTCTTGTTGTGAGCAAGGGTCAGGTTGGCTCCATATTGGAAATCCTTTCCGATGTTGTCGTTCCAGTGGAGTCCTACTTCAATACCCGTGTTCTTTACATTACCGCCATTGACGGACACTGCATTGGCACCGAAGGAAGAGAGTACCGGAGCCGTAACCAGCCAGTCTCTGGTATTTTTGTTATACCAGTCGAATTCAAAGCCCAGGCGGTTGTTCAAGAAGCGTGCATCGATACCGAAATTCAATTGCTCCTGTGTTTCCCAGGTAAGGTCCGGGTTGGTCAGTCGGTAGGCGTATGAACCGGTACTGATGAGGTCCATGGAGTCGCCGAACGTATAACCGCCATATCCGTTGTTGGAAGTTATCAGTGAAAGATATTGGAAAGTAGATACATTACAGTTACCGTTTTGCCCCCAGGAAGCGCGTAGCTTTAAGAAGTCCAGCCATTTGATTCCTGACATGAAGGACTCGTTGCTGATAACCCATCCGGCGGATACTGAAGGGAAGTATCCCCAGCGGTGTCCGCGGGCAAAAGTGGAGGAACCGTCCGCACGCATGATGACAGAAGCCATGTATTTCTCCTGGTAGTTGTAGTTGACGCGTCCGAAGAAGGAAGCGATGGAACCTTCCCCGTTAGGCTTGCCAGTCAAGGAGGACACACTGTTGGCGGTCAATGGAACATTGGACAAATAAGCGTGCTTGAAGTCATAGAAGTTTGAGCCTATGGCTGAACCGCTCATTTCTTCTCCCATACCCCATTTTTCAATACTCTGACCTACCAGGACGTCGATGTTGTGGTCATCGATATTGAAGATGTAGTTGGCTGTATTGTCCCATGACCAACGGTTATACATAGACATGGATTGGGTAACCTTGTCTTCTGCGTTGTTGAGTGACGCACTCAGATAATCGAATCTCGGCAAATAGGAACGATAACTGGAGGCTCCCATGATGTAACCGAACTGGCTCTTGATACGCAGGTTCTTGATGGGTTGCAGTTCTGCATAGAAGCTGCTCTGCATGTAATGGGACTTGCTTAGGTTCTGGTTCATATAGTAGTCCAGATAAGCTATCGGGTTTTTATTGGCTCCGTTGGAGATATCCCATTTGTAGTTGTCCTTTTCCTGGTCTGCGTAGAGGTAGTAGTCTCCGTCTGAATTGTAAGGGTGCATCAACGGGCTCATGATGAGCATATTGTGCACTCCGTTCCAATAAATGCCGCCGGTTCCGAATGAACCTTGCGTTTGCGAATATTTGTAGTTGATGGTTTCGCCTACTTTCAGGAAGTCAAGATTGCCTTTTTTCATGACTACGTGGTCCGAGTTGACGCGGAAGTTGTAGCGGTTCATTTCTGGAAATTCGCCGGGAACTCCCATGGTGGCTTCTTGGTTGGTGTATGAAATACCTATGGCATATCTGGAACGGTCTGTTCCTCCGGTGATGTTGACTGCGTGGTTCTGTACCAATGCATCTTCATTCAGCACTTCCTTCAGCCAGTTTGTCCCTTTCCATGTTCCGTTCTGTATGGCCTGCAAATCCCTTTCCGGAATATAGGTCGCCCAGTTGTACGGACTCAATCCGTCCATTACACGGCCTTCATCCTGCATCATCATGTACTCTTGGGCATTGAGGATAGTAGGGATTTTGTAAAGGTTCTGCACGCCGACATAGCCGTCGTAACTGACTTCGGCAACGCCGGTTTTACCTCGTTTGGTGGTAATCAGGATAACGCCGTTGGCAGCACGCGCACCATAGATGGCGGCAGAAGCGGCATCCTTCAAGACGTCCAAAGATTCAATGTCACTCGGGTTCAGTCCGTCGATGCTACCGTTGGCAACTCCATCTACCACATAAAGCGGGGAGAAGGTTCCGGTAGTACCGATACCGCGGATATTCACCTTAAAGCCCGAACCCAGGAAGCCGTTGTTTTGCGTGATGTTGACACCCGGTGACTGGCTCTGCAAAGCGCCCAGGGCATCCACAGTGTTCAGCTTGGCTATGTCTTCTCCTTTCACTTGTACAGTGGCGCCGGTGACAAGTTTCTTTTTCTGTACACCGTAACCGACAACAACTACTTCATCCAGTAGTTCGGAATCTTCTGTAAGGGTGATTTTCATGTTGGCATCTGCTTTGGCTTCCTGCGTCTTATAACCGATGTAGGAAATGACCAGGGTGGCACCTCTTTTTACGTTTAGCGAGAATTTACCGTATAAGTCGGTGGTAACTCCATTGGTAGTACCTTTTTCCAAGATACTTGCTCCGATGATAGGCTCTCCATTCTGGTCGACAATGATACCGCGGGCTGTTTGTGCCTGCATCTGTTCTGTCACTCCGAATGAATTTTCCGAGTAGGTCTCTATTGCCATGATTTTGCTGCTTCCTATAAATAGGGAGGCGATGGCAATTGCTGTGAGGATTTTGTTGTTCGATGTTCCTCGTTTACGATTTTCATTCATAATAGATGTTTTTTGTTTAAGCTAATGGATCTCAAAATAAATAGGTTGAATAGAAGATGACACTAATAGTGTCTTGGGGCTTTCGGGTAAATCATAGGCATTCATTGTTTTTCTAAGGTTACTATATATAATATGGTATATTCTTGGTTAATATCAATGTGCTTTCCAGAGCTTCCGGATTGTTGTTATCAAATATAATCCTAATTTTCATTATTTAAAATATAGAATCGCATGTATTAAAATATGTTGTCTATTATTTTATTTGCTTAAGAAATTTGCGTGAATGAAATCTTGTTTGAGGACAAACTTGGTTGCATGTTTTTGATTTTGTGCTAAAATCAGTTAATATATTGATTTTTATGCTATTGGTTTATGTTTTTTAAAACTATTGTAAATAATATTCTTGGTTTGGGAAATCTTATTTAAGTCTCGTTAACTAAATATGCACTGTCTGTAATTACTTCGAATAAAAAAAAGGAGCTTTGTCTTGCTTGAGTTTTAGTTAAAATATATGTTGTTTGTTCATTTGCAAAACTTGTTGTACCTTTGCAACCGGATTTAAAATGTATGATGCCGTGAATAGCGGTCGTGTATTCTAGAACACCACGTAAAAAACAGGAGTATGAAACAAAAAGTATCTGTACCTTTTATGTTGCTGGGCATTCTGTTCAATGTATGCCTGATTGCAGCCAATCTTCTTGAGACTAAAGTTATCCAGGTTTTTGGTATTACCGTAACAGCCGGATTGCTGGTCTTCCCGATTTCTTATATTATCAACGATTGCATAGCCGAGGTTTGGGGCTTTCGTAAAGCCCGCCTGATTATCTGGAGCGGTTTTGCCATGAACTTTTTTGTGGTAATGCTGGGACTGATAGCCGTGGCGTTGCCTGCCGCCCCTTTCTGGGATGGTGCCGCGCATTTCAATTTCGTTTTTGGAATGGCGCCCCGTATTGTCATAGCCAGTCTGACGGCATTCTTGGTGGGCTCTTTTCTGAATGCCTACGTAATGAGCCGCATGAAACTGGCAAGCAACGGGCGTAATTTCTCCGCACGTGCCATTTGGTCGACGGTGGTTGGTGAGACGGCAGACTCGTTGATTTTCTTTCCGGTGGCGTTCGGAGGAATCATTGCATGGCGGGAGTTGCTGGTGATGATGTGTATCCAGATTCTGCTGAAGTCCATGTACGAGGTATTGATACTGCCTGTGACTATCCGTGTGGTAAAAGCTATTAAGCGGATAGACGGTAGTGATGTCTATGATGAAGGCATCTCCTATAAAGTATGGAAAATAGGCGATATTTAAAGCCCCTTACCCGTAGTGAGGGGAAATCAGTTATTATGTCAAACAAATAATTAGCAATGCCCTCTCTGTTTCCCTCCCTACGGGGGAGGGCAAGGGGAGAGGCTTTTAACAAGATGAATAGGGACACTGCTTTGGTGGTATTCAGTGGCGGGCAGGACTCGACCACTTGCCTCTTTTGGGCAAAACGTGAATTTAAGAAAGTGTATGCGCTGAGTTTTCTGTATGGACAGAAACATCAGAAGGAAGTGGACTTGGCGAGGGCCATTGCCCGTAAGGCAGGTGTGGAGTTCGAAGTAATGGATGTTTCCTTTATCGGCCGGCTGGGACGTAACTCATTGACAGATGCCGGCATGGAGATGGACCAGGAGAAGCCGGCAGACAGCTTTCCGAATACTTTTGTGCCGGGACGCAATCTGTTTTTCCTGAGTATAGCCGCCGTCTACGCCCGCGAGCGGGGGATTAATCATATTGTGACGGGGGTGTCGCAGACCGATTTCAGCGGTTATCCCGATTGCCGGGATGCTTTCATCAAGTCGCTTAACGTGACGCTGAACTTGGCTATGGACGAGCAATTCGTGTTGCACACCCCGTTGATGTGGATTGACAAAGCGGAGACCTGGGCGCTGGCAGACGAGCTTGGAGTGCTCGAACTTATACGCCACGAAACGCTGACTTGCTATAACGGTATCCCGGGAGACGGTTGTGGACACTGCCCGGCATGCACGTTGCGCAGAGAAGGATTGGAAAAGTTTTTGGCTTCTACTAAATGAGGCACACTTGTATCACTAAAAATATATGGCTATGACAGAATTGAAAGACCAACTTTCCCTTTTGGGGAGAAAGACAGAATACCGTCAGGACTATGCCCCCGAAGTATTGGAGGCATTTGATAACAAGCATCCCGGCAATGACTACTGGGTGCGTTTCAACTGCCCCGAATTCACCAGCCTCTGTCCCATCACGGGGCAACCGGACTTTGCGGAAATCCGTATTTGCTATATCCCCGATGTCAAGATGGTAGAGAGCAAGAGTTTGAAACTCTACTTGTTCAGCTTCCGCAATCATGGTGCTTTCCACGAGGATTGCGTGAACATCATAATGAAAGACCTCATTCATTTGATGAACCCTAAGTATATTGAGGTGACGGGTATCTTCACCCCGCGCGGAGGCATCTCCATTTATCCGTATGCCAATTACGGACGTCCCGGCACGAAGTTCGAGCAGATGGCGGAGCATCGTTTGATGAACCGTGAATGAGGACTGTTTTTGAAGGCCTCCGTAAATAATAAAGGGAAGCTTTGGGAGCAAATGATTGTTGCGCCGCTATATTTTATATTCTTGCTTACTAAAAACTATTCGTCCGACATATGTTTAATTATCGTCCAACAGCTATCGGACGATAATTAAACATATGTCGGACGATAATGTAACGACTGTCGGACGAATAGTCTTTAGTCAATGAAACATTAACCTGCTACCATCTTGGAAAGAATCTTTCCTATAGAGGATAGTAGGGGATGACTTTTGCAAAGATATAGACGATTCTTTAATAAAAATAGCGCCTTTTCCCAAAGACGCTATTCCCTCTTTATGACTTATTCACTACAAAGGGTTATTTTATTCTTTTGTAGCCATAGACAGCAAGGTTACCCAGTTCTTCTTCGATGCGCAACAGTTGGTTGTACTTCGCCATGCGGTCGGAGCGGCTCAGAGAACCGGTCTTGATTTGTCCGCTGTTGGTGGCAACGGCAATGTCTGCAATGGTGGCGTCCTCGGTTTCGCCGGAACGGTGAGAAGTCACTGTGGTATAACCGTGGCGGTGTGCCATTTCGATAGCATCCAGCGTTTCACTGAGTGAACCGATTTGATTGACTTTGATAAGGATGGAATTGGCGCAGCCCATGGCAATACCTTTTTCAAGGAATTCCACGTTAGTCACGAACAGGTCGTCGCCAACCAGCTGGCAACGGTTGCCGATGCGTTCGGTCAACTTCTTCCAGCCTTCCCAGTCGTTTTCGCTCATGCCATCCTCGATGGAGTCAATCGGGTAGTTATTAATCAAATCTTCCAAGTAAGCTATTTGTTCGTCGGCAGTACGTTTTTTACCATTTTCGCCTTCAAAGATGGAGTAGTCATAGATACCGTTCTTAAAGAACTCGGATGAGGCACAGTCCATACCGATTTTCACATCCTTGCCCGGTTCGTAGCCGGCAGCCTTGATGGCGCTCATGATGGAGTCCAGCGCATCTTCTGTTCCTGCCAGTGCCGGTGCAAAACCGCCTTCGTCGCCTACAGCAGTGCTGAGGCCGCGGTCGTGCAACACTTTTTTCAAGGCGTGGAATACTTCGGCTCCCATGCGCAGGCCTTCACGGAAGGAAGAGGCGCCTACCGGCCGAATCATAAATTCTTGGAAAGCGATAGGAGCGTCGCTGTGTGAACCTCCATTGATGATATTCATCATCGGGACCGGCATTACGTAGGTATTTACTCCACCGATATATCTGTATAAAGGTATATCGAGATAATTGGCGGCGGCTTTGGCTACTGCCAGTGAGACACCCAGAATGGCGTTGGCACCCAGCTTGGATTTGGTAGGCGTGCCGTCCAACTCAAGCATCTTGTGGTCGATGGTACGCTGTTCCAGTGACGACCAGCCAATCAGTGCCGGTGCGATTATCTTGTTGACGTTTTCTACTGCTTTTAGTGTACCTTTACCACCGTAGCGTTGCTTGTCGCCATCGCGAAGTTCCAGCGCTTCGTGCTCGCCGGTAGAAGCACCGGAAGGCACTGCTGCGCGTCCCATAACACCGCATTCCAGAATAACGTCCACTTCTACTGTGGGATTGCCGCGTGAATCAAGGATTTCACGGGCTACAATCTTTTCAATTTTCATACTTAAACATTAATAATTTATTGTCCGTTGTCTTGTTTTAATTTGCAGCAAAGGTCGTACAAAAAGGCATATTGGGCAATACCTATAAATAGGGGTTTTTCATTTCCCGGCTCCTCTTTTTTTAGATTTATTATTGATAATACCCATCAATGGTGATTGCGTAATATGATATATACGATAAATCCACTCCATATAATTACCTACAATAAGCGATTGCACAGCTGGCTGTTAATAATGACCTTTGCACCGGTTTATTAACAACATTATAATTATTATAAAATTGAAAGCATATACACTTAAATTCTCGCTGCTGTTTTTCCTTCTGTTGGCTTCTCTGTCTGTACATGCGCAGAGGAGAGGAGGGATGATTTCGGGTAGAATCATTTCTACGGAAAAAGAAACGGTGGATTTTGCGACTGTTTATCTGAAAGGGACGAGTTATGGAGGAACCACGAATCAGGAAGGCCTCTATCACATCAAGGCGCCTGCCGGCGACTATACGCTGGTGGTGTCTGCCGTAGGTTATACAAAGGTGGAGAAAAAGGTGAAACTGGTCAATGATGAGCGGATGAAGCTGAACATAACCATCGCTCCCGAAACGCAACAGCTGGACGAGGTGACTATCGTTTCTACCGGAGTAAGCCGGGTGAAGAGGTCGGCATTCAATGCTGTGGCAGTCGATACAAAGGAACTCCAGAACACCACGAAGAATCTGAGCGATGCCTTGACCAAGGCTCCGGGCATGAAACTCCGTGAGTCGGGTGGGGTAGGTTCGGATATGCAGTTGATGCTGGACGGTTTTAGCGGAAAGCACGTCAAGGTGTTCATTGACGGTGTGCCGCAGGAAGGTGTGGGAAGCTCCTTCAGCCTGAACAATATTCCGGTGAGCTTTGCCGACCGTATAGAGGTATATAAGGGTGTAGTTCCCGTGGGCTTCGGTACGGATGCCATTGGCGGTGTCATCAATATTGTTACCAACAAGAAACGCCGGAACTGGTTCCTGGATGCTTCTTATTCTTACGGCTCGTTCAATACCCACCGCTCATACGTTAACTTCGGACAGACTTTCAAGAACGGTTTCAGCTATGAAATCAATGCCTTTCAAAACTACTCGGACAACGATTATCATGTAGATGCGCCGGTAAAGGATTTTGAGACGGGCAGTTTCAACGAAAGTGAGAAGGTGCGCGTGAAGCGTTTCAATGATACTTACCACAACGAAGCCATTGTGGCCAAAGCGGGTATTGTGGACAAAAGTTGGGCAGACCGGCTGATGTTCGGTTTCACCTATTCGCACATGTACAAGGACATACAGACCGGTGTACGCCAGAAGACAGTCTTCGGAGAAAAGCACCGCTTCGGCCATTCACTGATGCCTTCGATGGAATACAGCAAACGCAACTTGATAATCAAGGGGCTGGATATGGTGTTGACAGCCAACTACAATCGCAATGCCACTACGAATGTGGATACTGCCCGCTACGAATACAACTGGCTTGGTGAGAAACATCCGCTGAACAGCCCCGGCGAACAGTCCCGCCAGTATTCCCGTGCCGATAATGACAATTGGAACGGTACATTGACCTTGAATTACCGCATTGCCAGAGTCCACATGCTGACTTTCAATCATGTGTTGAGTGCATTCCAGCGTGATAATACTTCACTGTTGGCGGTGGAAGAACAGACGGATGCCATTGCCAAGCAGACCCGCAAGAATATCTCCGGTTTGTCATACCGCCTGATGCCTTCCGAAAAGTGGAACTTCTCGGCATTCGGCAAATACTACCGCCAGTATGTGGCAGGACCTATGGCCGAGGATGATACCGGTAGTAATTATGTACGCACCAGCCGTACGGTAGACTCTTGGGGATATGGTGCTGCCGGAACCTATTTCATCCTGCCCGGCTTGCAGGCGAAGTTCTCTTATGAAAAAGCTTACCGCCTGCCCACTATCGAAGAGATGTTTGGTGACGAAGACCTGGAGAGTGGAGACATCGGCATCCGTCCCGAGAAAAGTGACAACATCAACTTGAACCTGAGTTATTCCCGGAGTTTTGGAAAACATTCCGTCTACGTGGAAGGCGGTGTGGTATACCGCAATACGAAGGATTATATCCAGCGTAATATCCAGGACTTGAGCGGAGGAAAAGAAGGGGCCACTTATACCAACTACGGCAAGGTGCTGACGAAGGGATACAATGTATCGGCACGCTATGGCTTCGGACGCTGGCTGAGTGTGGGCGGCAACTTCACGCAGATGAATGTGCGTGACAATGAGAAGATGCAAATCGGCAGTACCGGCAACTCTGTGGAAAATCTCGGTTACAAGGCACGCATTCCCAATGTGCCCTATCAGTTTGCTGATTTTGACGTAAACTTCTATTGGCGCGACCTCTGGAAGAAAGGGAATATACTGTCCGTGACTTACGACAACCAGTACATGCACAGCTTCTCCTACTATTCGCAGGCCATCGGTAGCAAGAACAAGGATTTCATGGTACCCGACCAGTTCTCCCATAACCTGACATTGAGCTATAGTCTGAAGAATGGCCGTTACAATATCTCGTTTGAATGCCGCAACTTCACGAACGAGGATTTGTACGACAATTTCAGTCTTCAGAAAGCCGGGCGTGCGTTCTATGGCAAGGTACGTGTACATTTTGGTGATTAATAAATATAATGGTTTTAATAGGTGTAATTAATAAGAAGAACAAATGAAGAAGAATTATCTTTTGTCCGGCCTCTTGGCAATGGCAATGACCGGAATGGCTTTAATTTCTTGTACAGACACAGACGAACCGGGTTCCGGCTCCGGTTCCGGTTCAAAGGGTAACTATGTGATAGCTGCCACGGCTACAGTTTCAGGTAGCTCCGTTCCTGTCCTGCTGACAGCCGAGTCACTGGAAAGCGGTGAAATTACTGCTGCCGGCAATGGCCTTGTGAACGATGGGGCTACTTACTGGGTGTTCTACGGAAACAAATATCTGTATGCCTTGAACTATCACCAGGGAAATGCAGGCACTACCCAGTCGTTCATTATGAATACAAACGGTGAACTGGAAAAACGTAGCCAGGAGTATAACGTCAATCGTTTCACTACCTACGGCTATTATGACCAATTTATAATGACGACTTCTACCGGCGACGGCCCTACGGAACTGAATGATGCAAATGGATATACTCCCCAATCTTTTTTGATTTCCTATCTGGATGTCGAGAAACAGACTTATACAAAGAACTCGGTAACAAAGGATACTCCATTTCTTGCCGAAAATTTCCTTGAAAATGGTGAATACGTAACACTGGCCGGTATAGAACAAGTGGGCAGTAAGGTTTATGCAGCAGCCATTCCCATGGGGCTTAGCCAGTATGGTTGCATGCAGAAGAACGAAGACGGTAGCTACAAGTGGGTGCTTTCCGGTAATGAGGATTTAATAAAGACAGAATCCGGCGGGCAGGGTAGCGGTGCCTATGAGAAGGACGAATTGCAATGGACCCAGTATCCTAATGAATGCCATATCGCTATCTTTGGTGATCAGACACTGAATTCTCATAAGGTCATCACTACAGACAAAATCAGTTATGCTGCCGGACGTAACCGTTCACAGTACTACCAGATGAACTGGCTTGCCGACGACGGCTATGTATATGTATTTTCTCCGAGCTATGCCAAGACCATGAGTGATTCGCGTCAGCAGACTACATTGCCTGCTGGAGTTGTACGCATCGATACCAAAGCAGAAGAATTTGATGCCGCTTATTACTATAATCTTGAAGAGAAAGCCAATGGCGCCTCTTTCTTGCGGACTTGGTATATTTCAGGTAATTATTTCCTGCTGCTGATGTATGATAAGGCAATTACGGCATCAGACAAGGTTGCCAACCAACTTGCCGTCTTCAATGCCTCCACTGGAGCTTTGACTTATGTGAACGGCCTTCCAAGCGATGTCTCTGGCTTTGGTAATACCCCGTACATGGAAAATGGCAACGCATATGTGGCAGTCACTACCTCTTCCGGCTATCCTGCCATCTATAAGGTAGACCCTGCCAATGCAACAGCTACCAAAGG
>ERZ779705.1584-NODE-1584-length-14282-cov-20.010824_pt1 | contig 14282 bp, 15 predicted proteins | sample MGYA00511385_ERZ779705 | MGnify/ENA primary metagenome ERZ779705 (study PRJEB29588, sample SAMEA2145301) | human gut metagenome | biome: human gut; feature: human-associated habitat; material: faeces | place: Denmark | collected 2008/2010 ... | reverse complement strand
CGTATATCTCGGAAGGTTGATACAATATCAGGAAGGGGCAGATATCAGAATGTCATTGTCAGAGTGGGATTTCTATGACATGCTCGAAACGATGTCGCCCAGAGAAGTTTCCCAGCTCATGGAACTGCTCGGAGTTGACAGGAAGGCGAAACATGAACTGGAGAAATGCGTGTCTGAAAAGAAAATTGAGGCTTTTGTGAATATTCTCTCCTCATTATCCCCTACTGGATATGAAACGGCAGCCGCCACAACAAGGTTATGGTACGAAATCACTCTTCTAAAAAAAGCCATTCCCAACCTATTAGAAAACACCACCGATAATAGACGCATAACCGATACATTGTACTCTATAATAGAAGACAGACATGTCAATTCTGACAGCATGACTGTCGAGATGGTATATTCCATGGACGAAGAACCTATAGCCCCCTTCCAAATTGCAAGCTTAAACTACCATCTCATATATCAACGAATAAGTACATTATATGCAGTTCTGATTTTTCTCCATAACAATTTACAATATTGTAGTACCAATGTCGAATCGGTCAAGAGGATCAGGAGATGCATCTCCGTATGGGAATATGCAGAAGAACTGGAAAAATGGATACTGGAAGAAAAGATAGACCCGTTCGGATATGCAGACAGCGTAGAATCCCTAGAGAATTTTAAAAAGGAATTCTTGGCAGAACTGAACATTCCTAAGAGTATCGGGAAGGAAAAAAAATCCAATGAATATTTTTGTTATGCCAGTGGAAAAAAAGAAATAGATGAAGTGGAATGCCGCAAACTATACAAGGCTCTTGCAGATGAAAGATTATTAGAATGGAATGAAGAGACCTGTTTTTCCTTCATGTATAGGATGTGTCCCAGCTATACCCCTAAAAAAGACACCCCATCCCCAATCATTTGGCTGGGTACAACACGGGAATTATTCAACCTAATCTGGGAATACTATGAAGGCAGCACAAAAATATGGGAAAAAACAAGAAAATTCTTCCATAACATTAACGGAATCCCACCAAAAATCAATGGAGCAAAGAATCAAGCGATCAGTCCATCTGCCAGAATGCAAAGAATATTCGATAGTCTGAAATAACCTTCCATCCTAATAATAACATCGGCGAAGTACTTGTCATTACCATCCCATCCGTTAAAAGAAACAGGCAACCACCTATCTGCTCCAGATAGGTGGTTTTTTGTATCCCTAATTTCATAGTTTCATAGTTTTCATCACTTTTTCATAGAGGTTGATGTTTTTGGGGACAATTAATAATTTCGCCCACAGAATCAAAAAAAAATGATTATAAGAATGGAAACAATTAACAAACAAGAATACATGGAATATCTGCAGACCCTTCTTGTGGCCAGTTATACCATGAAGCCAACTCCCTTCCGCAGCATGGAGGACGGATTGGAGGAAATAGCAACAAATCGGGGGCAGGACAAGAACCAGGCCAAAGCTGACGTGAGACAGATACTGAACCTGAGAAAAGCTCTGATGAGATTTCTGAAAAAGATTGTGGAGGAAAGATTCCAGAATTCAGCAACGGATAAAAACTGACAAGACATGAGAACAAATAAGCATATGGACCGGAACAAAGGAAGCCCCAAAAGGTGACAGGCATAATGATGCGCCCTCATTTCCAAATCCAACAAAAGTTATAACTCAAAACATTCAAAAGAATATGAAAAAGATATATCGAAAAATTGTATTTAAGAACCTAGAACGCTCAAAAGATATCAAATATCTTGAACGTCTACCAGAGATTATCACCGACAATTCACAATTAGGTGCATCATGGCCGGTACTCATCAGCATTGGTGTGTTCTTAACTACTTTAGGATACCTACGAAGAAAGAATCAATTTAAAAAAACAGCTCGAGAATACCATTTATAAAAATGAAATGGACCGTAACAAAAAAATTATAACTATTAAAATATAACGGACATGAATAACAAAAAAGTAGCAGAACTTGGCATAGCAGCCATGGGACTTGTAGGTATAGGTGTATGGGCTTACAACCGACTTATAAAAAAACATGAGCAGCTTTTGGTAACGCTTGCTGCAATCAACAAGGTGCAGGGTAATACGGAAGAGGTTGTGCCATCACAGGTTCCCCTCTCTACCAAACGTACCAGGACCAGAACAAAAGTCACCCGTGGTATGGTGAGAGAATGGGATATGATGGCGGGGAAAGGGATGACCCATAGGGAAATCGCCACCATATATGGCGTATCATTGGTAACCGTGGACCGTCATTTGGCGGATGCCAACAGAAGGCAGGCCGTCAAAAACGTGAAGTCACCGGTCTGTCTGACAGTTCCGACGGGCGATGCGGTAATTGAACAAGATTTATCAATTTAAAAAATCATATTAGTTATGAGTAGAAAAGTATCAAATACAAGTGCCCCTTCCACCATTAAAGCAAGAGCGAGTGTAGGACTAGGTGGAGTAAGGGGGAGCTATGAGGGTACCGTTTCATCTTTCTGGAAAATCGGTGGTCCCGTTGTCGGTATCGCCGTTGTAGTCGGGCTGTTCGTATTGCCCGAAATCATAAAAAAGTTGGGAAAGGCCAGGATTGACAACGAGAAACAGAAAAGCGTTATCAGGAAGGATGAGGCATGCGAGAACAGCAGGATCAGGAAGGACGAGGCGGAACAGCAGTGCGACCTTGACATCCGGAAAGCAAAAGGGCTCAGCCAGATAAAAATTGACGAGACGCGTGCTCTGCTTGGAATCCGCCGGGAGCTCGTTCCAATGGGGAAAAGCACGGGGCAAGAGCAGAACCCGCACGGAGAGAGCAGCCTTGGAGAGTGGCTGCAATGGTTCAACCGGGAATGCCCCATGCCGTGCTACTCCGCCATCCCCCACATCAGTACCATTCTTGACGGCTGTCCAGAGGGTTTCAGGCCTGCCATGCTCTTCCATCTGCTCAGTGTCTACGGTGCGCTGGCCTTCTCAAATGTACAGGCAAGATATCTGGACGGACGGTATCATTCACCCAGCCTGCAGGCGATTATTGAGGGTGATCAGGGTTCCGGAAAGAGTATTTTCAGGAATGTGTATGAGCATGACCTCTTCCGGAGAGTGGTCATAGCGGACAGGAAGAAAGCCGGGAGTGACAGGCCCGGACAGATTGTCCAGACAATAGGCATTGAGACCTCAAAGTCCAGATTTGCGGAGATTGTGGCTGGCAATCAGGGTGTATGCCTTTATATGATAGAAACGGAGATTGATTCCGTACGCAAATCCTTCGGAAAGGAGAGCGGTCTTTCCAGTGACATCTTGCGTAAGGCGTTCTCCAACGAGTGCATCTCTCTGGACAACAAACATACCCGTCATGAATGCCGTGGCGTGTTTCCCATCTATCTCAACTATACCTTCACCGGTACTCCGGGAGCTGTCGGACGCTTTTTCAAGGAAGAGGAGTATGAGGACGGTACCGCTTCCCGTATCTGTTTCTGCGTGATTCCCGAGCTGGGAAGGTCCAATCCTGAATTCGACCTGCCGGAGGGTGAGGAGCTTGAGAGAATGCGTGACCGGATAGACGGGTGGCGTGAGCTGTATTGTTTCAGGAGTACGGAGGATGGCATCGACATTCCCGCCGCTGAATATAGAACCGACCTCTCCTATGTACATGGCCCGTTGGAAAAATGGATTGGGGAACAGAAGGATATGGGGGATGTGATGAGAAGAAACGCCTCCCTCCGCATGGCCACCATTGCCTTCCATGCCGCCATCGTGTTGCACATGCTCGCCGGTGAACCAGGAGAGGACAATCCGAAGATGCGCAAGGCAGTCTGCAAACTGACCATATATATTGCCAACCACTGCATGGAACGTTTCCTCCACAAATACTATAAGGGAGCATATCCGGAGATGGACAAGATGGCCGGTTTACCCCTCAGACGTAAGCTGACGGACGAGGAGATCGAATGCTGGTATCCTCTATGGCATACTCCCGGTGAGGACGGCCAGCCGTTGGGATACGGGAGGATAGCAAAGCTGATCGGAGTGGACCGGGACAGCGTAAAAAATGCTTTCAAAAGATATGAAAGGAAAAACGGGTTGAGATAATGCGAACCAAGGAGGACATACGAAGGGTGTCCTCCTTTTTTTCTTTTTTAGGAGGGTGAATATTATCCGCTGGTGGGTAAACACTATATTTCAGGTGGGTAAACGTTCAAAATGCGACTCCTTGGAAAATACAACATGATATGACTTCCTAAATTGAATATCAACTGGTTAAGAGATGAAAAGCTATCTATCCCTAGAGTGTGTAAAACGCTACCCACCTATAACATAAGAAAAAAGGCTGTCTTTTCATGCCCCACAGAACGGGCATAGTATTATATGATATATAAAATATTTTACATTATTCCATTCCCCAAGTAGCCATATAACCAACACTTCATCCCAAATCCGTACGGGTAATGATGAATAGAGTGGATGAGTGGCCAATACAGAGATTAGTTCCCATACTGACACTGAGATGATCCTTCTACTGATGATGAACTTGTATCCTATACTCATCGCTTCTTTATAACTCCCCCCCCCCCGATCTACTTAAATATTGGTCAGGACAGCAGCAAAGAGTCGTTATATTCTTACCGGCTGAATGATAATAAAGCTCTTCTATTTCCCACCCTATACTTGTTTAATACTCCACAAGGCAAGGGAGATGAACGGGCAATAGATAAACGTGCCTGAAGTAATGTGGAGAGAGGTTTATATTTCCTCCACTTGTTTTCCGGCACTATCTTTATTTGCCCGTCGATTATAGCCGTGAAGTAACCATATCAGCTCTTCAACATTACTCTTTCATTCCATTCATCGGGGTAAGGACTATCTCGCAATATTAATGGGAGACATATATAGCCTGGTTTAAACCGGATCTATTGTAAGGATTATGGGAGTGGTTTATCGGATCCTTGCTTATACTGATACACTTTTAACCATACTTCCTAAAACAATATGTACAGGACAAATGAGAAGTTGAAACAATGTATAAGTACTCCAATTCAGCCAGGAGGAAGAAGGCAAGGTTCATCATTCATACATTATCCAGACGGTGGGATACAAGAGTAAACTGAAAGCCCATTGTATCATAGTTATTGTAATTAATAATAATACTCACTCAAGCGGCGTGAGCCTACAACAAACGAAAGAAAGAAAATTATTATATCCCAAAATCAACTTTTTTTGCCAGAATGAGGGAAATTACTTAAATAGAATAGGTTTTATAGAGAAAAAAAGTGATGCATTCTGTCAACTCATCCGACAGTGATTCGGTTATACAGAAAGATTGCATTGTCCGATTTGCTATATCTTCATTTATAGCAATCATACCTTGGCTAGAATGAATAAAATCCCAATTCTTTTGCTACTTTTGGGAATATATAACCGGAAGAATAAGTGACAAGTTTGACAATAATACACTCATTCCGTATTATCAATCTTTCCAGTTCTCCAAATCATCATTGAAAGGGTAAACGGAACGCATCAATCAATTTTTTTTCCTTTGAAACATATCATTTATAAGTAATTTCCCTCATTCCAGCAAAAAAAGTTGATTTGAAATTATATACTATTCTTCTCTTCGTTGGATGTAGGCTCACGCCGCCTGAGTGGATATTAATCTATAGTATAACTGATATATAGCCTGCCTTTGGTTGACCGCAAATGATATATAGGACCGGTCGGTATAGTCATTTAATGGTTTCCTCTGTCAGCCGATAGTGCCGGAAGTACCGGTGGAAAGACATACACTGTAAAGGTTTGACAGAGGGATACAAATTCAAAAGGGTACAAATTCTACATGCATTATAACATGTTGCTATTCAAATGATTAAAAAAACACAGAGGAGGCCTGTAATTTGTAGTCTTCAACATATAAGCCTACCGGGTGATTTCAGACTGATAGACAATACGGAGAGTGGTTCATTTCAAACGGTCTCCGCATTGGTTACATCATTGTCATACTTTCCATTCTGGGGCTTCCTGATTGCGTTCTAAATGACAAAAAGGGAGGTCAAGTCCCATCTGAACCTTAAACATGAAAAAGTATCGTGACGCTGGATATATTTGAGCGTTATACGATTCTATATATAAAATCCATTATGGAAACTTATAAGACAGAAAAAGAAGAAATGAGATCTTATCGTAATTACAGTGCCACAAATGGCAGGATTGTACGGGAGAGTGATGTCAGTTCTCCCGATAAGCAAAAGTATGACATTGATGGGATTATTCCCTTTATTTCCAAAAAAATTGAGAATGGCATTTTTAAGTCAAGGGCTCGATTCGGTTCAGATAACTTTTTCAGGGGATTGACAATTGAAATCTCATTAGCCTAATCTTTATGGGCTTATCCCCAAAGAGCCCGCTTCCAATGACATTAAATCCGGGAATAAGGATATCGTACACTGTTATTTACAGAGCATTGTGTAAAAGAAATTTTAAGAGAGAGAACGGAAAGGAAAGAACAGAACAGGCTTCCTGCGTCAGCCTAAACCCCGCAATACACATTTTTCTCTCACCCTGTACTGTTGGGGTTTTGAGCGAAGCGATGTCCCTCCTCCTTTTTTCTACCTCTTCTATTATAGTAAATTTCAAAAAAATAGAGGAATACAGACTTTCAAATCCACTGATTCTCTTAATAATAAGAAAAGTATGGTTGTACAAAATTAATTTCAGAAAAAATGAAAAAAGAAAGACTATCAATTCCGAACGTACATTATCTTTCCCAGTGGCCCGGCCTTGACGTGGCACTGAGGCAGTTCGGGAAAAAGATTATTGTAAACAAGATTGTGTGTGGCTGTGGAATGACAAATTACTATCTTACAGACTGTACTGTACCGGTCATTCTTGCAAGTCCTAGAAGAGAGTTGATTACCAGCAAGACAAAGGATTCATTGACCGGACACGCATATTACTTTGACCGGAGTGATTCGACCATTGACCTGAACACTTCCAGGAACAGAATGCAGAACTATATACGCAACGGGGTCAGGGATGTGCCGAAGATAATGTGTACGTATGACTCTCTGGGTGAAGTGGTCGATTGCCTGACCCAATGGAACCTGATTGACCTGTTCACGATAGTCGGAGATGAAATGACCTGCATCTTCACCGACGCACCGATGAAAGGCGCCAGGTCTATGGAAATTGTCAACTTGTTTGGCAGGCTTCCAAACCGTTGCATCTTTATCACTGCAACGCCATTGAACGAAGTGTATCTTGATGAAGTGCCCGTATTTAAAGATATGACCTATGTGTCTTTCGATTGGGCACCGGAAAGGCTATTATATGTACATCCCATTATCCAGCAAATTGGCAGCACAAGGCAAACCGTCCGGGATATAATAAACGACTACCGGCAGGACGGCTATTTCCAGAAAAAGATGAATGCGCCCTACCCGTCGACAGAGGCGGTGTTCTATCTTAACAGTATGACGGACATCCTCAAAATCATTGCGGACAACAAGCTTACTCCTGATGATACCCGGGTTATTTGTGCCGATAATTACGAAAATGCAAAGAACTTAAGAAGAATCGGTTTTGAGATAGGTCACTTCCCGGGTAGGGATGAATATAAAACAGAAAACAGGACCTTTACTTTCGCCACAAGATGTTCTTTTGAAGGAGCGGACTTGCATTCTGACTGTGCGTGTGTCTATATTTTCTCCGATTCCAACAGGGATAATCTCAGCCTTGACATTTCCATTGACCTGGTTCAGATCATTGGCCGTTGCAGGACCTTTTCCAATCCTTACCGGGATGAAATCAGGTACTATTATAAATGTAAGGATGCTGAGGACATTGATTTAAATGAGGCAACGAATACTATCAATCACAAGATGGATGTTTCATATAAGCTTTTTCAATACTATCAGAATGTGTCGGATCCGGATGTACTTGATATTGTCGAGGACGCACAGACAGGAAAAAGGCCTTATGGAAAAAACTATCTGACTGTATTCGAAGATGTCGGTGGAGAGCGGAAGGTAGGCATAAACCATCTGGTCAGACTTGCAGAATTGAGAGCCATAGACATCAAGAAACAATATAGAAGCAGGAATACCCTGCTCGCATTGCTCAAAGACAACCGGATAGTTGCGCGAGACCTTTATGAGGGGCTTGACCCGATGTTTGCCCGATTCCTCAATGAGATTGACAAGGCACCAACTTATAACGACAAGATCAGGATATATACCTCAGGGTGTCTCAGCAGCCGGCAACTGCGGCAATGGGCTGAAACATGCCCGGATATTCCAAGCCGTTATAAAGAGTACTATAATGTTTTAGGACCGGAGGTTATACGGAATTTGAACTATGACAGGAAAAAATTGGATTCGGAGCTGGATTTTCTGAATGCCAAAGAAAGGATTGCCGCAGAACTTAAGAAATCAATTCTGGTCGGCAAGGAATATACAAACAGACTTCTAAAAGCCGTCCTGCAATCGGCCTATCAAAAAAATGGTCTGGCCAAAACGGGATTTGCAAAACAGATAACGATGTTTTTCCCAAAGTCCTATCCTACAAAAGTCGTAATTGACGGGAAAGAAAATAACGGATATAGAATATATGAGTAAACTAGAACAATATGTGTCGTGGTATGACAACATTCTGGATACCACTTCAAGGCAGACGGCAACGGTTGAATCCTTGTTGAGGTCGATCAGAACTGGCGGGCAAAACCGTCAACTTGCAGAAAAAATCCGGTTAATCCGGGCAGATTCCTCCCGACGCTCCGAATTAAAAAAGAGACTCCAAGTAATCATGTGGCAAGGAATATTCTCGCAAAGGAATAAAGCCGGATTGCAACAATTATCCGGAGTCATGTGCATTGATATTGACCATAAGGCAACGGGAGAACTTCAATACCTCAGGCATATACTTTCACAAGAGCCATGGGTGTTGGCATATTTCACGAGTCCTAGCGGGGACGGTCTGAAAGTGCTTGTCCAGTCACCGGTCACGACACCGGAAGAATATGAGAATTGCTACGCACAGGTCATTGAACATTTCAAGCTTCATTACCACTGTGAGGTAGACCAGTCCTGTCGGGAGTATTCCAAAGCCTGTTATGCCAGTCATGACCCGGATCTGTATGTGAATGACAATGCACAGGATTATCCCTTCCGCTATAATCCTGATTATGACGATAAACGGGCAGGCAACCAGAACAATCCTGTACCTTCGGGGATAAGCCATTTCGAAGTCCACCAGCCGACAGCGGCAGAATCATTTGTCAATCGCTTGAATTCACAGATCAATTCACTGACTGATGAACAGATTCTGAATATATGCGACTTGAAATTTCACAGATACAAACAGAATTATCAAGTTGGAAATCGCAGAAATTCCATCTTTCAACAGGCGGCGGTCTTATGCAGGGCAGGAATTGAAAGTGTAAAAACGTTGCAATATCTGGAAAGCGTATTTATTCCCGCAGGCTCTCCTTTGCATGAAATTCAAGCGGAGGTTTCCAAAGCCTACCGGACCTATGGAAATCTGTTCGGTTCCGAGCGGGGTAATTATAAAAGCTATAATGAATACAAGAAACAGAGGTCTATTTAGGGGTGGTGCATTATCCTTGACAATAATATCCAGGAGCCTCTAAATGTAACTCCGATAGTTCTTGTCTCCCAATTCCTTGGATGTGAATTTACCCTTGATACTTCTGACCCGTTTTTATGGGTATTACAATTAGCTGTACCGATTGCTCATTTGTCCTATACAATAAAAAGGGCCGTCACTTGCGTGACGGTCTCTGTTTTTGTCGATTTGTAAATTAGTTATACAATCAAGATACGTTTAAAAAGCGCGTTTTTTCATGTATGTAAGTTAAAGGAGGAGAATATGTGGATGATGACACAATGAATTTGTCCGGCAGTCGTTCCGGTGTGTCAAGACTTTCCGACAAAGTTATCTGATGAGAATGGTAGTTCGTACTGAGGGAGTGAGTGTAAGTATGGCTTAGAAATTGAAAAAGGAGTCCGGATTGTAGGAGGTAAAGGATAAGGGAGACCGGGATGTTTACTGTTTACCTTTTCTTTCCGGTCTGTTGAATAAGAATAACCCCAAAAGAAGAGAGGCGCTGGAATTGGGTAAAGGGACTATGGCTGGTGTTAATGAGAGATTGAGGGAGAGAGGCTACTTCGTACCCTGCCAGAGTGGAGGGAGAAGATTTGTTTTGTTTATTTTTTCTTCTCTTCACTTTAGTAGACTGCGAAGCCGGTCTACTCTTCTTTATCTTCATTTAATTATTGTTTCACCCGTATTTTTTTACTTCTCTATATATATTAGAATGTACATCAAAAAAGTCCGGGTAACATTTTTTTATTATCTATCCAAAATCCGAGGAGCCTTTCAGAATATACATAAATTTTTAAGGTTATAATTCATTGGCAAAAATACAGATAATACACATGGTTCTCAAAAATAAACTGATAAGAATATATATCTTGCCGCCGTTCCCCCCACACACACATACAACTTGAATATCCATTATTGGGCGAACTGGGGATATATCAGTGGGGGAAAATGTACGGCGGCGGTGGATATGTCTGGATTTCGTATTATCTTTGTGCCATCGAAATGCTCTCTCTTTATACAATAGAACTACTGTCGATATGCTCTGTCCGGTGATGGATGGGGCATATTTTATCGAGTGATGTGTATTGTGAGATACAGGTCATGAGTTTTTTATATCAGAACAAGGAAGTGCCGTAACCTTTCTTCAGCGGATAAATCTTATATTTGCACCGAAAAATGGATGGCAGTATGACAGGAAAAGAAAGTTACCGGTTTGACGAGGAGTCTGTAAGGGATATTGTCCGCTGGGCATTGACGGCGCAACTTCCCAAAGAAATATATATTGATTCGGAGCATATAACGGATGTACGTGAATATGTAAAGACAAGTATCCGGGAAATAAACTTATATTATCCCAATCCTTTATACAATTCAGCCATCATCCGGTTATACAGGCTCAAGGATTTTGTGGAGGGTATCCCATAGCAGACTGTTTTTATCACGCCAGTATAACCGGAAGCCTGACATATCCCTTACCTTTGCAGCCATCACATGACATGACTCAAAATGATAAATCCACTCTCCCGCTTGGTCAGTGATGATAAGGCGGGAGTCCATTATTTGCATATCTCATCCGAATACTCTAATTTAGGCATAGTTTTAGAATTTGTATCTTGGGGCGGTTCAACTTGGTGTTTTTCCGTGAGGATGAATTATCACAATAAACTGTTTCATATTAACCGGCTGCCCTTATGTATTGTGCGTATCCATCAGGTTTCCATCTCAATATTATGGATATGATACACGGGACAATGCTTTTCATGTCCATTCTGCCAGTGATGATAGGACGGGGATTTGCTTATCTCATCCGGCTGCCTTATCTTTGAGGATATTTGACCAATAAACGTTTTGATTTTTAGCTAACGATGAAACACGGCCCGGGAATATTATTGGTCCGTGAGGATATTCGCTAATTTCAAATCGGACTGTCTTTCTCGCTCTATAAAAATAAAAAGCCTTCCAGGATATGATGACACTACCAGGAAGAGATGTAACCGTAACCATTATGCACCATTATCCGGAAGGCTTGGATGGGTAGAACGGAAAACGAGGGGTGAATGTTCGGTTATCTGAAGGGCAATATGAGAAAGTGCCTCTGATTTATCGGGAAGTGAGTTTATATATATTATTCCCGGAGTTTAAGGCACGTTTCCGGATTGCCCTAGAAAAGAAGAGAAGTTACTTTTTCTTGACAGACATCTTAATTGTGCCTATCTTTGCAGCATATATTTTACTTCTATGAGAACGGAGTTGCTAGAGAATATTTGTTTTACGGAGGAGGAGTACAATACCAAGACCAAGGATGAGGATTGTGCTTCCTTCGACGAGTTCATAGATGCGATCCTTATGTTTGTCAATGAGAGTGGAGGCTCCCTTGAGGATGCTGTGGATATGGCGAATGAGGCTTTTCTCGGGTTATGAAAAAAAGAGGCAAGCTGTCAAAACTTACCTCTTTATTATACTATACACTACCCTGACTCTTACTGAAACGGTGAATTCTCCCTCAACATCTGATTCCTGTACACCACTCCCTGCTCCTTCCTTGAATACAGCTCCATCCTTGAGACACCAAAGTTTTCACGGTTGGCATTATAGTTATTGATTACCATCCCCCGAATGTCATCCTCAGGGATACCATGCCTGCCGAACGTACCGATGAGATATTCCAGGGCCGCATCGTATAAGACACCATACAGACACAACCATTTTGCTCTAGAAAGGATGGATCTGTGTCTGTTACCATCCTCATAACTGTCCGGATACTCTTTTCTCCACCTCTTGTCCACGTAGTTAATGAGAGTCTTGTCCTTCCATAACCTCTGAAAACCTGTATTCCTTTCAATCTCTTCCTGGGTATGAATGAAACTGCCGCTTGAACAACCATGATTATAACTCTTCACGGTAGGCTTGGGAATGGACGGATCATATTCAAAGTGGTAAGGAAGCAACGTATCTTTCTTAGGGTTGACATAGACATCAGGATCGAAACTTAGGAAGAACGTGCGGCTGAGATTATGACAACTCTTATCGAATTCATCAGTCCCCGGATATAACCTCTGCTTCACCTGCCAAAAAAGATTGTAATGGTGGTCCGGGTTGGTGTTGTCATGGATCATAGCCGCCTTCACACCTTTATTGCTTGGGGAGAACCATACAGCGTAAAGATGAAGAGGGTTGGCATATTGTATCAGTCTTTCCTTGAATTCCCGTGCCGCCTCATGTGACTTAAAATCATCGAAGTCAAGCACAAGGATATTTGAATACTGGCGCAGGTTGGTCGGGTCATCGTTTCTGTAGTCGAATATTCCGGAAGGTGCTATCATGGGAAGTCTGTGTTTCTCTTCCTTGTAAGCCTTCTCTGTCGTCTGCATTCTCACTATATCCGTTTGTCTGGAGAGTTTTGTGTCGGATGCTATAAGTTCAAGGATATGGTCGAAGTTATAATAGATCCTACTTCTTGAATCACTTGAGTTGTGGTAGTAACTTATGTTTTTGTTTATCATATTATTGGATTTTTATTAGTTATTTGCTTTATTGTATCGTGAACCTTCCCAGAGACCGGACCTGGCTTTACTTTGGGAGAAAGCCGGTCCTCTCAGTATCTTCGTCTCTCGGGAAGAACCACTATTTTTCAGTAAAGGAGCTATGGGAACTGTCAATGGGAGATTGAAGAGAAAGGCTACTACGTACCCTTCCAGAGTGAGAGAGGAGGGATGTTTTTTGTTTTGTCTATTCTTTTCCTCTCACTTTGGTAGACCGCGAAGCAGGTCTCTTTCTTCACTCTCTATTCTACATCCCTTTTATTTACTATATTACCCGTTTTTTTTACTTCTCTATATATATTAGATTGTACATCAAAAAAAGGCGGGTAAGTAAATATTTATCTTGATACGCAGATATAAGGAAAGGGATGGGCGTGGCCACAAATCCCGCCCATTCCGTATTTACTTTATCACCAGGGCAATCTTCAATTTACTCAGGGTTTCCAGTAGTCTGTCATATTTACGTCTTTCCCTGACATACCTTTTTATACCAATCATCTCCAGATAGGCAAAAGTAACCTCCTTCGTATATTCATCGTCCATGGTTATAGCCCTCTGCATATCCTTGTCATACTTGGTCAGAAGTATAATCTCCTCTTTAATGTTGCTTCTGATCCTCATTCCGTCCAGCCTTTTCTCCCAGTCAGTGTTGGATACGGATTTTCTGTCAATGACCTTGTTCTAATTAAATATGAATTGGATGATATTTAGGTTCATTATGTACGCCGAAAAAATAGAAAGAAGAGACAAGCCATTATAAACTCATCCCTTCCATTATCCTATCTTCTGCATATCACATCATACACAGAGTAACCTTTTACATAATCATCTACCGCAGGCTCAAACTCCTTCCACCATTCCCAGACATGCAGACCATAACCTTTCCATTGCAGCGTCTCTATTTCATTCTTCCACTGATAAGACCATTGATTCCTAAGACGTGGGCAAATAAGGATGCGTAGATGCTTTGGAATACCTGCCATCAATTCCTCCGACAATACCTTTCCGCCCGTTGAGAACCATTGGAAACCGGGAATAAGCTTAGTCATCCCTTCAGCCACGCCATCATCATCCACTATCACCATCCTCATGTCCGGGCGGTATTCCATTGTCGGGTTTGGAAGATGATAAAATGAAG
>ERZ779705.1559-NODE-1559-length-14489-cov-1.635513_pt1 | contig 14489 bp, 8 predicted proteins | sample MGYA00511385_ERZ779705 | MGnify/ENA primary metagenome ERZ779705 (study PRJEB29588, sample SAMEA2145301) | human gut metagenome | biome: human gut; feature: human-associated habitat; material: faeces | place: Denmark | collected 2008/2010 ... | reverse complement strand
GATCTTACCGGTGATTTTCCGGTATAGATCGAGCGCATATACATCGGTCATGCCGGAGATATAATCGAGTACGCATTGTATCTTGCCATATGTAGTAGGAGCTTTCGTGTCGTATTGCTCCGGTATCCGTTGTAAGAGCAGCTTGCTGTAAGCATGCTCTTGGTTCATCACGGCCTCGGTCAAGCTGTCGATCAGATGGCTGAAAATATGATAACCGGCTAATTCAATGTCGAGCACTTCTTTTGCCTTATATATTTTCTTGTATGCTGTAGCCGAGCAATTAGCGTAAGCCTGCTTGGCTTGATCGCATATGTTACTGATTAACGGAGTGCTGTAGGTACCATTGAGGATGCTTTCCTCGTTCTCTAAAAAGACACGGGAACATTCATCTACTAATAGCCCGATAATACAAGAACGCAGATAGGCGATTTGCTCATTGGTATCGTCTACCATATGCATGACCTTGCGGATATGCTCCAACCGCTCTCCTTCGAAAAATCCCAATAATAGTTGTATGGCCTCTTCGGTGGTCAGGATATGTAGTTTGCAAGCATCTTCTATATCCATAATTTGATAGCAGATATCGTCTGCCGCCTCTACTAAGTAAACTAACGGGTAACGAAGAAATTTGTCCGGGGCTTCCGGGCTATGTCCGATCCCTAGCTCTTGGGCGATTTGCAGATAGCTTCCCTCCTCCGATTGGAAAAAGCCGAATTTCCCTTTCTTTCCTGAATAGATGGATGCGTAAGGATATTTGATGATAGAGGCTAATGTGCTATATGTTAAGGCAAATCCCCCTTTTCTGCGTCCAATGAACTGATGGGTCAGCAACCGCATGGCGTTTGCGTTACCTTCAAAATGGACGAAGTCTTCCCAGCGTCCCCGTTCCTTCCGTACTTTCTCTTCTAGTTTTCGCCCATTCCCTTCGGAGAAGTAAGCGGAGATCGCTCTCTCTCCGGAATGCCCGAATGGAGGGTTTCCCATATCATGGGCAAGGCAAGCGGCTGATACGATGGAACCTATCTCCGGGAAGTTGATACTGCCATCCGGATATTTTTGCATAAGTCCTTTCGCTACGTTATTACCCAATGAACGTCCTACGCATGATACTTCCAGACTATGTGTAAGTCGGTTATGTACAAAGATACTTCCCGGAAGGGGGAACACCTGTGTCTTGTTTTGTAGTCTTCGAAAAGGGGATGAGAAAATCAAACGGTCATAGTCACGTTGGAAATCAGTTCTCTCATGTTTCCGCTCGTGATACTCTTCCATCCCGAAACGCTTGCCGGATAATAGCTGGGTCCAGTTCATAGTCAATACATTAATATATATATCGCAAATGTAGAGATAATCTGTGCAAATCATTGAATATTTGTGGAAGAAATTAGAGTTAATGGTTAATTTCCTGACTGAGTTGTTTTCGAAGCTTGTAAATAGAGCTGTAATTTTATTCCAAGATGATAGTCAGATAGCGATTGGATGTTATAGGAGGAAGAAGATAATGAAGGAAAATTATGTTAATTGAAATTTGTTGTTAGTTTCATTAGAACTAAATCAAATTAACATATTTAATTTATTGAGGCATGATGAAAATTTGACTATGTGTTATCGCAAACACCTGAAAAAGTGAGGAACATACTGATTTTTGTTACGTTTTAACTTGTATGTATAGTTATTATATATATATTTGTCTGTCAAAATATGAAAAACGACTTAGTTCTAATGATACTACGTTGTTATTATTATTTAAAATAGAACCGTTTGATTTTAAATGGAAAGAGATTTCCGTATGAACATAATAATAACTTTAAACAAAAAAGAGTAAATGCCTATGCACTAAAAAAGAAAGAAAAGAGAGCCCGATCTCTCTAAAAAGAGTATGAAAATTAAAAAAGCACAAATGTAGAATCACTTAAATCAAAAACGATTTTTCATGAGAAAGTCATTTATCTTATTATTGGCGTTTTTTCTGTGTGTTACAGGATATGCACAGAAACTAACGATTAGTGGTGTCGTCATTGACAAGGATCTAAATGAGCCACTAACAGGAGTGAACGTGTTAGTAAAAGGTACGACAACCGGTACCATTACTGACTTTGATGGAAAATATACCTTGGAGGCTGACGCAAACTCTATTTTGGTATTCTCTTATTTAAGTATGAAAACGATTGAGGAGCCTGTAAATGGCCGTACGAAAATCGATGTTACGATGGTTTCAGACGCAGAGGCTTTGGATGAGGTTGTCGTAACGGCGATGGGTATCAAACGTGAATCAAAGACTTTGACTTATTCCGCACAAACGGTAGGCGGTAAGGACTTGAACGAGATTAAGAATGTGAATATGATCAACTCTTTACAAGGAAAGAGCGCTGGTTTGCAGATTACCCCGAACTCTACGGGTGCGGGTGGTTCTTCCAAGATCTTGTTCCGTGGTAATAAATCTATTAGTGGTAATAATCAGCCGTTGATCGTTGTGGATGGTGTTCCTATGATGATGAATGTCTCGGATTCACAGATTGATGGATCTTATGGTGGTGGTCGTGACGGTGGTGATGCCATGTCTACTATCAACCCGGACGATATCGCTCAGATTACCTTGTTGAAAGGTGCTTCCGCCGCTGCTTTGTATGGTGCGGTCGCTGCCAACGGTGCCATTATGGTTACGACTAAGTCATCGCAGTCTGGAAAAGTCGCTATAAATGTATCTAGCAATACGACGGTTGAGACTCCGATGGTGTTACCGAAGTTCCAGAATTCTTATGGCGTAAGTAACCAAGGAACGTTTAGCTGGGGCGATAAGCTTGCTTCTGCTTCTCCAAACTATGCGAAGGATTATTATAATCTTGGCTATACGACCAACAACTCTATCTCGTTGGCTGGTGGTAATGATAATATCTCATCTTATTTTTCTTATGCGAATGTATCTTCTAATGGTATTGTTCCGGAGAATACATATATGAGCCATAACTTGCTAGCGAAGGTTGGCTTTAACCTATGGACAAAACTTCATGTAGACGTGTCCGCTCGTTATAATAATCAGCATATCGAGAACCAGCCGACTGCCGGTTATGTGGGTAATCCTACTTTGGGCGCTTACTTGTTTCCAAGAGGAGAGGACTGGGATTATTATAAGAGTAACTATGAGGTGTACGATGGGACAAGAAATATAAATGTACACAATTGGACAAATACCGCTCAAGAGCAGTTCTCCAATCCATACTGGATGTTGAATCGCCAAAAACCGGTTTCTTATCGTAATCGCTATGAGTTTGGCGGTAGTGTCAAGTATGACATAATGGAAGGTCTTTCCGTTACAGGTCGCCTGCGCTATGAACGTGGTGATGAGACATGGAACTTGAATGAATATGCGTCTAGTACGGCAGGCCGTAACTTGCTGGGTACGATGAAAGACACACGCGTGAATAGCGAGCAGACTTATGGTGACTTGTTGGCCCAATATAATAAGACTTGGGAGGATACTTATTCTTTGTCTGTAACTGCAGGTGGAAGCTACCAAAAGACAAAAAGTTCTTCTTTAGAATTGATCGGTTGGGGTGATTCTCAGTTCTCTGTTAACGATGCGGGCGTGATTACAAGTGGTGCTTACTATCCTAATATCTTCTCTCCGGCTAACTATTATAAATTACAGACTACAAAGACTTTGGCCGAGAAACGCTTGAATTCAGTGTTTGCTACTGCCCAATTTGGTTATAAGGAAGGTCTGTTTATCGATGTTAGTGCCCGTAACGACTGGTCCTCAACATTGGCGTTTACAGATGGTGTTTCATTCTTCTATCCGTCTGTTGGAGCAAGTGTTTTGTTGGATAGATTTATTGATTTCGGCAAGAACGTGGATTTATTCAAGTTACGTGCTTCTTATTCTATTGTAGGTAACGATGTGCCTATCGGTGTGACCAACGAGCGTTATACATTAGGAGATCAAGGAGCGTTGAATCCGCCGGAAAAATCATCTTTCCGTACGTTGAAACCAGAAAAGACAAATTCGTTGGAAGTCGGCTTTGATGGTACATTCTTCCAGAATCGTTTCAACGTAAATTTGACCTATTATAAGACAAATACCAAGAATCAATATTTTGACATCTCCGCTCCATGGGAAACTGGTTTGAAGAGCCGTTATATTAATGCTGGTAACGTACAGAATCAAGGTTTCGAGGTTAGTCTAGGTTGGTATAATCAATTTACGGATAATTTCAGCTGGAGCACGAACTTTAACTTCTCTTACAATAATAACAAGATTATAGAGTTGGCCGACGAGCTTTCCGAGTGGAACCTGACAAGTTATTGTACAGGTGCCAAAGTGCTCTTGAAAGAAGGTGGGCATTTCGGAGACCTTTATGTTCGCGACTTACAACGTGATGATAACGGAAAGCCTATTGTCTCTGATACCGGTGCCCCTGTATTAGCTGGATCCGATAATAAAGATCTTGTTTATGCGGGCGATATGAATGCGAAAGTGAACATGGGTTGGACTAATACCTTCCACTATAAAGATTTCACGTTGTCATTCTTAATCGATGCGAAGGTTGGCGGTAAGGTCTTGTCGATGACTGAGGCTACCATGGATGGTTGGGGCGTTTCCGAACGTTCTGGTTTGGCTCGTGACGCAGGTTTTGTAGAGGTCGATGGAGTACAATTTGACCCGCAGTTGTATTATTCAACTTCCGGTGGTACAAGCTACAACTCTAATATCTTGACTTCCCAGTACGTATATGACGCAACTAATGTTCGTTTGCGTGAGTTATCATTTGGTTATACCTTCCGCAACTTGTTTGGCGCAGGTAAAAACTTGACCGCTTCTATCATTGGACGTAACTTGTTCTTCTTCTATAAGGATGCTCCGATGGATCCGGATGTAGCTGCTGGAACGGGTAATGGCTGGCAGGGTATCGATATGTTTGCGTTGCCGACAACCCGTAGCTTTGGTTTGAACTTAAAACTTAATTTCTAAATCTTACAGGTATTACTTATGAAACTAAATAGAATTCTAAAATATGCGGCTGTATCAGCTTTAGCTTTTAGCACAGGATTAACAACCGTGAGCTGTACAGACGATTTTGAGACATTGAATACCGATCAGTATGAGGTAGACCCGAACACTCTTCCTTTCTCTGCGCAGTTTAAAGAACCGCTGTCTTATGTATATGCTCCGCAACAGAACTTGTTCCAGTACTGCTTTAGTTTGAACGTAGACTTGTTTAGCGGTTATTTCATGACACCACATAATTTCAATGGTTCCGGTAACGTGGATTATGCGTTGAATCGTAGTTTTTGTGGAGGTATGTACGAGAATGTTTATTTGCACATATTCAATAATACACGTCGTTTGATCGCCTCTTGTGACGAACAAGGATTGACAGACTATGCGGGAATGATGCGTGTTGTTCAGGCTTATGCGGTCCAGATGTTGACGGATGTTTACGGCCCGGTAGCTTATACGTCTTGCATCGAAGATCCGACAAATGGTGCTTCGTTCTCTTATGATACACAGCAGAGCATTTATAACTCCATTTTCGAATTGTTAGATAAAGCGCTTCAAGATTTCCAGAGTCCGAAATCCACATTGGAGGAGAGACAGTCATTCGACTATTGGTGTAATGGCGATTTGGATATGTGGATTCAAGTAGCCAATCAATTAAAGCTACGTGCAGCCTTGCGTATCGTGAAGGCCGACCCGACTTTAGCTAAACAAAAAGCTGAAGAGGCTGCCAAGGGCGCTATCTTAAAGCAGGATGTATTGATCAATAAGAGTTTGAGTAATGAGCAAACTCGTATGTTCGAATGGGGAGATAGTGGCATGAACGCTAACTTAACCACGATACTGGAAGGATTCCAAGATCCTCGCTTACCGCTGTATATGACGAAGAACCAAGCTGATGTTGAATGTGAGGATGGGAAGACGATTGCATCCGGTACTCAATATTTAGGTATTCGTGGCGGCTGTGACTTGCCTGCTAAACCGAATCAATGGGGTAACTTCTCGAAGATCGTTTGTTCTTATACAACAGCTTTACCGGTAATGATGGCAGCCGAAGGTTATTTCTTGCGTGCGGAAGGTGCGTTGCGTGGTTGGAGTAACATGGGAGGTACGGCGAAGGAACTGTATGAGCAAGGTATCCGTGTTTCTATTAAGAATCAGTTGGCTTATAAGGGAAGTCTGGCCGGAGTAAGTTCAATTTCAGAAACAGAGATCGATGCCTATATCAGTGGCACGACAACACAAAAGGACTTCGTCGACCCGGTTAATGGTCAAAACAGCATCAAGGCTCAGAATGATATTACGGTTAAGTGGGATGAGAGTGCGACTAATGAGAAGAAATTACAACGTATTATCACACAGAAATGGATTGCGAACTTCCCGTTGTCTTGCGAGGCTTGGGCGGAATTTCGTCGTACAGGTTATCCGAAATTATTCCCGAACCGCGTGAATAAGAGTAATGGGGATATTGATACGAATGAACAGGTTCGTCGTTTATTGTATTCCGATAATGAGGATAATACGAATACCGTGGAATATCAAAAAGGTATCGAGCTGCTGAACCAAGAGAATACGGGTTCGATCTCCGGTGATAAAGGTGGCACTCATGTATGGTGGGATAAGGCTGGTGTAGGTAATTTCTAATCGGCATTAATAGGTTTTATTGTTAAATAATATGTAATGAAAGGGCTTCTTCGAGTTTGCGAAGAGGCCCTTCTGAATTTTGTAGTACTTTAGAAGGATAAATCTAAGATTATATGATGAACAGATGTATTTATTTATTTTGTTGGCTTTGTCTGGCTTGCTGGTTAAAGCCCGTATCAGCAGAGGAGCAAGCCTTGTTGGCGATTCCTGAGCCGGGAGAGAAAACCTTGATTCACTCAGATTGGTATGCCCGGAAAGCGAATGAAGTGAAAATGGATGGGAACCGGTTGAGCGCGGCGCCTTTGGATAAAACAGGATGGTTACCGGCCCGTGTGCCAGGCACGGTATTGACTACACTTTTGGAGAACCATATGTATCCGGCTCCCGAGTTCGGCTTGAATAACAATCTGATACCCGATATACATGAGGTCGGCAATGATTTCTATACTTATTGGTTTACTCGTCAGTTTACTATCAATAATTTACCAGAGGGACGTAATGTCTGGTTAAATTTCCGGGGCATTAATTATAAGGCGGAAATCTTTTTAAATGGTAAGCGGATCAATCGAAATACCCATGAGGGCATGTTCTTGAGGAAGATTTTTAATATAACCCCTTATCTTCGTACGGATGCCCCTAATGTATTAGCGGTATTGGTTTATCCACCTACACATGCCGGAAATCCGAATGGCGGACAAGGTGGCGATGGGCAGATCGCCCGGAATAATACGATGCAATATACGCCGGGTTGGGACTGGATACAACCGGTACGTGACCGGAATACGGGTATTTGGGATGAGGTCTCTATTACGACAACCGGGCCGGTATGCCTCTCTTCTCCTTATGTCGTGACCAAGGTACCCGGCGTACGTGATCCGGAAACGAAAACTCAAAGGGAGGCTTTTGTGAATACCTCTGTCGAGCTAGAGAATACCGGGAGCACTTCCTTAAAAGGACTATTGGTTTGTGAGACGAACGGAACCCGCTTAACCCAGCCAGTTACTTTATCGCCATTCGAGAAGAAAACGGTATCCTTGAATCCTTTAGCGGTAAAGAATCCTCGTTTATGGTGGCCTAGCGGTATCGGTGAGCAGCCTTTATATGATATGAACCTCTCTTTTGAGATTGGGAATCAAGTGAGTGACAGGGAACGGCTGCGTTACGGTATCCGGGAGATTACTTTCGATAAATGCCCGGATAACGGGGGACGCCGTTTCTTCGTGAACGGACAGAAAATATACGTCACGGGTGGTAACTATATTAATTCCGATTGGCTGCTTCGTCTTTCTCCGGAACGTTATCGGGATGAGGTACGTTTCCACGCGGAAATGAATCTGCGTATGATCCGTGTATGGGGAGGTGCGTTGGTGGAACGACCGGAATTCTATAACGCCTGTGATGAGTTCGGTATCTTAGTCTTTCAAGATCTGTGGGGCAGTGGTGATTGCAATGGCGCTTGGGAGGACCCGACCAAAATGGATTCCCGAGAACGTCGTTGGGAATATCCCGATAATCATGATTTATTTATCGCCTCCGTGGAAGATCAAGTGAAAATGATCCGTAACCATCCGAGCCTTTGTTTCTGGTGTGGGGCGAATGAATGGCCTTTAGCGAAAGATATCGATCAATGTTTGAGAAAGGAGGTTTTCCCCCGGTTAGATCCGGAACGTCTTTTCGTGAGTTTCTCTACAGATACGTTGTTTACCCGGAATTATTTGGGGGATAATGGGGATGGTCCTTACGGTATACAAGAGCCGGAATGGTTCTTTAGCTTCCGTTCGCATCCGTTTAATCCGGAAGCCGGATCGGTTGGTTCCCCGGAGGTCGAGAGTATGCGGGAGATGATGACGGAACAGGATTTGGCCGGTTTCCCAAGGAAAGGTTTTACTCGTAATTATACGTGGCGCTATCATAAGGATCTGGGCTATGGCGATCATCTGGAGCGATATGGGGAGGTGAAAGATATCGAGACCTATTGTAAGTATGCCCAAGTCGTGAATTATGACCAATATCGTAGTTTTATGGAAGGCTGGGCCTCTCATATGTGGGATTGGTATACGGGTATCTTGATCTGGAAAACCCAGAATCCATGGACATCCTTGCGGGGGCAAATGTATGATTGGTCTCTCGATGTAAATGCTTCCTTGTACGGAACCCGGAAAGGCTGTGAACCTTTACATACCTATTATAACCCGGTAACCCGTAAGGCGGGATTGTTGAATACGACCCTGAAAGATTATACGGATTTATCGATTATAGCCCGTATTTATAATCTGGAAGGCAAACTGCTTTGGGAGAAAGAGACGAGAGCGAGCTCCAAGGCGAATACGGTACAGGAATTATTGGATATCCCCGTTCCGGAAGGGATCCAAGGCGCTTATTTCTTACGGCTGGCTTTGAATGCGGACGTTCCCAATATTTATTGGCTGACAACCGAGCCGAAAGACTACACCAGCTTATCTCAACTTCCGAAGTCAAGACCGGATATCAAGACCGAGATCAAGAAGGAAGGCTCGAATTTCGTAGGTACAGTCCGTCTGAGCGCTGATTCGCAGATCTCGTTCTTCAACCGTATCAAGGTCTTTGATAAGGAGACAGGCAAACGAATCTTACCGGTACATTATTCGGATAACTATATTACGCTAATGCCGGGTGACCAACAAGAAATAAGCTTGGAGTTCCCTGCTAATCTGCCGGAGGAGCGAATACAAATCGTGGTGGATAGCTACAATTCTCCTTTGCCTTGACGTACGATCTCGAAATTATCCGTCGTGCAATCTATAACCGTAGAGGCTTCCAATCCTCCGAAACCGCCATCGATTACGATATCCACTTGATGCTCGTATTTCTCGTGTATCAATTCCGGATCTGTCGTATATTCGATCACCTCATCCTCGTCACGGATGGACATGGTTAGGATTGGATTTCCCAAGGATTGTACCAATGTACGGGTAATGTTATTGTCCGGTACACGGATTCCGACTTCTTTCCGGTTCTTGTAAATCTTTGGAAGCTCGCTGCTGGTGGGTAAGATAAAGGTGAAAGGACCGGGCAGATGTTTCTTCATCAGTTTGAAAGCGGCGTTGCTTACCTTGGCGTATTCACTAAGATTAGACAGGTCGTAGCAGATGATAGACAGGTTGCTTTTCTGTGGATTAACTCCTTTCATCTGACATATTTTCTCTACCGCACGCACGTTTAACGCATCGCAACCGATCGCGTAAACCGTGTCGGTAGGATAAACGACAAGGCCGCCGTCCTGCAGGACTTTGACGACCTTGTCTATTTCTTTTTGATTCGGATTCTCCGGATAGATTCTCACTAACATATTAGCCGTAGATAATGTGTCCGTTCTCGTCTGTATATTCCTCTAATCCTTTACTATATTGGTTCATGGCCCGGAGGCTCATACCCATGCTTGAGAAACCACCATCGTGGTATAGGTTCTGCATCGTTACCTTGCGGGTAAAGTCGGAGAACATCATTACGCAATAGTCCGCGCATTCGTCAGCGTTGGCGTTACCCAGTGGACTCATTTTGTTAGAAAAGTCCATCAAGTGTTCCATTCCCTTCACGCCACTACCTGCGGTTGTCATTGTCGGGGATTGGGAGATCGTGTTCACACGTACGCCTTTCTCGCGGCCATAGATGTAACCGAAACTACGGGCGATAGATTCCAGCAGGCTCTTAGCGTCCGCCATATCGTTGTATCCGAAGAACGTGCGCTGGGCGGCCACATAACTTAATGCCACTACGGAACCATTCTCGGCGATAGCGTCTTGTTTCTTGGCTACCTGTAGCATCTTGTGGAAAGAGATAGCAGAGATATCCAACGTCTTTTCCAGCATTCCATAGTCCAGATCATCGTACGTACGTTTCTTGCGTACGTTCGGGCTCATACCGATAGAATGTAAAACGAAATCTATTTTACCACCTAATATTTCCACTGACTTCGCGAATACGGTCTCCAGATCCTCTACGCTGGTTGCGTCCGCCGGGATTACCTGCGCGTTCAACTTCTCCGCCAAAGCATCTACCTGACCCATACGAACAGCGATAGGCGTATTGCTTAACGTGATAGTCGCACCTTCCTCTACGGCTCTTTCTGCCACTTTCCAGGCGATAGACATATCGTTTAGCGCACCGAAGATAATGCCTCTCTTGCCTTTCAATAAATTATGACTCATACCTCTTGTTTATTAATTACGGCACAAACATACACAAAATGTGCAACATACGCAAATGAATATCATAGCCTGACATTTGAATATGTGCCTTGATATTAAAACAAGGTAGAGCCATTCTTTGTTGGCAGTTACTTCTTATTCCCGGAAATAAACCCTCTTTACCCGAGGCGAGATAGAGGTTAATATCTCATAAGGGATTGTTTTCAGTTTATCCGAAAGTTCGCTCACCGGTAGTTCGTCGCCGAAAATAATTACGGCGTCGCCTTCTTGCGCATGGATGTCGGTGACGTCGATCATGCAAGCGTCCATGCAGATGTTGCCGATAATCGGGCAGCGTTGTCCATTGATCAAGACCTCCCCGCCTCCGTTGCTGAAGTGGCGATCCAATCCGTCGGCGTATCCGATCGGGATGATAGCGATCCGGGAATCACGTTTCACATAACTCATACGGCTATAACCGATCGAATCCCCTGCGGGTACGTTTTGTATTTGCAGGATCGTCGTCTTCAAGGTGCTGACGTTCCGTAAGCCTTTTTGTCCGGATGCGCTTACCCCGTATAAACCGATACCTAAACGTACCATATCCATTTGATAAGCGGCGAAACGCTCGATTCCTGCGGAGTTTAGGATATGTTTGATTACCTTATACTCTAACCCGTTTTCTAATTCCCCTGCGGCTTTGGTGAATTTATCCAATTGTTGATGGGTAAAATCATCGAAGACGTACGAGTCGCTTCCGGCTAAATGAGAGAAGACCGAACGGGCGATAACCCCGGATTGCGCTCTCAAGCGTTCACAGATCGCCGGGACATCCTCCGGTTGAAACCCTAGGCGATGCATGCCGGTATCGATCTTGATATGGATAGGGTAAGAGGTGATGCCTCTGCGCTCGGTCTCCCGGATCATGGCATCCAATAGGCGGAAGCTATAGACTTCCGGTTCCAGATGGTTCTCGAACAAGACATTGAAACTACTGAATTCCGGATTCATGACGATAATGGGGATCGAGATGCCTTCTTTACGCAATTCGGCTCCCTCGTCGGCCAGATAGTCGCAACGATGTTCTTGAAGGGTCTTCGCCAACTCGTAAGAGCCGGCTCCATAACCAAAAGCTTTTACCATACAAACCATCTTAGTTTCCGGCTTTAGCTTGGAACGATACTGATTGAAGTTGTGTACGATCGCGTCCAGATTTACCTCTAGGATCGTCTCATGCACTTTTTTCTCCAACAACTCGGAGATCTGCTCGAAATGGAAATGGCGGGAACCTTTAATCAAGATCAACTCATCCTTGAATTTCTTGAAGGAAGGAGACTTGATAAATTCCTCGGTGGTCGTGTAAAACTCCTTCTCGATCTCGAAGACGGAAGCATATTCCTTTAAGTCGCGGCCGATACCGATGATACGATCTATCTTCTTACGGCGAACCAAATCGGCGACCTTCTTATATAGAGATTTCGGCAAGGTGCCCGATTGAAGGATATCGGAGAGGATTAAAGTGCTCTTTAATTGCTTGCCTACCCGGCGGCTTTGTTGGAAATCGAGCACGATATCCAAGGAGTTGATATCCGAGTTATAGGTATCATTTATCAACAGGCAATTGTTGATACCTTGCTTTACGTCCAATCGCATAGCCACCGGCTCAAGATGCAAGAATTTCGTTACGTCGTTTACGCTGGTGGGTTTTAGGTAAAGCATAACCGCCATACAATGGATCACGTTCTCGATAGAAGCGTCGTCCGTGAACGGAATGGTAACGACCCGGTTGAAGCCCAGTAAAGTACAGTGAATGATCGTCTCAAACTCTTTCTTATCGATAGACTCGATAAACAAAGGAGCCTCGGAGTCCGTACGGCTCCACGCGATCGCTTTATGGGAAAGGCAAGCCGATTCGATACAATTGGCGATAAATAAATCATCCCCATCATAAATAATGGCTTCGCAATCATTGAAAAGCGTCAGCTTCTCCATACATTTCTGATTGGAGGAGAGGAAATTCTCTTGATGAGCCTCCCCGATATTCGTGATGATACCGATCGTGGGGGCGATAATGGGTTGCAGGCGTTCCATCTCGTCCGGTTGTGAGATACCGGCCTCGAAGATGCCCAGTGTATTTTTCTCGCTCATCTGCCATACCGAGAGAGGAACCCCCAACTGGGAGTTGTAGCTCCGGGGCGAACGTACGATGTTGAACTCGTTATGCAACAGTTGATAGAGGAATTCCTTTACGATCGTCTTTCCGTTGCTACCGGTGATGCCGATCACGGGGATATTGAATTGCTTCCTGTGGTGGGTGGCCAGCTTTTGTAAAGCCCGTAACGTATCTTTTACGATCAGGAAGTTTGCATCCTTCATGCTCTCGAACTCCGGTAGCATATCGCTTACCACGAAGTTGCGAACACGAAGTTTATAGAGTTCCTGTATATATCTATGTCCGTCGTTCGTCTTGGTTTTCAAGGCGAAGAAGAGGCTTTTTTCCGGGAAGGAGAGACGACGGCTATCTGTCAACAGCAAACTGACCGTATCGTCAAGCAATTGGTTTGTTTTAGCACCGATAACTCTTGCTATTTCTTTAATTGCGTATTCCATTCTTTTATTTTAGTTTAGACTTTACTATTTCGATCTCTTTTCTGATATCAAAGGAAGGAATTTTCTTGCTAATTCGTTCCATCTTTAACAAAGTTTGAAGTATAAACCGCTTATAGGCTTCGCTATCCGGTTGAAAGGGCTTATGGTTCATAGCTTTTTGAATATCACCCCATTCTTTAAGGATTGCCGAAGTGTCTGTGGATAAGAAATTTTCGATAAAACGTTGCCAAATATAATCAATGGCCAATGGGGAGGGATGGAGCATATCGTCCGCATAGAAACGATAATCCCGGAGCTCGTCCATAAGGATCTCATAAGCGGGGAAGTAGGCGATTCGGTCGGGATAATCTTTCTGTAAGGCGTCCGTGGCTAGCAATAGGGTAGCTTTGCTGAGTTGGTTCTCGTGCGCCCCGTCTTTCCAGTGGCGGATCGGACTTACGGTAAATAAGATTTTCAAGGCGGGATTTTGTTCCCAAAGGGCTAGTAACAGAGGTTTCCAGTCCTCGACGATCTCTTGCGTGGATAATCGTTGCCGGTCGAACATCTTTTCCGGTAGCTTATGGCAATTCGACACGATTCGCCCGTCGCTCTTGAGGCGGTAGACGAAAGCGGTTCCCAACGTGATTACCAACCGGGTCGCTTTTCGCAGGAAATCGGAGGATTCGGATAAGCGGCTGTTTATATGGCCTAGGCATTCTTCTTCCGAGGGAGCGGAGAAACGGCTATGATGGGTAAAACTATGGTATATGCCCTCATGCTGGAATAAATCGCCGGGAGTGAAACGCTCCGGGCGTAGCAGCATCCTCAATCCTTCCGCTACGGAAGCCGGGTTATACAGAGTACCGAATGGGTTTATATCTACGGAGAACTTATTCTCTTCCAGCTTCCGCCCGATATTCTCGGCGAAGCAGGAGCCCATCATCACGACCCGGTCCTCATACGAGAAAGAGAATCGTGCTTTCGGCAACAGGATTCGGGTATAAAGTTCCATATTTACTTTTTCGCAAAAGTAGATATATGTTTACGGAAATGCAAATAAGGAAGGTGTTTTAGGGGAATAATGTAACAATGCC
>ERZ779705.1552-NODE-1552-length-14531-cov-1.619094_pt1 | contig 14531 bp, 15 predicted proteins | sample MGYA00511385_ERZ779705 | MGnify/ENA primary metagenome ERZ779705 (study PRJEB29588, sample SAMEA2145301) | human gut metagenome | biome: human gut; feature: human-associated habitat; material: faeces | place: Denmark | collected 2008/2010 ... | reverse complement strand
GCGGGAGCGTGCCTTCGATAAAGATTTCATCCCACCACAGGAACAAAAAGTAAAAGCTAACGGATACTGGGAAGAATGCTTAAGAAAGGAGGGGCTGCATGAGTGGTTTGGATAACATTGTAGAGGAGATTAGAAATCAGTCTAAGCAGGAAGCAGATGAAATTCTGAAAGAAGCAGATGTTTTTTGCAAGGACTATATGAATAAAATTAAAAAAGACGTAGAAGTAGAAGTTGTTTCGATTGAGAAGAAGGCTTTGGCTGACCGCAAGCTTTATGAGGAGAAGACGGTTTCAGGTATGGAGTTTTTGGAACGTAATTCTATTCTTAGGGCTAAGCAGCAGGTTATTGAACAGGCTATTGATAAGGCTAGGGAGAGTATAGCAGGTCTTAATGATGAAGAATATTTTAACGTTTTGGAGAAGCTTTTAAGGAAGAATGTTCAGCAGGGCAAGGGAAAGATTTGTTTTTCTAAGAAGGATTTGGATAGGATTCCTAATGGTTTTGAAGATAGAGTAAAAGAGATTGTGGCAGAGAATCAGGGAGAGCTTGTAATTGATAAGGAGCCGGCTAATATTAAGGACGGTTTTGTATTGGTTTATGGAGAGATTGAAGAGAATTGTACTTTGAAGGCCTTGTTTGATTCTAATATTGACAGAATAAAAGATATTGCCAATAAGCAGTTGTTTGGATAGGGGGTAATGCCATGGAGCAGGAATATATTTATGGTGTTGCCAGAATCAGAGCGCTTGAAGGTAGTTTGTTTACAGATGAAACCATTAATCAGTTGGTGCAGTGCAAAGATTATGACGAGGCTATGGATTTCTTAAGAACAAAGGGCTGGGGGAACGGAAACCCGGACCAGAGTTTGGAGGAAATGCTTGAACAGGAGCGAAGGAGAACGTGGAAGGTTCTGGATGAATTAATTGAAGACAAGGAACAATGTGAGATTCTCACCATTGCCAACGAGTACCATAATCTTAAGGCGGCAATTAAGCAGGTTTGTACTGAACTTGAAACTGAAAATGTGTTTTATGAAGATACAAAAACAGACACGGAATTCTTGAAAAATTGTATAAGGCAGGGCAATTACAATCTGCTTCCTAAAGGCATGGAGCAGGCGGCAAAGGATGCAACAACAGTTCTTATGCAGACTGGCGATGGACAGTTGTGCGATGTGATTATTGACAGGGCAACACTGGAGGCAATTAAGCAGGCAGGTCAGGAAGCAACTAATGAAATGATTAAAAAATACGCAGATGACCTGGTTACCATATCAGACATTAAAATAGCAGTAAGATGTGCAGCTACAAATAAGGACGCATCTTTTGTTTCAAAAGCACTTGTAAGTTGTGACGGAGTAAGCGTTACGGAATTGATTATAGCTTGCAAGGACGGCTTGGATGGAGTTTGTTCTTATCTTGAAAAGATAGGTTATAGTCAGGCAGTTAGTGCTTTAAAAATATCAAAATCAGTTTTTGAATGCTGGTGTGACAATAAGATTGTGGAAGATATAAAGTCACAGAAATATGACTCTTTTTCAATAGGACCGATTATTGCTTATGTTATTGCAAGAGAGAATGAAATTAAAACAGTAAAAATTATTCTTTCGGGCAAAATTAATGGTTTTGACAATGAGTTTATAAAAGAAAGGGTAAGGGTAATGTATGCATAAAGTAGCAGTTATAGGTGATTATGACAGTATATATGGCTTTAGCGCACTGGGACTTGATACATTTCCGGTTACCGACGTAACAGAGGCAGCACATTTGCTAAGAAAAATAGCTGCAGGTGAATATGCCATTATATACATTACAGAAATGTTAGCAAAACAGCTTTCAGCAGAGATAGAAAAATACAGAGAGCAGATGGTTCCTGCAATTATCCTTATTCCGGGTGTAAAAGGAAACACGGGAGACGGAGTAAAAGGAGTTAAGGATTGTGTAGAGCAGGCTATTGGTTCGGATATTGTATTTGGGAAGGAATAAGACATGGAGTATAGCAAGGGTGTAATTAAGAAAGTAGCAGGACCTCTTGTAATAGCAGAGGGAATGCGTGATGCCAATATGTTTGACGTGGTTAGGGTTAGCGACAGGCATCTTATTGGTGAAATTATAGAAATGCATGAAGATAGAGCATCAATTCAGGTTTATGAGGAGACAGCCGGACTTGGACCGGGAGAGCCTGTTGTATCAACGGGAGCCCCTATGTCAGTAGAACTCGGACCGGGTCTTATCGGTAGTATTTATGACGGAATTCAAAGACCACTTGATGATATTATGAAGGTATCGGGCAATCTTCTAAAGAGAGGTGTTTCCGTACCTTCTTTGAAAAGAGAGTTAAAATGGGAGTTTGTTTCAACAGCTTCAGTTGGGGACATTGTTGAACCGGGAGATGTTATTGGAATAGTAAAAGAGACAGCGGCAGTTACTCAGAAAATAATGGTTCCATATGGAATTAAAGGCGAAATTACAAGCATTAAAGGCGGAACATATGACGTTACTGAAACTGTTGCCATAGTTAAGACAGAATATGGTGAAAAGGAATTAACTTTAATGCAGAAATGGCCTGTTAGAAAAGGTAGACCTTATAAAGAGAAAAAAGCTCCTTATAAGCCTTTGGTTACAGGACAAAGAGTTATCGATACTTTGTTTCCAATTGCCAGAGGTGGCGTTGCAGCAGTTCCGGGACCTTTCGGAAGTGGAAAAACAGTTATTCAGCATCAGCTTGCAAAATGGGCTGAGGCAGATATTGTAGTATACATTGGTTGTGGTGAGCGTGGAAATGAAATGACAGACGTTCTTAATGAGTTCCCGGAATTAAAGGATCCAAAAACAGGACAGTCATTAATGGAAAGAACAGTTCTTATAGCCAACACATCTGACATGCCTGTTGCAGCAAGAGAAGCTTCAATTTATACAGGAATTACAATAGCAGAATATTTTAGAGACATGGGCTATTCAGTAGCTTTAATGGCAGACTCAACATCACGTTGGGCAGAGGCTTTAAGAGAGATGTCAGGACGTTTGGAAGAGATGCCCGGTGAAGAAGGTTATCCGGCATACCTTGGAAGCCGTCTTGCACAGTTTTATGAACGTGCCGGGGATGTTGTTACCCTTGGAAAAGAAGGCAGGGAAGGAGCTTTGTCAGTTATCGGTGCTGTATCTCCTCCAGGTGGTGATATTTCAGAACCTGTATCTCAGGCAACACTTCGTATTGTAAAAGTATTCTGGGGACTTGATTCAAACCTTGCATACAAGAGACATTTTCCGGCAATTAACTGGCTTACAAGTTATTCACTTTATGTAGACAGAATTGGTGGATGGTTTGAAGAAAATGTTAATAAAGATTGGTTAAAGCTTCGACAGGAGTTAATGAAATTATTGCAGGAAGAAGCAGAGCTTGATGAAATCGTAAAAATGGTAGGCATGGATGCTTTGTCTGCACCTGACAGACTAAAGATGGAAGCAAGCCGTTCAATAAGAGAAGATTATTTGCATCAGAACTCTTTCCATGAAGTTGATACCTATACATCACTTAGAAAGCAGTATATGATGATGGAATTGGTACTTGGTTTCTATAATAAGTCAATGGAAGCCCTTAAACAGGGAGCAAGCGTTGATAAGCTTATTAAGATGCCTGTACGTGAAGCAATCGGACGTTTTAAATATACACACGAAGACCGGCTTGATGAAGCGTTCAATGAAATAATGGACAAGCTTGCCGAAGAGGTGGCAAATACACTGGAAAAGGAGGACTTCTAATATGCCAAAGGAATATAGAACAATTCAGGAAGTAGCAGGACCACTTATGATGGTTAGAAATGTGGAAAATGTTACTTACGATGAATTAGGTGAAATAGAACTTGCAAACGGTGAAGTAAGAAGATGTAAAGTTCTTGAAGTTAATGGAAGTAATGCTCTGGTTCAGCTATTTGAAGACTCTACAGGCATTAATTTGTCTAATAGCAAAGTACGTTTTCTTGGAAGAAGCATGGAACTTGGAGCCGGATATGCTTGGAAGAGTTTTTGACGGCTTGGGAAATCCAATAGATGGAGGTCCTGACATTCTTCCGGAGGAAAGACGAGATATTAACGGTGTGGCGATGAATCCGGCAGCGAGAAATTATCCTTCTGAATTTATCCAGACAGGAATTTCGGCAATTGACGGGCTTAACACTCTTGTAAGAGGACAAAAACTGCCAATCTTTTCAGCTTCAGGTTTGCCACATGCCAACCTTGCAGCCCAGATTGCAAAACAGGCAAAGGTTATTGGAACTGACGAACCTTTTGCAGTTGTTTTTGCGGCAGTTGGTATTACTTTTGAAGAATCAAACTTTTTTATAAATAGTTTTAAGGAAACAGGGGCAATTGATAGAACGGTATTGTTTATCAATCTTGCCAATGATCCGGCGGTAGAACGTATTGCAACGCCTAGAATGGCACTTACTGCAGCAGAATATCTTGCCTTCGAAAAAGGAATGCACGTACTTGTAATTATAACTGATATTACAAACTACGCAGACGCATTAAGAGAAGTTTCTGCAGCAAGAAAGGAAGTTCCGGGCAGACGTGGTTATCCGGGATATATGTATACTGACCTTGCAACAATGTATGAGCGTGCAGGTCGTCAGCGTGGCAAAGACGGTAGTATTACAATGATTCCGATTCTTACAATGCCTGAAGATGACAAGACTCATCCTATCCCTGACCTTACAGGTTATATTACAGAGGGACAGATTATCTTAAGCCGTGACCTTTACAGAAAAGGAATTACACCACCAATAGATGTACTTCCATCTCTTTCAAGACTTAAGGACAAAGGTATTGGCGAAGGAAAAACAAGAGCTGACCACAGTAACGTAATGAATCAGCTTTTCTCAGCCTACGCAAGAGGCAAGGAAGCCAAAGAACTTATGACAATTCTTGGTGAGGCTGCACTGTCAGACATTGATCTTATTTATGCTAAGTTTGCAGACGAGTTTGAGAAGGAATATGTTTCACAGGGCTATGACGCAAACCGTTCCATTGAGGAGACGATGGATATTGGCTGGAAACTTTTGTCAATGCTTCCTAAGTCGGAGTTAAAGAGAATTGATGATAAGTTCCTTGAAAAATATTATAAGCAGCAGGATTAGAATTAATATTGGTTGTATTGATTTTTTAGATAGTTTTTAGAAATGAGGGAAAATTATGGCAGGAACAAGAGTAAATCCAACCCGAATGGAATTAACGAAACAGAAGAAAAAGCTGCTTTCTGCTACTAGAGGTCACAAGCTTTTAAAGGATAAAAGAGATGAGCTGGTAAGACAGTTTATGGATCTTATAAAAGAAAATATGGAATTAAGACTTAAAGTTGAAAAAGGCATAAAAAATGCCAACATGGAGTTTGCCATTGCAAGGGCAGGAATGAGCGAACAGGTTTTGAACACTGCACTTATGGCATCAAAGAAAAGCCTGAATATTAATCAAGGTGTTAAGAATGTAATGAGCGTTGACATACCTACTTTTTCAACTAATGACGAAATAAGTGGAAATGACATATACTCTTATGGCTATGCTTTTACAGCAGGAGATTTGGATGACGCAGTATACTCCTTAAGTACTGTTTTTGAAGATATGCTTAAACTGGCAGAGGTAGAAAAATCCTGTCAGCTTATGGCAACTGAAATTGAAAAAACAAGAAGAAGAGTAAATGCTTTAGAACATGTAATAATTCCTGAAGCAATGGAAAACATAAAGTATATAACAATGAAGTTGGATGAAAATGAGCGTAGCACACAGATTCGTCTAATGAAGGTTAAAGATATGATGGTTCAGCAGGCAGTGGAAGAGAGACGAGTGCAGGATGGATTATAATAAATTGACTGAAAACAAAAATTGACATATTACGATTAAAACTATATAACTAAGTTAATCCATATGGAAATTTAAATGTTAGGAAGGTGTAGGTATGAAAATTTTATTTTATGATACAAAGAAATATGACAAGGAATCTTTTGATAAGGTTTTGCCAAAGTATGAGGACATTGAAATCGAATACGTTGATAGTGATATTTCCGTAAGAAACGCAGTGTATGCCAAAGGCTTTGAGGCTGTATGTGGTTTTGTAAGTTCAGATTTCAGTGCTAAGGTTATAGATGTTTTGGCAGACAATGGTGTAAAGATTATTCTTTTAAGATGTGCCGGTTTTAATAATGTTGACGTTAAAAGAGCTAAGGAAAGAGGAGTTTTAGTTCTGAGAGTTCCGGGATACTCACCGGAGGCAGTGGCAGAACACGCTATGGCTCTTGCCCTTGCAAGTAACAGACACATTCATAAGGGATACATCAAGGTTAGAGAAAACAACTTTAGCCTTGTGGGTCTTACAGGACTTAATTTCTTTAAGAAAACAGCAGGAATAATCGGCACCGGAAAAATCGGTGCAGCAATGTGTAGAATTTGTAAAGGTTTTGGAATGAGAGTTATTGCATATGACATATATCAGAATCCAGACTTGGATTTTGTTGAATATGTTGATCTTGACACATTGTTGGCAGAAAGTGATTTAATTTCACTTCATTGCCCATTAACAGATGATTCTTATCATATGATAAATTCAGAAACAATAAACAAGATGAAAGACAATGTAGTTCTTGTAAACACATCAAGAGGTGCATTAATTGATACAGAAGACTTGATTAAGGGAATACGTCAGCACAAATTCCACAGCGTAGGTCTTGATGTTTACGAGGAAGAAACAGCTAACGTATTCGAAAACCGTGAAGACGATATAATGGAAACATCCATTACATCAAGACTTCTATCATTCCCAAATGTAATCGTAACATCCCATCAGGCATTCTTAACAGAAGAAGCCTTGGAGGCAATCAGCTATACAACACTTGAAAATGCCCAAAGCTATATTGAAGGACATGTAATCAAGCAGAATTTAGTATTGCCACGGGAATAGGGGAAAAGACTGAAGAAAAAAGGACACTTTAAAAATCAAGTGCCCTAGTGTATAAACCAGTTAGAAAGTGAATCGGATGCAACTCCGATTTGCCCTCAGTGAATTAAAAACAAATAAAAATACCATAAAAACTATACAATTTGTTTATAAATCCTTGAAAATCCACCACTTTATTGTATAATAATGTCAATAGCAGAAAATAAAAACGTTTTCGGATGATTCAATAAGAATATTGAATTATTGACAATAACACATTTAAATCAGGAAAACATGAATTGAAAAGGAGATTTTGTATGAGAAAGGTATTAGCTTTTGCAGTGGTAGCTACAGCTACATTAGGTATTGGTTTTGCAGGAACTACAGTTAAAGCAGCAGAACCAGCACAGAATATTGATATTTCAAAGATGAAAGTTAACTGGAGTGATGAATTTAATGGAACAGAACTTAACAGTGACCATTGGACTCCGGAGATTGGAAATGGAAACTGGGGCTGGGGAAACAATGAGAAAGAATACTATAAAGCAAACAACATATCTGTATCAGATGGAACAATGAAGATTAAAGCCCAGACAGAAAAAGTTGGTAGTTACAATTGGACATCTGGAAGAATCAAAAGTGCAGGAAAGGTTAACATTGGATATGGATATGTTGAAGCAAGAATAAAGATTCCTTCATCACGGGGAATTTGGCCGGCATTTTGGATGCTTGGAACTAACGGAAAGACTTGGCCTGCATGTGGTGAGATTGATATTATGGAAGCTTTCAACACAAGATCAGATATCCAGAGCACAATCCATTATCCAAAATGGAATGGAGCAGATCAGTATGTTTACACTAACCGTAATATAAGTAATAAGACAGAATGGCATACATATGGATGTTACAGAGATGGAAGCATATGTGCATTCTACATAGATGGTAAGCTTTTAACATCATACGGAACATGGACAAATAAGTTTGTAAGAATAACTGATTTCGCAGAAACATATTCAACAGCAGATTTAACAACAGGAAACTATGCAGGACAGCGTAGCGTATTAAATGATGATTACTATCTTTTGTTTAATGTGGCATGTGGCGGAAACTTAGCACAGGGCAACCCTCCAACAAACAGTGATTGGAGTGCTACAATGGAAGTTGACTATGTAAGATACTACGTACCAAAAACAGCAGAAGAACTTGAACAGGACAAAAAAAATGAAGTTAACAAAAAAGACGACAACAAGAACACAACAATTGTCACAGCACCTGCAAGAGCAAAAATCAAAACTCTTAAAAATGTAAAGAAGAGAAAAATGCAGATTAAACTTGCTAAAGTAAGTGGTGCAAAAGGCTACCAGATTCGTTACTGCGATAACAAGAAATTCCAGGGCTACAGTGTTAAGAACATTAAGAAGACAACAGTTACAATTAAGAAGCTTGACAAGAAAGAAACCTATTGGGTTAAGGCAAGAGCTTACAAAGTAGTAAACGGTTCAAAGAAATACGGCGCATGGTCAAAAGTTAAAAAAGTAAAAATCAAAAAATAAAAAATAGCAATAACAAAAATAATTGAACAAATAGTGGAATGAGAGATGTTTCTGGTTAGTGAAACACTATCGGAAACGAAAGAGAATCTAAAAAAGCATACTTTGGGGTAAAATACCTCCGAAGTATGCTTTTGTGCGTTGTGGTGATTCACTAAAGAGAAACTCAGTTTACAGGAAATTCACAGAATATCCTTTTTTATCCATTTATTAATGGGTGTTCTTTTTTCTAAAAATATGTTAAAATGGAATTTGTGAAATTGTATATCAAAACGAAATGAAAAATATAATTTGGGAGATAACAATGGAAGAAAAAAACAACAAAGAAAAAATCGCTGAAGAAAGCGTACAGAGTAATGAAAATACTGTAGCAGAAGAAGCAAACAATAAAGAATTAGAAATAAATAAAGAAGAAACTACAGTAGAGCAGGAAAGTGCAGAAGCAGAAAAGATTGTTGAAACTGCCGAACAGAAAGAAGCAGCAGAGTCAACAAAAGAGGTTGCAACACAGGAAGATTCAGAGCAGAAGCAAACTGCAAAAAAGAAAGATTCAAAGAGTGAAGAATCTGAACCGGAAGAAAAAGAAAATGGCAGATACAAGGTTATTGCCAAGTTAGAGCCAAATCTTTGGACATACGGAAGCCCTGTTTTGTTTGAAAAGGGAACTCTTGAGAGAGACCAGGTAAGTAACATTAACAGACTTTCACTTATATTTACAAATATCTATGAAGAGAAGGAGATAAGAGATCTCTACATTACAATCTATGCAGATGACGGTGAAGGCAATGTTGAACAGATTAACCACAGCTATCTTGCAATGGGACAGGAATACCTTGCATCAAAAGGCAAGGCTGCAAAGATTACAATAAAGAATGAGAATGCAGTTAAGTTTATCATAAAGATAGACAGAGTAGTTTTTGTAGACGGTTCAGTTTGGACTAAGAAAGACGCTGTACTTGAAAGCGCAGGAGAGATGGAAGACGTAGAAGTTTTTGCACAGGCAAAGACTAAAGACTACGAAGACAACTACGTCTCAGGAATGGAAGAAGTACAGAAAGACGATTCTGCAAGCATTGGAAATGGAATTGAAATTCTTAAACGAATTGCGTGGTACAAGAATAGCAAGGAATTAATAAAGACAGCACATAAGAAATACGATATTGCCGTAAAGAATGAAGAAAGAAAACAGGCAAGCGAAAACAGACGTGCTAACAGACAGAAAGATGTAAAGAAGAAATATATGACAGCTTTGGTAGCAGTTGGTGTAATTATTGCAATTGTAGCCATAGTCACAGTAGCGTTCTTTATTCCAAACAAGAAATATAAGAATGCAGAAAAATTGCTTAAGAACCAGAAGTACACACAGGCAGTAACAGAGTTTAAGGACCTTGGAGGATTTAGAAAGAGCAAGGGGTTCTTGGCAGAAGCATATTACAACATTGGTTTACAGGCACTTAATGAAAACTATGAAGACAAGGCTTCAGACTATTTTAAGAAGAGTAACGATGCTGACAAGAGCTCAGAATATGGCAAGCAGGCAGGTGCTTTCCTTGATTATTACGCAGCAACAGATGCATTAGACAAGAAAGATTACGACAAGGCACAGCAGTTATTTACATCAAGTGCCCAGGCAGCATCTGATTTTAATTTAATTAATAAGGCAAGTGCAGGAATGGCCCAGGTTTCATATATTAAGGCAGATTACAGCACAGCATGGCAGACAATCAAGAACGTATATGCAAAGGACAACAAGACTTTCCAGGCACAGTATGCGGAATATGGCTATGCATACGCAAAACAGTTAATTGACAAAGGCTCAATTAAAGAGGGAATGGAAGTTTACTCAAAAGTAGAAAAACTTTCAAAGTCAGCAAACTTAAGCGAAAGTGTTTATAATCAGGCAGTTAAACTTGGCGAGGCAGGAAAGATTCAGGAAAGCTTAAATCTTTTGAATCAGATTAAAGGCAACTACGCAAAAGCAAAAACACTTTACGACTCAATGAATTCATTCCATAAGAAAGTGTCATTATGGTTAGGAACTTGGAAGCATAGAGGAACTGTAAATGGTGAGAAAACAACTTACTACATCACTTTCTCAGAAGTGTTGTATAAGGGTGAACCATGCATCAAAATTAAGGACATGAACAACAAGTCATTAGGTTATAATGTGGAAATCAGTAGCAAGAACCATATAACACAGATTGAAGTTGGAAAATATATGATTCACTTCAAGCTTAAGAATAATCACAATCAGAAATTAACATACACACTTCTTGAAGGAAAGAAGATGTTAAGAGAGCTTAAGTACGAAGGTGTAACATACAAGACAAAATACAAAAAGAAATAATAACAAATTGGCAGAATTAAAAAGTACAACAGTACATTAATTCTGCCTTTGAACTATATGTAGTCCCTAAACGTTTTTATCGGAAAGATTTAAGAGGTTATATATGAAAAAAATAATATCAATAATTATGGCATTGGCAATGCTGGTGACTCCCGTAAATATAACTAGTGTAAAAGCTGACCAAATTTATAATATAGAAAAAAGTAATCAAAGTCAGATAACTGAAAACAAGATAAATCAAATTATAAGCAGTCAAAAAGCTGATATAAGAACCGGAACGGTAAAAATCGAGAACAAAAAACTTGAATCGATAAGTCTTCCAAGAGCCAATTATGGAACAATAAATCAGGCAGCAACCGCATTGAAAAAGCTATGTTGGCGCACCAAAGCACGCTTTATGTTTTGGTAAAGTCAAAGAGTTCTGCAGCAGACCAAATTTACTACGATATAGAAGATAAGGCAGCAAGTGTAACAGACAACCCTATTGAGGGAGACTATATGTTTTGGGATATTAGTAGCAGAGATGTTTCTTATAGGGCTCAGAAGAGCAACGGATACTATTTGTATCAGTTTCTTATAAAGATAAAATATTTTACAACATTGGAACAGAGAAGCCTGGTAGATGATAAAGTGAATCAAATCATAGAAGAGTTAGGCTTTACATCAGAAACGACAGATTATGAAAAAGTTAAGGCAGTTTACGATTATGTGTGTATGCTCAAAGTCTTGACGATGAAATAGTTTTTACAGCATATTCAGCATTATATAATGGAGAAGCGGTTTGTCAGGGATATGCCCAACTTATCTATAGAATATTGAAACAACTTGGAATATCCGTAAGAGTAATTCCCGGGTATGGAAAAGACAAAACAGTGCGTCACGGTTGGAACATAGTAAAGCTTGGAGATTATTATTATAATCTGGATGCAACATGGGATTCACAGCTTTCACAGGCAGGAATCAGATATAGATACTTCTTAAAGGGCGACAATTTCAAAGATCATACAAGAGATGACCAATACAAAAATTCAGATTTTTATAGAAATTATCCAATGGCGGCATCAGATTACGTATCAGATGTACAAAATGAACAATCTGAGAAAACTAAAAACAGTTTTTTTGAAAATCAAAAAACAAAGATAAAAAACATTTCAAAAAACAAAATAAAGTTAAAAAAGATAGAAAATGCCACAGGATACAAGATACAATACTCAACAAATAAGAAATTTAAGAAGAAAGTGCGAACAATCAAAACAAAGAAAACGACTTACAAAATAAAGAAACTAAAAAAGGGAAAAACCTACTATATACGCTATAAAGCGTACAGAAATAGCTCAGAAGGACAGGTTAGTACAGACTGGTCAAAGACAAAAAAAATAAAATTGAAAAAATAAAGACAATAAAGAGGACTAAGAAATAATAAGGAAGTCCTCTTTTTTTACATAAAAAGGAAAATCAATAAAAACATTTCAGATACTTGTGAAAATGCACAAAATAAAAACAATTTCACCCTTATAATGTTTGAAAATGCACAAAAAAGGTGCTAAACTGTCATTAGTACATTTATTCGGGCTTTCTAAGATAAATCGTAATTATATTCAAAAGGGAAGGGAGATAAGAAGAAATATGAAAAGAATGAAAAAAGTACTATCTATTGTATTATCGCTTGCAATGATTTTGACTTCAATTACAGTATACAATACGAAAATAGCAAAGGCGGCAGGATTGTTTCCATTTAAATATGGACAAATTGACAGAAGTGAGTTTATAGTTGGAGCCAATCAAATAAATGTTGTATTTTCATGGGATAGAAATACATATCCTGTGGGTCAATATACTTTTAAAGTATATTACGAAAATAATCAAATAATTTCAAACGACGGTGCTTGGGAACAGGTGCGTGTACCTTTTGGCAGAGATTCATATACTTTTAGAGTTGATGTTTGTGACAAAGAAAATAATAATGAAGTTGTTGCCACAGATACTTTCGACTGGACTAGCCCAACAAATAATGATTGTGGAGTAGTAGCAACCGTTGGAAAGGTGGCTTCTCTTTCTTGGAAACCAATAAGTGGTGCTGTTAGGTATGCTGTTTTAGTCGATGACAGTATTATTGCAGATAATATCACTGATGTCTCATATGAATGTGAAGTTTCAGCAAATGAAGAACATAATATTACAATAAACGCTTACAATTCAGATGGGAAAATTATAGAATCAACTAACAATACGGCAAAGGTAATTATTGAAACAAGGACTGAAGATACCAAAACTGCTATAATACAAGAGCCTATCGAACTTACAGGAAATGAAAAATGGGTTGCTTTTGATAAAAAAACAAAAGAAAATAATGCAACAGTATACATTGAAGAAGATACTTTGAATAAGGTGTTAACCAATTCAGGTTTAAGAGGATTATATGATAAAGGTTCAGATGGACCTGATTGGAATGATGTGCGCAAAACAATCATTTCAGATTTACCGGTATTTGCATTTATACAAGGTTCAACTAATGTTTCAATTGTTGATAAAAATGGTGAAGGTTATGAATATACAAATACTACAGATAAAACAAACTCTGAAGTATGGCGTGGAAACGATTGTATATATATTAACCAAAATCTTATTGATGCTAAACCAGGTGAAGAAAAAGTCTTTAGAATAACATTAACTAACACAAGCTTTTTAATTAGAGTAGTCGGAGAAGAATCAGAACAGTATACAGCTACTGTGGATGGAGAAGGGCTTGCTGTTACAAACAATACTGTAACACTTCCAACAACTGCAGATTATGGTTATTACTGTAATGGAAAGATGTACAAAAAAGGCTCTGTTGTTACTTTGAAAGAAAATATGACATTCACATCTGTCAATAAACTTGATTTAAAAATAACAAATGGAGTATCTATTAGATTGGTAACTGGTGAAACAGGTTTAAGATATAAAGCTACTATTACATCAGATAACAATGAAGCTATTAATTCTGACGCAATACAGGAAGGTATATTAATAACAACACAGGCTAATTACAATGACACTGACTCAAATATTGAAATTGGTAGTGATAACGTTTTGAATGTTGCTAATGTATCAGAAACAAATAATAAATGGTATGCTGAAAAGAATGATACTATAAACAATGAATATGGTGGTACATTCTGCGGTTCAATTATAAAAATGATTGATTCAAACATTCCAAGACCATTTGTTGCAAGAGCTTACGCAACTATAAAGTATGAAGGAGATTCTAACGCAACAGTTATTAAATATACTGATGTTATCGGAAAGAAATCAATCAAAGATATTGCAAAACTTATTCAAAAAGGTACTAGATACAATACTGAAAATGGTTATAGTGTAGATGAAATTAAAATAATTAATGATTTCGCAAATTATGCAGATGCACAATAGGAGGGTATTATGAAGAAAACATATATTAATCCTGAAATGGAAATATTAGAAATAAAAAATAATAACATAATAACAACAAGCACAGGTCAGGCTGTGTTCGGCGACGATGGTTGGTCAGAAGATATTATGTTAGATGGATTAAATCAGTAATAATTAGAAATTTATATAAAAAATCCCAGACGATTTTCGCCTGGGATTTTTTTGTCTTTAAAACTTTATTAATTATTAATGGAATTTAGAATATTTACCATCATTCAATCCATTAATAATGGTATTATAATCCATAAAAATAGATAAAA
>ERZ779705.1544-NODE-1544-length-14582-cov-2.309217_pt1 | contig 14582 bp, 12 predicted proteins | sample MGYA00511385_ERZ779705 | MGnify/ENA primary metagenome ERZ779705 (study PRJEB29588, sample SAMEA2145301) | human gut metagenome | biome: human gut; feature: human-associated habitat; material: faeces | place: Denmark | collected 2008/2010 ... | reverse complement strand
TTGTAAATAGTCTTGTGGCAGGATAATACTAATAAATCTCAAAGTATTTATTTTCATGATGTACCTACGTCAGATGATTATAAAGTTTGCAAAGTAATAGGTTACTTTTTAAATATATTTTTTGAAAGCGAAATAAAGCTCTGTGCATAAGTGGAAAGGTATGAATTTTTGCGGTATGCAATTACTAAATCATTTTGTAGAGTGGGATTCCCTACAGAGAATACTTCCACAGGCCAGAATGGAGCAGCATATCGCACATATCCCTCTGAGGCAATGGTTACACCAAGGTTCTGTGATGCAAGCTGTATGCAGGTTTGATTATTTCTTGTACGGTACGGAACAGGTGGCTGTATTCCATACTGGTCAAACAGTCTTTGGGCGGAACGTCCGGTATTCTGATCCGGAAAATGTAATATAAAGGGAGTGTCAGCGAACAGGCTTAAGTCAAGCCATGGGTAGCGGCACTCTTTTTTTGTTACTGCTTTTTGGGCAAGTGGATGTCCGACAGGCAGTACTAATAATATTTCTTCATGGCACAGCAGCTCATAATTTAGTTTGGGATGCTCCTGCCAGTTGCTTAAAATGGCAAAATCCAGATTGGTATCGGATATCAGCTTGTCCTGTATCGAATGGCCATATTCGAAAAAATTAATGCAGACACCTGGGTGTTTTTCGTTAAAAGCAGGCAGCAGCTGTGGTATAAGGCTGGTGCTGCGCATTGGCGGAAGCGCAATATTCAGCTCGCCATTATAGTAAGAGCGCATATCTGAAAGCTCTTTTTTCCAGTCCTGATCGAGTGCCAGTACTCTTCTTGCATAATCCAGATAACGCTGACCCAAAAAAGTAAGATCATACTGGTATCCATTTCGTCTAAAGACTTTTCCACCGAGTTCTTTTTCAAGCTTGTGCAGATATTTGGTTAATGTTGGCTGAGAAACATAGAGTGCCTCTGCAGCACGTGTGAGATTATGATGTTCAGCTATCGCTATAAAATATTCAAGGTCAGTATATTCCATGACAGATCCCCCGTATATGTAATTACATAAATTCAAAGCTATGCCATAAAGGTATAGAATTAATGAAAACAATGAATTAGACACATGATATGTTTTATATTACTATTAAATTGTCGAAAGGGCAAGGGAAAGGTGATGTATATGGGAAAATATTTAGAGAAGGTATTTCGACTGTCACAATATGGTACGAATATAAAAACTGAGATGATTGCAGGAATTACAACATTTGTTACGATGGCATATGTTCTTGCAACAGTTCCGAATATGCTTGGCAGTGCAGGATTAAATAAAAGTGCCGTAATGACAGCGGTTATACTGTTGATAGTCATTACCACATGTGCAATGGCATTTTACACAAACAGACCGTTTGCACTGGCACCTGGGCTTGGAAGTACAGGAATAGTGGTATCCATGATAACAAATGAAGGCATTTCGCCGGAGAAAGCGGCAGGAGTGATATTCCTAAGTGGAATACTTTTTATTGCAATCTCTTTTCTGGGACTGCGAGAGGCTGTAGTAAAAGTGATACCGGTCAGCCTTAAGCATGCGGTAAGTGCGGGAATAGGGCTGTTCATAGCTCTGCTGGGGGCAAAAAGCTGTGGACTTATAGCTGCCAGCGAGAAAAAGAATTGTCTTACATTTGGTGATTTAAGGTCACCGGAAGTTATTCTTTGTCTGATAGGATTTTGCCTGATGCTCTTGGTAAAGATAAAGAATATACCGGGAGGCATTATTTTATCTATACTTATTACAACGATAGCCGGAATTGCGCTTGGTGTGACCAAACTGCCGGATAGGATAATTTCATTTCCGGGAAAAATGGATGATATATTTTTGAACATCGATATAAAGGGTGCATTGAATACAGCATATATTCCATTTTTGATAGCACTGTTCATACCGGATTTCTTCTCTACATTTGGCACAGTGCTGGGCGTAGGGGCAAAAGCAGGATATCTGGATGAAAAGGGAAATCTGCCGGGAATTGAGAAATGTTTTCAGGTGGATGCAGTGTCAACGAGTGTAGGCGCATTGTTTGGAATACCGAGCATGACTACATACCTTGAGTCATCAGCCGGTGTTGAGGCAGGCGGAAAAACAGGGCTTACCGTTATATTTACAGGAATATGCTTTTTGCTCATGCTATTTTTCTCGCCGATTGTGCTGATGATACCGACAGCGGCAACAGCACCGGTGCTTATATATATTGGAATACATATGCTTAGTGCGATGAAAAATATTGATTACTCTGATATGACAGAGTATATGCCGGCATTTTTGTGTATTGGCTTTACTATATTTGCAAACAACATAGCGAATGGGATCTGTATAGCAATCCCTGTGTATGTACTTATGAAGCTGATTTCAGGAAAAGCGAAAGAGATACAGCCTGTTATGTACATAGTGACAGCTATTTGTATTTTATATTTTATAACGTTGATATAAAGGCATATGAGGTACCGCGTATACCAAATTTATATCAGAAAATCATACATGTAGAAAAGGAGAATCACATGAGTAAACGACCAATTATAATTGACACCGATCCGGGCATAGATGATGCACTTGCGATTGCGATAGCATTATTTTCAGAGGAACTGGATGTTAAGCTGATTACCACTGTAGCCGGAAATGTTTCGCTGGATCAGGTGACAGAAAATGCGCTTAAGCTTTTAAAATTTTATGAAAAGGATGTACCGGTAGCGAAAGGCTGTGCACAGCCGCTTCTGGCGGAGTTTGTGGATGCTTCGGATATCCATGGAAAAAGTGGAATGGAGGGATATGATTTCCCGGAGCCGAAAACAGAACTTTTATTACAGGAACATGCCGTAAACGCGATGCGAAGAGTGATAATGGAAAGCGATGAGCCTATAACTATAGTGCCGATAGCAGCCATGACAAATATAGCATTGTTATTTGCACTTTATCCTGAGGTGAAATCAAATATCAGAGAAATCGTCATGATGGGCGGTTCAGTCACTAGAGGAAATAAAGGTGTTATGTCAGAGTTTAACGTGGCAACAGATCCGGAGGCCGCTGCAATGGTATTTAATTCAGGTGTTCCGATTGTAATGGCCGGACTTGATGTTGGCTGGAAAGCGCTTGTTATGCCGCAGGATAGTGAAGAAATCAAAAAGATGGGAAAAGTCGGAGATATGGCATATCATCTTTTCAAACACTACAGAGGCGGCAGCTTTAATACAGGACTTAAAATGTATGACAGCTGTGCAATAGCATACCTGCTTTGCCCGGGGCTTTATACAGTTGAGGAAACCTACGTAGGAGTTGAACTTAATGGCACTATGACTACGGGATGTACCGTGGTTGACCTGAAGGGTTATCTTAAAAAGAAACCGAATGCTAAAGTGTGTACTGATATTGACGGTGAGAAATTCAGAGAATGGTTCAAGCAGTCAATTTCAAGATGTATATAAATTATATTTAAGGAGGAAGGACTATGACTACATTTGTCATGTATGCCGCAGCCATTATATCTGTGGCGATAGTAATTTTTATGCTTATCAAAAAGATGGATATTAAGATAACGCTCTTTTTGATGGGAATTGTACTTATGTTTGTGGGATGCGCACTGGGAAATCCGCTTGGAGGCGAGGATTTTGTATCGACAGGATCGGTGTTTTTAGATCCTTTAAAGGTAATCGCAGATCAGTTTAAGAGCACTATATCATCATCAGGATTTATCATACTGATACTTGGCGGTTACTCAGCATATATGAGTGCCATAAATGCAAACAGCGTAACAGTAAACGTGCTTACAAAGCCGATAGCAAAAATCAAATCAGTATATATACTGGTACCGATCGTATTTTTACTCGGAAACCTGCTTTCACTTGTTATACCAAGTGCATCAAACCTTGCAGTTATCCTGCTCGCAACACTTTATCCAATCCTTATAAAGGCTGGAATGAGCTCACTTACAGCGGCAGGTATTATTGCTACAACAGCTACTATTGTGCCTACACCACTCGGAAGTGATAATGTAGCGATTGCAGCGGAGCTTGCGAATACAACAGAATTTGCAGGACTGACAGCAACAGATTATGTATTCAAATATCATGCAATAGTATCAATACCTACACTGCTTATCATGGCAGCAATCCATTTCTTCTGGCAGAAAAAATGTGATAAAAAAGCAGGTGTGATCGAGGCTAAGGCAGTAGAGAGCAAAGATCTTGAGGAAATTAAAGGCGGGGCATTGTACAAGACAGTATATGCAATTTTACCATTACTTCCTATTATTTTGCTGATCGGTTCATTTGCTGTACAGAAGATTACCGGAGCACAGATTGATATAAGCGTGGAAGTAGCAACATTATTCTCATTTATCGTAGCAATCATCTGTGAGATCATAAGAAAACGTAATGCCGGTGAGACTCTTAAAGAGACAGAGGCATTCTTCAAGGGAATGGGAGGCTCAATGCCGATAGTTGCTCTCCTTGTTGCAGGAACAGTATTTGTTACAGGATTAAAATCGATCGGACTTATCACAGCATTACAGAGTGCCATGACAGGTCTTTCAGGCGGAGGACTTGGATTTGTACTTCCACTCATACTGGTTGCGCTTACAGCACTTATAGTACTTTTAAGTGGAAGTGGTACAGCATTATTCTTCGCAATGGTTCCGCTTATGGTGCCGCTTGCGGCAGCAGCAGGAATTTCAGCGCTTGCGGTATCTATTCCAATGGGACTTGCCGGAAACCTTCTCCGTGCGGTTTCACCGGTATCGGCAGTAGTAATGATTGTGGCAGGAAGTGTAAAACGTGAGCCGCTTGAAGTAGTAAAAAGAACTTCTGTACCAATGATTGCAGGAACAGTGGTAATGTTTGTACTTTCTATGGTAATATTCTTGTAGGAAAGTATATGATTATTTAAAAGAAATATATATTATTTGGAGGGCTGCAGACGTGAAAGCATTAAATTATGGATCGTTAAATATTGATTTTGTATACAATGTAGAGCATTTTGTGAGAAGTGGAGAAACCATATCCTCACAGAACATGGCAATATTTGCGGGAGGAAAAGGACTTAACCAGTCTGTAGCCCTTGCCAAAAGTGGCATAGACACATGGCATGCAGGTAATATCGGCGAGGATGGAGAGTTTCTGGCAGAGATACTGCAAAAAGCGGGAGCACATACAGATGTCATCACCCGTCTGCCGGGCAGAAATGGCCATGCTATCATACAAAAACAGCCAAACGGTCAGAACTGCATACTGCTGTACGGTGGTTCAAACAGGCAGAACACAAGGACACAGGTGGATGAGGTATTGTCCCATTTTGAAAAAGGCGATTATCTGATTCTGCAAAATGAGATAAACGAGATCGCATATATCATGGAGCGGGCGCGTGAGAAGGGCATGATAATAGTGCTCAATCCGTCACCGATGGATGAAAAAATTTTCACATATCCGCTTGAGTATGTAGACTATTTCCTGTTGAATGAAATAGAGGCAAAGGATCTGACCGGATTTGAAGATTTCGTTGAAGTAGATGGGATTACTGGAGTTGGTGAGTTTCAGAAGAATGTACTAAATGAAAATGTACAGGATACGGATAGTGCTAAAGAACGTGAAAACGAAAATACAAGCATAGACAGATGGGATGCACTTCTGGACGCAGTATGCAGCCATTTTCCAAACAGCAAAGTTGTGTTGACTTTAGGAGAATACGGCTCAATCTATAAAGATGAAAAAAAAAAAACCCCCCCAGCCGATAGTGAAGGTACCGGTGATTGATACTACAGCAGCAGGAGATACATTTACCGGATTTTTCATCGGAAGTATCGCAAAAGGACTTTCACCGAAGGAGGCAATGCAGATAGCAGCAAAAGCATCGGCTATAGCAGTTTCAAGACAGGGAGCAGCACCATCTATACCTGAATTGAATGAGGTGTATGATTTTGGCGGATAAAGAGTATGGTGTTATGGGGGAGCACGAAAGGCCTTGGGTTTATAATGAACTCAAGGTCTTTTTCTGTATTATAAGCAATGAATTTATAAAAATTATAAAAATCTGTATGAAGTTGGACTACTAAATACAGTAGATATGGTGTAAAATGATTCTTATAGTAAAGTCAGGACATTATCAAATGCAATAGAACTATGGGAATATAAGGGAATGTATATAACAATTATACGATATAAATTTTAAAAGAAGAGGGAATATCATTATGGCAAAAAAGGTTACTATAAAAGATATAGCTGATATGGCAGGGGTTTCAATCGCAACCGTTTCGCATGTTATAAACAGAACAAGATATGTGAGCCCGGACCTTGTTGAAAAAATAGAAAATATTATTATAGAAACCGGATATCATAAAAAAATAGAAGAAAAAGAAAGACGACTCAAGGTTGGAAGGCAGTCGGAAATAGTTGCAGTTATTCCAAATGTTGAAAGCACGATTTATCGTGATATGGTGGGATATTTAAAAAAATATGTTAGCATTCAGGGTTATCAGTTTTATATTGCAATTACGGATAATGATATTAAAGAAGAGGCTCAGGTACTGGAAGGACTGATACAGAATAAAAAAACAGCAGGTATTATACATGTACCAGTCAGTGATGTTGCGGCAGATTATAAAAAGCTGATTGAATCTGGAATTCCATTTGTCTGCATGGAAAGAAATATTTTGGGAGATGGGATAGACGCTGTTGAATTTAGGGATAGAGAAGCCATTTTCAAGGGAACTGATTATCTGTTACAATGTGGTCATAAGAATATTTTGTTTTTAAGAGAAAGCTTGAAGAGTACGACGAGAGATGAAAGAACACGAGGTTTTCTCCTTGCATTAGAAGAACATGGAATCAATACAAATGATGCAAATATTTCAGACATTAATATCGAATCCGGAGCTGATAACTGTATTTTGGAAATACAAAAGGCAATGAGACGATATATGCCAACTGCAATTATGGCAGGAGGAAATAGAATTACTTTATATCTTATGAAAACTATGAGGGATAGAGGAATTGAATGTCCTGAAGAGATATCGGTTGTTGGATTTGGTGATGAGGGATGGTCGGAGTTAACGTATCCACCATTGACGATTTTAAAGAGAGATGTTGAAGGGCTGAGCAGACGAGCAGTAAATATGCTTTTTGAAAAGATAAATACAGGACATGTGATTGAACAGGATTATTATGCCGATGTAGAGTTGATAATAAGAAAATCCACAAGAATGTTGGATAATGGACCTTTTGGAGAAGAAGCAGCTACACCGGAATCAATAGTCATAACAAAAGAGGAAAAGAGTCGTTTGCGTGCCGGAAATTTCCGTGTGGCAATTTCGTTCCATTATACAGGAACATCATGGGCGGAATTACACGAAAAGGGAATCCGCGATGAATTGGAACAATACGGAATTGATATTATATCAGTAACAGATGCACATTTTGATGCATCTTTGCAAAATGCACAGCTTGAAGGTATTCGTTTACAGAAACCGGATGCTGTAATTGCAATTCCGGCTGATGATAAAGAAACAAAAGAACAATTCCGTGAATTGGCAAAGGTGTCAAAGCTTGTATTCCTGAGTAGTGTCCCTGAGAATATGGAAAAAAATAGTTATGTTTGCTGTGTGTCTGTTAATGAGATTGAAAATGGAATTAATGTCGGCAGAATGATGGGGCAGTACTGTAAAGGAAAACATGTGGAAGCCGGATTTATCATACATGGAGCGGTCTTTTATGGTACGCGTGCCAGGGATGAGGCCGCGGAAAAAATTATTTCAGAACAATACAAAAATATAGATATTAAGGCAATAAGAGGCTTTGGAGAAATTGAAAACGCATATCAGGTTTGTAAAGATATGATTACTGAGAATCCACAAATTAAAGTCTTGTATGTAAGCTGGGATAGACCGGCGCTGTTGGTAATTAAGGCGTTGAAAGAGATGCATAGAGAAGACATCGCCATATTTACAACTGATTTAGATTATAAAATTGCACAATATATGGAAAGTGGTATTGTAAAGGGATTAAGTACTCAAAGACCTTACGAGCAGGGAAGAACAGCTGCACATGTGGTAGCGAAATCTTTATTAAGTAATGATGTGCCAAAATATGTTGGGGTGCAGCCGTATGTTGTGGATGCTAAGCAGCTAGGAAGAGCATGGAAGGATATTTTTCATGAAGGAATGCCTGAAGAAATGAAATAATGCCACATAAAATTAAATTTCTAAAAAGAAATATATGTGAAGAAAAAGAATATCATTTTGATATTCTTTTTTAATTGCTAAAAATTTACGTAAAAAATACTTTTGAAATGTTAATTTGCGCAAAACATAATCGTATAATTGTTGAAAACGACGAATTAAACAAGGTTTTACGTAAAATTATTGACAAATAGTGGAGCAAAATATATCATGTAATCACAGAAACAAATAAAAACAAATAAATTTACGTAAATTTAAAAAATGGAGGAAAAAACTATGGCAAAAATAAAAAAATTATTAGCGTTGGGTTTATGCTTATGCATGGCAGCAGGTATTACAGTAGGATGTGGCGATAGTAAGTCATCAAAGAATGGTTCAGATTCTGGAAAGAATACAAATGATGGATTATCGTTTGCATTTTGTACTAATACCTTAAACAATACATTTCAAAGCTCAATTGATTCAAAGCTAAAAGAACTGTGTGACAAAGATGGAATATCATATACATGTTTAGATCCTGACTATGATTTGAATAAGCAGCTTAGCCAGTTGTCAGATGTAGCAAATAATGGATATGATGCAGTATTTGTTATTCCTGTTGATTCAGCAGGAATAACATCGGGACTGGCAGAAATAAGCGAAGCAGGTATTCCTATATTTAATGTAGACACTGCAGTTATAGATGATGACCTTGAGAGCTTTGTAACACAATTTGTTGGAACTAATGCGTATATGGCAGGCCAGCTTGTTGGAGAACAGATGGTTAAGGATCATCCGGATGGAGGAAATATTGCAATTTTGGATTTCCCTTCAAATGAAAGCTGTGTTGATCGTGTAAATGGATTTCTTGATGGACTTGGAGACAGTAAAGATAAGTTTAAGATAGTAGCACAGCAGGATGGTGGAGCAGCCTTAGACAAATCGATGGAGCTGGCAGAAGACATTATTACAGCATCTCCTGATATGGATGCATTTTTCTGTATCAATGATCCATCTGCACTTGGTGCTGCAGCTGCTATTAAGGCAGCAAATAAAACAGGCAAAATTGGTGTATATAGTATTGATGCCTCACCGGATGGAAAACAGGCATTACTGGATGGTGAATTTACAGCTGTTGCATGTCAGGTACCTGTACAGATTGCAGATTATTCTTTTAAGGAAGCTGTAAAGTATGTTAATGGAGATACTAAAATTGATGAGAAAAAGGTATATCTCGATTCGCATTTAGTGTCTAAGGATGAGGCTGAGAAAACTCTTAAAGAATGGCAATAATAAGGGAGAGTTATTATGGGACAGACAGTATTAGAAATGACAGGGATAAAGAAAAGCTTTGCGGGTATTTACGCTTTAAATGGAATTGACTTTTCTTTGGAACTGGGCGAAGTACATGCACTGCTTGGTGAGAATGGAGCAGGAAAGTCAACATTAATTAAAGTGCTTGGCGGAATTTATCAGCCGGATTGTGGATTGATAAAAGTTAATGGAAAAGAAGTAAAAATTGATGGAGTCCCAGCAGCAAGAGCAAATGGTATAGGTATTATACACCAGGAAATAGTATTGGTGCCTTACCTTACAGTTGCACAAAATCTGTTTTTGGGAAGAGAAATTAGAACTAGACTTGGAACCTTGGATGAAGCGGAGATGAACCGCAGGGCAGCAGATATGATCTCTGCCCTGGGGGTCAATATAAAAGCTGAAACAGTAGTTGAGAAGCTGACTATCGCACAACAACAAATGGTAGAGATTGTAAAAGCTGTATCGTTTAACGGAAAAATAATTGTTATGGATGAACCTACATCATCTCTTTCAAATGAAGAGGTGGAGCAGCTATTTGGAATTATTGAGAATCTAAGGAAGAAAAAAGTAAGTATTATTTATATTTCTCATAGAATGGAAGAGTTATTCCGAATATCAGATCGAATTACTGTTATCAGAGACGGAACATATGTAGGAACAAAAAAAACTGTCGAGACGAATGCGAATGAATTGGTAGCAATGATGGTTGGAAGAGATCTTGATAATTTCTATGTAAGAGATTATTGCGATGTGGAACATGCTCCAATTGCACTTGAAGTAAAAAATCTATCACGTCAGGGAACATTTGAAGATATCAGCTTTTCGGTGCATAAAGGCGAGATACTTGGATTTGCAGGGCTGGTAGGCGCCGGAAGAAGTGAGATTATGGAAGCTGTTTTCGGAGCAAGACCATATGATGCCGGTCAGATTTTCCTGAGTGGAGATGAAGTGCATTTTAAAAATCCTATGCAGGCAATTAAATCAGGAATCGCATTGGTTCCTGAGGACAGAAAAAAACAGGGGCTTGTACTGGGAAACAGCGTTGCATTCAATTTAACTTTATCGAGTCTGCGTTTTTGTATGAATGGAATTGCTATCAGTGAAAAAAAGCGTGATTCGATTATTGAACATTATAGTAAAAGACTTAGGATTAAAGCAGCTTCTCCGGAGATTGAAGCAGGTAGTCTTTCGGGTGGAAATCAACAGAAGGTTGTACTTGGAAAATGGCTTGCAACAAAGCCGGATGTCTTGATTCTGGATGAGCCTACAAGAGGCGTAGATGTAAATGCCAAGTATGAAATATATACAGTAATAAATGAACTGGCAAAGGAAGGCATTGCAATTATTATGGTTTCAAGTGAATTGCCGGAGATTATCAACATGTGTGATAACGTTTGTGTTATAAGAGCAGGTAAGCTTGTTGGAAAGCTCGGAAAAGACCAGATGAATCAGGAAGAAATTATGAAGTATGCTGCAGGAGGCGTAGAGTAATATGAGTGAGAAGAAAAGAGAAGTAAATGCATTTGGAAAAAGAAATCCATTCACTTCAATTATAAAAGGCAATATAGGAATTATTGCAGTATTGATTATTATGTGCGTAATAGTGTCAATTGCAACGGATAAATTCCTTACAACCAATAATATAATTTCTGTTTTAAGACAAATTTCAATAAATACATATATCGCACTGGGAATGACACTCGTAATTATACTGGGACACATTGATTTGTCGGTTGGTTCAATTGTTGCGATGTCGGGAACCCTTACGGTTGGACTTACTGTAAATCAGGGAATGCCACTTATAGTAGCAATAATTATTGGATTGGCAGTAGGAACTCTTGCTGGATTTATCAGTGGATTTATAGTATCTCATTTTAAGGTACCTGCATTTATTATTACAATGGCAATGATGAATATTGCAAGTGGTATTGCATATGTGTATACAGGTGGACAGTCTACACGTATTACAGATAAGATGTTTATAGCTATAGGTACAGGATATTTGTTCAATGTAATTCCGCTTCCGGTAGTATATATGGTAATTTTGATTGCAATATTCAGTTTCCTTTTAAGCAAAACTAAATTTGGAACTTATGTATATGCAATTGGAGGAAATAGGGAAGCTGCAAGATTATCTGGCGTTCCTATTAAAAAAATAGAAATTATTGTATTTACGCTTTCAGGCGCGCTTGCAGCCTTCGCAGGACTTGTTCTTTGCTCAAGAATGTATTCAGGACAGCCATCAGTAGGAAGTGGATATGAATTGGATGCAATTGCTGCATGTGTACTTGGTGGAACATCAATGACCGGAGGAAAGGGCCGGATAAGTGGAACTGTATTTGGTGCAATGGTAATTGGAATTATTTCCAATGGATTAAATCTGATAGGAGTTTCATCTTATTGGCAGCTAATTATTAAGGGTCTGATTATTGCATGTGCAGTTCTGCTGGATTGTCAGAAGGATAAAATAGCGTTGTTAAAAAATAAGGTAAGGGCTGCAAAATAAATTGGAAAGGAAATCTGTTCGTTTTTTACAATACAGAGAAAGATAAGCAAATGGAAATTTTTCGTAAAATGTCTTTCGCGGATTCTACGGGAGATGCAATTCCGTTTTACCACGAAGGAAAATATCATATTTTTTCACTTACATCTCCACCGGGAACGACCGTCTATCCGGAGAGACTGCGTACAACCTGGAGCCATAGTATATCGGATGACTTAGTGCATTGGCAGGAGCTTCCGACGGCATTATATCCGGGAGAAGGAGATGAACCGGATGCTTCGGGAGTGTGGACCGGTTCAGTAATATATGGTGAGGGACAATATCATGCATTTTATACAGGATATTGTCTAACAGCGGAGTTTCAGCAGACCATATGTCACGCAACAAGCGATGATGGAATAACGTGGACAAAAGATATCGCAAATCCGGTTATTACTCCGATGACAGAGCTTTATGAAAAACTTGATTGGAGAGATCCGTATGTTTTTTATAATGAAGAAGATGAAAATTATTGGATTTTGATTTCAGCGAGAAGACTTGATATGCCGGTTACACGAAGGGGCTGTATAGTGCTGTACCGTTCAAAGAACTTAAAGGATTGGACGTATTATGGACCAATATATTCACCGGGGCATACAAACTGTCCGGAATGTCCGGAAATGTACAAGATGGGAGGTCACTGGTATTTGTCTTACTCAAGATTTTCAGAGTTTGTAAATACAATATACCGTGTATCAGAGTCTCCTTTTGGTCCGTGGAGAAAACCTAAAAAGGATGGCATTGGTGGAAGACGCTTTTATGCTGCTAAGTCAATGCAAAATGATGATGGAAGACGTTTTTATTTTGGATGGGCGCATGATCGTGCAGAGCAGAGTGACAAAGGTGAATGGTATTGGGGTGGAACATTTTGTATTCCACATGAAGTGGTGCCAACCGAAAATGGAGAGTTAAATGTAAAGTTACCATGTGAATATGAGCATATATTTGATAAAGCTGTTAATTGGAAATATATATCAGTTCTTGGAAATGCAAAGAATTATGGTGAAAAAACTGTAACATTGAATGCGTTGGAAAGCTGTTCATATGGATTTTTGAGACATACGGAAGAAAGCTATATGCTGACATGCAAAATAGTACCAAGAGAAACATATGATACGTTTGGTATTCTTTTAAAGTCTGATAAAGAGGCAAGTGGATGTTTATTTCTTGAATTTGACAAAGCAATGCAAAGGGTCTCATTTTTAAATCTTCCGATGGGAGTGGATCCATTTTGGGTACAGTCGTGTCAGGCGGTTCCGCCGGCAACCGAGCCTGGGCCGGATGGGGTGCGTGTCTGTGAGAAAACAATGCAAATTGAAGACGGAAAGGCAATAGACGTAAAGATTATTGTGGATCATGACATGATAGAGGCATTTATTGATGAACAGATAGCGTTCACATATAGAATATATGCCAAACCGGAATTTGAAACTGGTATAATTGCTCAGGATTCAAATGTTGAATTCTATAATTTAAGCATTTCCGGAAAATAATTGCGAATGGGAGAGACATGGATGGAAAAAGAATATGATATAGTTGCGATGGGAGAATTATTAATTGATTTTACACCGGCAGGAGTTTCAGAAACCGGCATGTGTCTTTATGAACGTAATCCGGGAGGGGCACCGGTAAATATGCTTACTGCAGCAGCTAAAGCAGGATTGAGAACAGCCTTTATAGGCAAGGTTGGAAACGACATGCATGGTAAATTCTTAATAGAAGCTGTTGAAAATCAAAATATTAATAGCGATGGAATTATATTGGATGATAATGTATTTACTACACTTGCATTTGTAAATCTTACAAAAGATGGAGAAAGATCATTTGCGTTTGCAAGGAAACCCGGAGCAGATACAATGATAGGGTACAAGGAAGTCGATACTGAAATATTACAGAATACAAAAGTTTTTCATGTGGGTTCACTCTCTCTTACTGATGAACCTGCACGTTCCACAACATTCCAGGCAGTGAAATGTGCAAAAAATGCAGGTGCAGTTATATCATATGACCCTAACTACAGGGCGCCTCTTTGGAATAATGAGAAGACTGCTATAGAACGTATGCGTTCAATGCTTCCGTTTGCAGATATGATTAAATTGTCTGATGAAGAAACTGCTTTACTTACGCCATACGAAAATCCGGATGAAGCAGCAAACTATTTATTAGACCATGGAATAAAAATAGTTGCAGTGACACTCGGAAAAGAAGGGGTGTTAATATGTAATAGGAAGGATCATCAAAAGGTAAGTGGTTTTTCAAGTCAAGTAGTAGACACTACAGGGGCAGGAGATTCATTTTGGGGCGGATTTATGTCTCAATTTGTAAAAAGCAAACTTAACCCTGAAGATTGTTCTATTGAAGAATTAAAAAAATTTGCAAGGTATGGAAATGCAGTAGCAAGCCTGTGCATAGAAAAAAAAGGAGGAATATTGTCAATTCCTGAAGAAAAAGAAACTTTTAAACGTTTACAGCTAAGTGTGTGAAAAAACAATCGTAGTGCAGAACCGTCTTGAGCACACAATCAACAACCTCGACAACGTAGTTGAGAATG
>ERZ779705.1522-NODE-1522-length-14799-cov-2.337018_pt1 | contig 14799 bp, 7 predicted proteins | sample MGYA00511385_ERZ779705 | MGnify/ENA primary metagenome ERZ779705 (study PRJEB29588, sample SAMEA2145301) | human gut metagenome | biome: human gut; feature: human-associated habitat; material: faeces | place: Denmark | collected 2008/2010 ... | reverse complement strand
CCCATCACCATCCGGGCCAAGAAGGAGGGTATCACGCCGCAGGACGTGGTAGACCGTTATCATAAAATCATCAAGGACTCTTTCGAGGAATTCGGCATTTCGTTCGATGTGTACGGGCGCACGACGTCCAAAGTGCATCGCGAGACGGCTTCGGAGTTTTTCCGTACCTTGTACGACAAGGGCGAGTTCGTGGAGAAAACCTCCATGCAGTATTACGACGAGGAGGCACATACTTTCCTGGCCGACCGCTACATTACGGGCGAATGCCCCCATTGCCATGCAGAGGGGGCATACGGCGACCAATGCGAGAAGTGCGGCACGTCGCTGTCTCCCACCGACCTGATTAACCCCAAGAGTGCCATCAGCGGCTCGAAACCGGTGATGCGCGAGACGAAGCATTGGTATCTGCCGTTGGACAAGCACGAGGCATGGTTGCGCCAGTGGATTCTGGAAGACCACAAGGAATGGCGTAACAACGTGTACGGGCAGTGCAAGAGTTGGCTCGACATGGGTTTGCAGCCCCGTGCCGTGAGCCGTGACTTGGACTGGGGCATTCCCGTGCCGGTGGAAGGTGCCGAGGGCAAGGTGCTTTATGTGTGGTTCGATGCGCCCATCGGCTATATCAGCAATACGAAGGAGTTGCTGCCCGATTCGTGGGAGACGTGGTGGAAAGATCCCGAAACCCGTCTGGTACACTTCATCGGGAAGGACAATATCGTGTTCCATTGCATCGTGTTCCCGGCCATGCTGAAGGCCGAGGGAAGCTATATCCTGCCGGACAACGTGCCGAGCAACGAGTTCCTGAACCTGGAGGGAGACAAGATTTCCACGTCACGTAATTGGGCGGTGTGGTTGCATGAGTACTTGCGCGATTTTCCGGGCAAGCAGGACGTATTGCGCTATGTGCTGACGGCCAATGCTCCGGAAACGAAAGACAACGATTTTACGTGGAAAGACTTCCAGGCGCGTAACAACAACGAACTGGTGGCCGTGTACGGCAATTTCGTGAACCGTGCCTTGCAGCTTACGCAGAAGTATTACGACGGTGTGGTGCCCGCCTGCGGCGAGCTGACGGAGTATGACCGCCAGACGCTGGATGAGTTCAAGGACGTGAAAGCGAAGGTGGAAGAATTGCTCGACGCGTTCAAATTCCGCGACGCACAGAAGGAGGCGATGAACCTGGCACGCATCGGTAACAAATATATTGCCGACAGCGAGCCCTGGAAAGTGGTGAAGACCGATCCTGAGCGCGTGAAGACCGTCATTTACATCTCTTTGCAGCTCACGGCCAATCTGGCCATCGCTTTCGAGCCGTTCCTGCCTTTCAGCAGCGAGAAGCTCCGCAAGATGTTGAATATGGAAAGTTTCGAGTGGAACCGGTTAGGACGGACGGACCTCTTGCAGGCCGGCCACCGGTTGGCCAAGCCGGAATTGTTGTTCGAGAAGATAGAAGACGACGTAATCGAAGCGCAGGTACAGAAGTTGCTGGACACGAAGAAAGCCAATGAGGAAGCCAACTATAAGGCCAAGCCCGTCCGCGAGAATATCGCATTCGAGGACTTCCAGAAGCTGGACATCCGTGTGGGTACGGTGTTGGAATGCACCAAAGTGCCCAAAGCGGACAAGCTGTTGTGCTTCAAGATTGCCGACGGGTTGGAAAACCGCACGATTGTGAGCGGTATCTCCAAATTCTACAAGCCCGAGGAACTGGTGGGCAAGCAGGTTTGCTTCATTGCCAATCTTGCTCCCCGTAAATTGAAAGGCATCGAAAGCCAAGGCATGATACTCTCGGCGCTGAACTATGACGAGTCGCTGAGTGTCATTACCGTAGACCGCGAGGTGAAGCCCGGTTCTGAGGTCTGCTGACCACGTCAGGGCCGTCAATGACGATGGACTGTATTTCATAAAAGGAGAGGATACCGTGGCCGGTTCCTCTCCTTTCTGTTTATAGTCCGCCGTCTACCATCCATATTCCCTGTGGGTTGTCGCGACGCAAAGCGATATGGCGGTTTTCAGTCTTTCCGTCCGGAGTCATCAGTTTGTAGAACACAATGACGCCTTTATAGTCTTTCTTTTCTTTGGCTTGGCTGACTGCTGAAACCTTGCAGCCTTTCATGTTTTCGGTGAGTGTAGGAAGTTGGGCCGTGTAATAGTAGAGTGCTTCGCCGGCCATTTGGGGCTTGCCGTCGGTGAGGGCCTTCAGGATTCTTTGTGCGGCTTCCTGTGCGGTTTCGTTCGTTAGTTTTCTCAGGTGTGCCGGGTCTTTGACGGACGGGGTATTGGCCGACAGCCAGGTCACTTGTGTGGTGTCGGGGCGTTGCACGAGCACGCTGGGGACGAGTGGCAAGTTGTAGACAATATGTTCGCTTTTCAACACCAATGTTTTTTGGCCGTCACGTTCCCACCAAATCTGTACCTGTTGCAGCAGACCGTCCCGTTTGGAGAAGACATTTTCCGTTGTGCACCGGTAGCTTTTTTCTTCTTTCTCAAGTAAGGACGCACTGATGGCGTTGCCATACACATCGGTGTGGGTCACGATGGTGATGGTGGAATCGGTCTCCGTCATTTCCGCGTGTGCTTGCGGGTTGCCGGATAGTGCCGCTTTTTGTTGCTCCAAGAGTGTTTCCGGACGAAGCAAGGAAGAAAATCCTTCTGCAAAGTTGCACGTCTCGTCACCACATACGGCAAGGCCGCCTGTGGTCCACATGTATTGTTTCCCGTCGTCGGAAACGATGGTGCGTCCTCCTTCTTTTTCCAACCGCCAGAATGTCTTTTGGTTTTGGCGCAAGGATTCCAGGCTGATTCTCATGAAGCCGGATTCCGGATTGATGTAGGCGAAATTTTCGTTAGGCGTAGTACGGGCGTAAACCGACATGGAGAAGCTGACCGCACTACGTGAACTCTTGATAGACTGGTCGAAAATGAGGGGGATGGAAGGAACAGCCTCTGCTTGGGTTGAGAAGAAGTTGCTGAGTCCCGTGCCTAATCCTGCCATGAAGATGGCCACGGCTGCCGCTATTTGTATCCATTTGTGTGACGGATGCTTCTTCGGTTTAGCCGTCGTCTGAAGAGGAGAGATGCTGACGGCCGGTTGGGTTTTCCCGAACGAGGGGGCGTATTTGGGTGTAAGTAAGTTTACCGTGTGCATGAAGTCTTCGTAATAAGCACGGCATGCGGCACATTCTTTCATGTGTTGTCTGCAAGCTTCTGTAATGGCCGGGTCGGTTTGCTTGTCGCATAAGTCGGCCATATATTTCTTAAAATCTTCACATTTCATGATGTTCTGTTTTTTTAGGGTTTTGTACTTTAGGATTTGATTCCTTTTCTGATTTTTTCGATTCCGTACTGGAATCGGGATTTGGCGGTCGTGACCGGAATGTCCAAAATGGCGGCAATGTCTGAGAAACTGTTGTTGCCGTGGATGCGGAGCCGGATGACTTCGGCTTGTTCTTCGGGGATTCCCGCCAGCAGGGTCGAGATAAGCCGGAACTCTCGTTCGAAGTTTTCCACTTGTTCTTCACAGATGTGCGACACTTGTTCTATCGGTACGAATTCTCGTACCTGCCGTCGGCGTAGCCGGTCGGTACAGAAATTGGAAAGGCTTCGATAGAGATAGCTGCGCAAGTCTGCCAAGGGCTGCCCTCCTGCATCTTGTCTTTTAGTATGCAGTTGCAGGAAAATGTCTTGTACGGCATCTTCGGCATCGTCCGCGTTCCCCAGCCGGTAACAGGCGTATCGTAGCAAGTGAGGTCTTTCGCTCTCCATCAATGCGGCTATCTCCCGATTCGGTTCCTCTTCCGGATGACTGTTTAGGGTTTGTTTCATATTTCATTCATGTTTTTTAGACTGCAATCTGTAATAATGACGCAGCAGGACGGTAAAAGACGTAAAAACTGCCTTCTTTTTTTGTATCTCGGGGATAAAAAAAGAAAAAAGGCAGTTTTTACGCGGAAAAATAAGGGTTCTGTTTAAGGCAGGTCTTCATTGTGCTCTCCAAGGTCTTGCCGGGGAAGATTGACTGCCAGCAGTATCCAGCCTAAAACACCGGCTACGATGGAACCGCAAAGGATACCCAGTTTCGCATCATTGAGGAGCGTGCCGCCCTCTATACCTATATTATAATAGGAGAGGTCGGCAATGAACATGGAAACGGTGAAACCGATGCCCGTCAGCATGCAGACGCTGAAAAAGTTTTTCCAGTTGCAGCCTTGGGGCAGTTGGACGAATCCCAACTTGACTGCCAGCCAGGAGAACGAAAATACGCCTACGAACTTCCCGACGGCCAATCCTAAAAAGACTGCCAGACCTACGCCGTTGAGCAGACTGTCCATACTGATGCCTTCCAAGTTCACTCCTGCATTGGCGAATGCGAAGACCGGAATCACGAAATAGTTGATGGGGTTCTGTAAAGCGTCTTCCAAATCCTGTAAGGGGCTGATCGTACGGTCCGAGGCATGTTCTATGTTTTTGAGCAACATGATTTGCTCATTGGACAGGATAGTAGTCCCCTTGTGGTTGGTGGTTGCCTGGTCTATGGGGAAACGGTTGATTTTGTTTCGCAGATGTTTGACAAAGTGAAGGGCGGAGACTCCGGGGCGTGCCGGAACGAAAAATGCTACGACCACTCCGGCTATGGTGGCGTGAATGCCGGAGTTCAGCAGGGAGTACCAGACAAATGTTCCGATGACGATGTAGAACATCTTGGATATGACGTGGCGTCGGTTGCCGATGGCTAAAATCACAAGTAGGATACCGGCATAAGCCAGGTATTGCAAATGTAGTTCGGATGAATAGAAAACGGCAATGACCAGAATGCCGCCCAAGTCGTCGGCCACGGCCAACGTCGCCAAGAATATCTTCAGGCCGATGGGAACCCGTTTGCCGAACATGGAGAGTACCCCCAATGAGAACGCGATGTCGGTAGCCATGGGGATGGCCGTCCCTCGTAGCATAAGGGCATCGTCAGGGCAGGGGAGAAAAAAAATCAGTACGGGGATGGCCATGCCGCCGCAGGCTCCGATGATGGGGAGCAAGGCTTTCTTCAGTGTAGACAGCTCTCCCACCAGGATTTCCCTTTTGATTTCCAGCCCTACGGAAAAGAAAAACAAAGCCATGAGGAAATCGTTGATAAAGTCCATCAGGCTGAGGCTTTCTTTACCGTGGCTGAACAGATTGAAGTTACCGATAGAGAAGCTGACCGGCTTCTCCCACAAGGAACGGTAGGCGTCTCCCCAACCGGAATTGGCCACTATCATGGCCACAATCGTGACGATAATCAGAATCAGACTGGAGTTCACGTATTTCCTGAACATGCTAAGAAAAGTGTAATTCCTCATGGCTTTTAGGGATTGGGGGTAAGTTCTGGTTTTAATTTTTGCTGTTCCATACGATGGGGGTCCCCGTGGTCGTAATGCCTTCGGCTTGGATGCTGAGTACCGTGGGTTTGCTGTTGTTATACAAATTGACGGTGGCCTTTCCTTCGGCATCGAATTTCACGTTCGGGACCCAATATAAGGTACGACGGTAGTCTTTCGTATCCGGCAGGGGCTTTTGGCTGTAGTCGGGACTGTAGAAGTCTTCGCATACGGCGTATCCGTCCAACACGTAACGTCGGTCACGGTATGTAGGCTGGTAGCCGTCGTTGGGAAATAGACGGTAGTCGATGATGACATCCGGTTGGTTGTCGCCTTTGTACCTGGAGCTGCCTTGTTCGCGGGGAGCGTAATCCGTGTAAATATAAAGCTTGTCCAAGTTTCGGAGGTGTCTGTAAGCTTCCATTTTGCCTTCTCCGGCCGTGATGACGGGAGGAATCTCAATTTGCGTGCCGTTGGCCATGCGTGGCGGAGCAACGTTTTTGCGGGTACTCTTCAGGTTTATCGGTTTACCGTCGTACCGGACTTGTAGGAAATAGTCCCTGTCCATGCCCATGTCTCCGATATAGGTTAGGGCGACTTGCTGCGGAAAGGTGACCCAGTTGTGCGTACCGGTGCTCATGCCATAGTCGGCCGTGAGGTTGAATGCCTCGTAAGCGTCGACTACCAAGGCCGGTTTGCTAAGGTCGAGCTTGCGCAGTCCTCCCCGTTTGGTGCGTACGGTTATCGTGGCAAGCTGGCGGTCTGTGAAAGATGTTTGGCCGCCTTGGCTGTCGAACCGTTCGTCTGCGTCATAGCGCGGTGCATCCTGGTAATAGCCGTACGGTTTGGGGAATAAGGGATTGAACCGGTTCAATTTGACAAAATAGTCCGGATAAGCCTCCTCGTTGGTGAAGTCCTTCTTCATTTTGTCTTTGATGTAATCCTGACCTTTATCTTTGTCCGCAGCCGGAAGGAACAGGATGTATTTGTCGTAAAGTAAAGGCGTCTTCATATAAAACATTCCATTCTCCGTCGTTTGCATGAGGTCCATGGTCTGGTTGCCTTGTATGAATGTGGGCCATACATTGACTTCTTCTTTCAGGTTGCTCATGATGGAGCCCGTGGTGAACGGATCACGTTGGTTGTCCTGAAGCATTTGGGTCAGCGGGTTATTGTCTGTGGTGTTGCCGGATTCAAGTCCATTGTTTTCTTGGTTCGGGTGGTCTGCGGCTTCCATGATGTCTTCTATGGTAGCGTCCCGTTCTACGGAAGTGTCCGGAGCGCGCATGGTTCCTGTTCCGGGTAACCAGTTTTCTTCTTTGACATACGTTCCGTAGGCCAACCGGAAGTCTTCTATCCTGTTCACGCAACCGGAAATGGTTTGCAGTTGTTCCGGCATGTGCTGGACGGTCATGGGTTCGATGCCCGACATGGTTTTCCACGAATAACGTCGCCATCCCTGTACCATCATGAGGAGATCAAGTGCCTGGCGGCGGATACTGTCGTCTGCTTCGAAGTAGTAACCCGGATTCTCGACGAAACCTTTCAGTTCGCTTCCCAACAGCATTTCCGTGAGGATGTTGCCGTTGTCGTATGTCAGTTCGTCCGTGGCATGGTCCCGTATAGCCAATGACACATTGGGCGTGCCGGTGGTCGGGTTCGTCAGTTGGAGTTGCAGGGAGATGGGCTCGAAAGGTTCGTATTGTGCTTTTACCCCGTCGACGGTTAATTGCGGTGTGTCATATTCGTGATGGTTGACGAATATCAGGCGGTCGGCGTACACACGTCCTTTCCCGTCGAACAGCGTAAACTGGTTTACTCCCGTAGGAAGCTGGTCGGACGGAATTTCGACGGTAGCTTTGCCGCCGTCGTCGAGCTTGATGTCATAATAGGCTTTCGATACGCCGTTGTGCATGATCTGCAGGCCGATAGCCGGTTTCGGGTTCGGAAGGCCGGAAGTTTGGATAGAGGCGTTGACGACCTCCCCTTTTTGTACGACAGCCATGGCGCAGCCCTCCTTTGTCGGTTCGGGCAATGCGTATGTATAATCATATCCTTCGTATCGGAATACGGCTTTATATTTCTCTCCGGCCGGTATGTCCGGTAAAGTGAATATGCCGCGTCCCCGGTTCGTGGTTTTGGTCCGGGCGATTTCCTTCCCGTTTTTATCCTGTATGGATAGCTCGATGTCGATGTGTTTTCCTTCCTCGGTGTTGGCTTCGAACGCTACTCTTCCGGTAGTGCCTTCCACGATGTCTCCTCCTTCGGGATAGAAGCGGAGGTCGAGTTTCGGCTTGCCTTTGTCGGATTTGAAGTATCTTCGCATCGGCCTGAGCGTCATGTCTTTGACGTAATCTCCGGGAGTTTGCGGTTGGTCGAATACCGGGAATACGCGTGAATAAATCTTATCATAATCCCGGAAAAAGTCTTTGGCCATTGATTTAAAGTAGAACATCAGTTCCGTCCATTTTGAATGCGGGTGTTCATACTGCCCGAAGTTCAGCATCCAACGGGTGTATGCCCTTAATTCATAATATCCGGCGTACAGGGAGTCGGTAAGCGCAAAAGCCCCGTGTCCCGTCCCGTCCGGCATTTCCAACTGTTGACGTTCTACCAGATAACCGTCGGGTGTGAGCAGTTCTACATATAATATTTTACTGAGGTCGGTCAGGGTCTGCCGGTCTGAGCGCGTGACGTAGGCTTTATACCATATCGTGTCGCCTACGAAATAGCAGGTGTTGTCGATGTGGAGAAAGACTTTTTCTTGGGGAATGGCCGTACCGAATTTTTCTACTTTCTGGCTTAAGGCCTCTGGGGTGGCAGAGGTTTGCGCTGCGTTTTCCCCTTGTCCCCATACGAAGAGAGAAGAGCAAAATGCAATACCGAGTGCAATGTTACGTTTCATGATATTTCGTTTAGGTTTGATAAGTACAAAGATAGTAATAAAATCTCCCATCAATAAATTTCTACCAAGAATTTCTTAGGTGATGTCCGCCGTTTATTGTTTTTATATCTATCTTTGCCCCAAGTAAAATTATTATGAAACTCAATTATACACATAAAGACTCTTATTATGACACTTATTAAATCTATTTCAGGCATACGCGGAACTATTGGCGGCCACGTGGGTGACACGCTGAATCCGTTGGACATTGTGAAGTTTACATCTGCATACGCCGCATGGATTCGCCGGACGACTACGGTGAAGAGCAATACCATCGTGGTGGGACGGGATGCACGCATTTCCGGCGAGATGGTCAAGAATGTGGTGTGTGGCACGCTGATGGGCATGGGGTTCGATGTGGTCAACATCGGACTGGCTTCCACGCCGACCACCGAACTTGCGGTGACGATGGAAGGAGCCTGCGGCGGCATCATCATCACGGCCTCGCATAACCCCCGGATGTGGAATGCTTTGAAATTATTGAATGAAAAAGGGGAATTCCTCAATCAAGAGGAGGGAAACGAAGTATTGCGTCTGGCCGAGGAAGAGGCGTTTGAATATGCCGACGTGGACCATCTGGGGCACTATCGGGAAGACCAGACGTACGACCAAAAGCACATCGACTTGGTCAAGAACCTGAAATTAGTGGACGTGGAGGCGATTCGCAAGGCGCATTTCCGTGTGGCCATAGACACAGTCAATTCCGTGGGCGGCATCATCCTGCCCCGGTTGTTGGAACAATTAGGAGTGGAGCAGGTCACGGGGCTGTTTACGGAGCCGACGGGGGATTTCGGCCATAATCCCGAACCTTTGGAAAAGAACTTGGGCGACATCAAGGCTTTGATGCAAAAAGGCGGCCACGACCTGGCATTCGTGGTAGACCCGGACGTAGACCGCCTGGCCATGTTCTGCGAGGACGGGACGATGTACGGCGAGGAATACACCTTGGTGACGGTGGCGGACTATGTGTTGCAGCATACGCCGGGGAACACGGTGTCTAACTTGAGTTCCACCCGTGCCTTGCGCGATGTGACCCGTATGCGCGGAGGGGAATACAGCGCGGCTGCGGTCGGCGAGGTGAACGTGGTGGCCAAGATGAAAGAGACCCGTGCCGTGATTGGCGGGGAAGGTAACGGCGGGGTGATTTATCCGGAGGCGCATTACGGGCGCGACTCATTGGTCGGCATTGCCCTCGTGCTGATCTATCTGGCCCGGACGGGAAAGAAAATGTCCGAACTGCGTGCCACCTATCCGTCATACTTCATGGCCAAGAACCGTATCGACCTGACGCCGGAGACGGATGTGGATGCCATTCTGGAGAAAGTAAAAGACATGTATAAGGACGAAGAGGTGAACGACATCGACGGAGTGAAGATTGATTTTCCCGACAAATGGGTGCATTTGCGTAAAAGCAATACAGAGCCGATTATCCGAGTGTATTCCGAGGCAACCACGCAGGCTGAGGCGGAGGAAATCGGGCAGAAAATCATGGACGTGGTCTATTCGTTGGCTTGACGAACCTGTTCATCATTAACCTGAGATATATGAAAAAACTGTTATTGTATGTGTGGGGCTTGCTCTTCTGTTTGGGGATGCAGGCCGGTGGAGAACGGGAAACGGTGCTGTTGCGGGACGGATGGCGGTTTACCCGTGCGGACAATGAGTCGTTCGGCGGAGTGCAGGTGGACGACGGAAAGTGGGAACGCGTGTCCGTGCCCCACGATTGGGCGATAAGCGGGCCGTTCGATGCGAACAACGACCGGCAGTTCATGGCCATCGAGCAGGACGGACAGAAAGAAGCCCAGAACCAGTCCGGACGTACGGGAGGACTGCCTTTCGTTGGCGTAGGCTGGTACAGGCTGCATTTCGACGTGCCTGGTTTCGGGGCGGACAAGCGCGTGGTGCTGATGTTCGACGGGGCGATGAGCCACGCGCAAGTCTATGTCAACGGAAAGAAGGTGGGGAATTGGCCGTATGGCTATAATTCCTTTTATTTCGACGTGACGGATGCCGTGAACGCAAAAGACAATGTGTTGGCGGTGCGCTTGGAGAATGAACCCGAAAGTTCGCGCTGGTATCCGGGGGCCGGGTTGTACCGGAACGTGCATCTGGTAGTGTCGGGCAAAGTCGGGGTACGTACATGGGGCACGACAGTCACCACGCCGACGGTGCGTGAGGATTTTGCGAAAGTGAAGGTGCGTACGGAACTGGAATATCCCGACGGCACGGACTGCAAGGACATCCGTCTGAAAACCGTCCTGCGTGCCCCCGGAGGACAAAAAGTGGCGGAGCGCGAAACCGCCTTGTCGCCGTATGACGAAGGTGTGTTCGAACAGGATTTCGTGGTGGACCGCCCCCTGTTGTGGGATTGCGAACATCCGAACCTTTACTGGGCGGACACGGAGGTGTACTATCAGGGACGTTTGAGTGACACCTACCAGACTACGTTCGGCATCCGTACGATTGAAGTCGTCCCCGAAAAAGGCTTCCTGTTGAACGGGAAAAGGTTGGTTTTCCATGGCACGTGCAATCATCACGACTTGGGACCGTTGGGCACGGCGGTGAACATGCAGGCCATCCGTTACCGGCTGAAGATGCTGAAGGACATGGGCAGCAATGCTTACCGCACGTCGCACAACATGCCGTCGCCGGAACTGGTGCAAGCCTGCAACGAGATGGGGATGCTGTTGATGGTGGAGACTTTCGATGAGTGGAAAGCCAAGAAAATGGCCAACGGTTATAACAAGTACTACGACGAGTGGGTGGAACGCGATTTGGTGAATGTGGTGCGTCATTACCGCAACGACCCGTCGGTCGTGATGTGGTGCATCGGCAACGAGGTGCCCGACCAAGGTTCGGCGCAGGGAGCAAAGCTTTGTCGGATGATGCAGGACATCGTGCACCGCGAAGATCCCACGCGGCCCTGCACGCAAGGCATGGACCGTGTGGATGCCGTCATCAAGAGCCACGTGGCGGCCATCATGGACATCCCGGGCTTCAATTACCGTTCTAATCTTTACCAGAAAGCTTATAAGGCATTGCCGCAGCAAGTGGTACTGGGGTCGGAAACGGCTTCTACGGTAAGCTCGCGCGGCGTGTATAAGTTCCCTGTGGAACGCAAGGCCGGGGCGAAATACGACGACCATCAGTCGTCTTCTTACGATGTGGAACATTGCTCGTGGAGCGACTTGCCGGAGGACAATTTTATCCTTTCCGAGGATTTGCCCTACGATATGGGCGAGTTCGTGTGGACAGGCTTCGACTACTTGGGCGAGCCGACGCCGTATTATGACGATTGGCCCAGCCATTCTTCGCTGTTCGGCATCATCGACTTGGCTTACCTGCCCAAGGACCGTTATTACCTTTACCGCAGCCAATGGAACAAGGCAGCGGAAACCTTGCACATCCTTCCGCACTGGAACTGGCCGGGGCGTGAAGGCGAGGTGACTCCGGTATTTGTGTACACCAATTACCCTACGGTGGAACTTTTCATCAATGGCAAGAGCCAAGGGAAACGTACGAAAGACACCACCGTCAAGCTCGACGAGACGGAAAACGATGAGGCTCGCCGTGCTTTGGCCCGCCAGAAACGTTACCGGCTGATGTGGATGGACACGCGCTACGAGCCGGGCGAGGTGAAGGCTGTGGCCTACGACGAAAACGGACGGAAGCGTGCGGAGCAGATCGTCCGTACGGCAGGTAAGCCTTACCGCATCGTATTGAAGGCCGACAAGGACACGTTGGACGCGGATTTGCGGGATGAGGACTTGGCTTTTGTCACGGTCAGCGTGGTGGACCGCGAGGGCAACCTCTGTCCCGACGCACAGCATACGGTGAAGTTTTCTGTCCGTGGAGCCGGGTATTACAAGGCCGGAGCCAACGGCAACCCCGTGTGCCTTGAACCGTTCGGCCGACCGCAAATGCCGGTGTTCAACGGACAAATGACCGCCATCGTGGCGGAAAAGGGACAAGCCGGAACCCTTCGCCTGAAAGCGGAAGCCAAAGGACTGAAGTCCGCCGAACTGGTCTTGCCTGTCAAGCGGACGGAATAAGCCCGGAGGGGAGGAGGAAATCTTTTTTTTCTATTCCTGTGCCTCCGGGGCGTAGGTCTCGATGAAATCCTTCTCGAAAGGAAGCGTACGGAGCACGTTCAGGTGAGAACGTGCTTCTTCTTTTTTATGCAGGGCCAGACAAATCCGGACCATCTGTTTGAGCAGGAGCGGAGACGGGCCGTTGGTATTCAAGTCCGCTTTGCCCAGTTCGTAAGCGATGGGGTATTGTTCCGAAGCGATGCAGTAGTCCATCAGGAAGTAATTCCGGGCGTTTTCGAGGTTGCCCTCGCGGTTATGCAGGTAAATAGGGCGGCTTGTCGGCGGTAACATGTCTATGGGTACCTTGGGCACGTCGTTTTCGTCTTCCATTCGCGAAATGGCGTAGTAAGCCGCCACCGTGCTGTAGGTCAGGTCGGAGCGGGAAGCGGTGGCTTGCATGCCCTTCCAGTCCTGCCGTTCCAGTTCGCGCTGCATCTTGGCGGTAGGGCGTACGTAGGGGCGGTACCATTCGTTCATACCCACGGCACCGGCTCCCAAAATGAGGATGAATCCCATGGCTTTCCATTCGTCGAGCGGACGGTTATAAGCCGGTGGGGTGAACAACCCCGAGAGTTTTTTCCGGCTGAAAGAACGAACGAAGACGGCTTGGCAGGCCAGAATGAGGAGGATGCAGAAGGGAATGCCGAGCAGTTTGCCCGTTTCCGTCTGATAGTAAATGTCGAAACCGTGGTAGACGACCACATAAATAAAAACGAATGCCGGGATGTATTTCAGGTATCCGAACCGGCCGCGCAACCTGAAGACATAACCGGACAGCCAAGAGATGAGGGTGAGCATGCCCGAGAGGAGGGCACCGCCCCAGAAAGGCGAATGGAACGCTTGGAGCAAGGCACGCCCGATAATCCACAACGAACCGTAAGAGGTTTCCCATAGCGGGCGCATGGCTCCTTGGGCTGTGCTGAAGAAACTGTACTGTTGGGCGATGTAAAGCACGTCGCCGTAATAAATGCCGAAAAACATCCAGAAGCCGAAAAAGAACAGTTTCAGGGCGTCCGGCCACGCTGTCATTACACGTGAAGTACGGTTTTCCGGTGAAGGGTTTTGCTGTCTGTTCATAGTCGTATGGGGTTAAAGGGTTAATTTATGCAACCAGTATCCGGCCTTTTCTTTGATTTCCGTTTGTTGCTTTTCCAACTCTTGGATGATACCGCATTGTTGTACGGTGCCCCGGACGGCCAACGCGTCGTCCACGGCGGTTTCCTCACCGCCGTCGATACCGAAACCGGCAAGGGAACCTGTCGAGATGTCCTTTGTGGCATCGGCTATGATCTGCCGGTTGAGTGTCGTGGCGGCGGTTTCCCATTTCCGGATGACGGGCAGGCAGAGCGACGGGATAAAGTCCTTGCCATAGGAATCGGGGTATATCTCGTGCAAGAGGTTCCACGTCCAAGCCCAGGCGAAGTCGTCATACCGGTCGTGGATAAGCCGGAGCCGTTCCCTCAATTTCTCTATGCGGTCGAGTTGTCCTGTGGCGATGATTCTGGTAATGTCATTGATTTCGCTTATGGGTGCCAGCATGCCGCCGATGTCTCCCCAGCGGTCGCTGCATGCCGCACGGGGATGCAGGACTTCGCATAGCCCGTCCGAGGGCATGCCCTCATGCGCCTCTAATTGCCGGATCAGTTGTTCGCCCAAGTAACGGTCTAAAGCCAGTCGATACCATTCTATGCCTTGCTTCACCGATTTCTCTTTGAGCCGCAGGCCGTTCCATGTGATTTCTTGGGTATCCGCGTCGAAGCGTCCGCTTAGTTCTTCCAAGGTAATCCGTGCCCGGAACACCCGCCCCATCGTATAAGGGGAGAACGCTTCGAAGGAGACCCGGTCCGTTTGAGGCACTTGGGGCAGGCGGCCGTCGCGTGCAGGCCATTTCCCGATGTCGCGCAGCGTTCCCACGCCCCTCAGGGTAATGCCGGGAATCACGTAATGGGACGAGCCTTGCTCCACGAGATAAGAGAATGGCCATTCGCTGCTGTCGGTACCGGGGGCGCAATGTCCCATGACCAGCGAAAACGCTCCGATATGCGCGGGCCACGAGATGTGGCTGCCCGAAGCGGTTTTGCATCCCCGTTCCAGCACACCGTGGTGTCGGGGGCCGAGCTTGTAGGCGTGGTTGCTCTGGTTGGTGCCCGAACCGGCGTTCATGAACGAGAACATGCCGCCTATCAACAGCGTGGACTTGTGGTGCGTCACCGTATAGGGACCGGCCAGGATGGCGCATGCCTCACCCTGCTCCGCCTGGCAGTTGCAACCGAAATAGGAGTCTGTGGCGGAAAATCCGTGCCCGATGGAAGAAGCTTGTCCTACATGGCAACGGGTGAGCGTCGCGCCGTCGGCGACATGGCTGCCGGTTTGCAGGATGAAATCACGGGCGATGACCAAGTCGCCCACG